>Ga0315336_1001046_pt1 | contig 60254 bp, 60 predicted proteins | sample ASW5metaG_FD_204512 | JGI IMG/M metagenome (GOLD analysis project Ga0315336, IMG submission 204512) | Ammonia-oxidizing marine archaeal communities from Monterey Bay, California, United States - ASW #5 | ecosystem: Environmental > Aquatic > Marine > Intertidal zone | place: USA: California...
TTTCTGGAGCGGGCGAAGGGATTCGAACCCTCGACCCCGACCTTGGCAAGGTCGTGCTCTACCCCTGAGCTACACCCGCATCACAGAGAATTGGCGGGGCGCAAGCGCGCCGCCGGGCAAACCTATGCCAAAAGCGGCCACGCAATGCAACAGGGCGAATGACCTTTAAGGATCGGGGTTTGGATGCCCGGTTCCGGTGTTTTCGGCCAAATCGATGTTTCCAAAGGTTTTTGCAGCATTTCGGCGATTGAAAATCGGCCCATGGACCGCCATTTATGGTTCCGGCCATGCTAGAAGCGGGCGCAACACCACCAAAGAAATCGGCAGGCGAGGATCACGTGACAATAGTCGAGCAAGGCACCGGACCCGCGGCGGCGCTGCCGCCGGACCTGATCAAGGACACCACGACCCAGACCTTCGTGAAGGACGTGATCGAGGAATCGAAGCGTCAGCCGGTCCTGATCGACTTCTGGGCGCCATGGTGCGGCCCCTGCAAGCAGCTGACGCCGATTATTGAGAAGGCCGTCCGTGCCGCCAAGGGCAAGGTCAAGCTGGTCAAGATGAACATCGACGACCATCCGGCCATTCCGGGGCAGATGGGCATCCAGTCGATCCCCGCCGTCATCGCTTTCGTCAACGGCCAGCCGGCCGATGGCTTCATGGGTGCGGTGCCCGAAAGCCAGGTTGCGGCCTTCATCGACAAACTGACCCAGGGCATGGCTGCGCCGGAAGACGATGTGGCCTTGATTCTGAATGAGGCCGAGGCCGCGATGGCTGCGGGCGATCCGGCCACCGCCGCCTCGATCTATGCCGAAGTCCTCGGCATCGATGCCACCAATCTTGTCGCGCTTGCCGGCCTTGCACGGTGCTACGTCACCGCAGGCGCACTGGAGCAGGCCAAGCAGACGCTGGCGATGGTGCCCGAATCCAAGCGCAGCGATGCTTCGATTTCCGCTGTGCAAACGATGCTCGATCTTGCCGAACAGGCCAAAGCCGTCGGTCCTGTGACCGAATTGGAGCAGAAAGTCGCCGCCAATCCGCTCGACCATCAGGCGCGCTTCGATCTTGCAGTGGCGCTCAATGCCAGCGGCAAACGTCCCGAAGCCGCCGGTCATCTGCTGGACATCGTCAAGCGCGACCGCAAATGGGACGAGGACGGCGCGCGCAAGAAGCTCGTGCAATTCTTCGAGGCGTGGGGACCGGATGACGATGCGACCGTGGACGGCCGCAAACGCCTGTCGACGATTCTTTTTTCCTGAAGTTCCTTACGGGGTTTCGTACGTCTGACGTGAGGGAAGCGGATGCCGATCAACGCTGAATATCGTGGGCCCGCCGATCTGCCGAAAGTCATTCCGGTGTTTCCGCTGCCCGGAGCGTTGCTGCTGCCGCGCGGCCAGATGCCGCTCAATATTTTCGAGCCGCGCTATCTTCAGATGATCGACGACGCGCTGCGCGACGGCCACCGCCTGATCGGCATGATCCAGCCCGATGTGACTCACTCTCACAGCAACGAGCGGCCGGCTTTGTTCAAGGTCGGCTGCGTCGGCCGCATCACCCAGCTCGCCGAATCCGGCGATGGCCGCTACATCCTTGAACTGACCGGTGTTGCCCGCTTCAAGGTTCTCGAGGAAAACACAGTGCTGACGCCATACCGTCAGTGCCGCGTCGATTTCGCCGCCTTCATCGACGATTTCACCGCGCGCAAGGGCGAGGAAGAGGTGGACCGCAAGGCGCTCCTTGTGGCGCTGACGCAGTTCCTGAAAGCCAACCAGCTCAAGGTCGATTGGGACGGCATTGAAAGCGCGCCCAACGAGGCGCTGGTCAATGCGCTCGCGATGATGTCGCCCTATGGCCCGGCGGAAAAGCAGGCGTTGCTGGAAGCGCCGAACCTGAAGACGCGTGCCGAAATCCTGATCGCCGTCACCGAAATGGATCTCGCCAAGAAACAGACATCCGGCGATCCGCCGCTGCAGTAACGAGCGGTCCTTTAGTTGGGCATGACCTATTCCGAAAACCGGTTCCCACTTTTCGGGGTCATGCCCTAGTAGCCCGCGATCCCGAGCGCGACCACGCCACTCAGCAACATCCATCCAAAGTGACGCCCGCGCGTGGCGTAGGCATTGGCCATCGCCGCAAATCCGAACACGACCGCGAATGTCGCTACGATCCAGTGGCGCGCCGGCTCCGATGCCATATAGGGCGCCAAGATCAGCAGCACCCCGCCGCCGATCCAGGCCAGGGTGCCGGCCTGCCAGACCAGTCGTATCAACGTCCGCAGCCGTGGCGGCTCGATGGTCGCCCGCGCAAAGACTTTGGTCTCACCGAGCACGCCGTGAACCAGCGACACGATGATCGCGAGGCATCCCGCGGCTTGCAGCATCAAATCACGCATGGGATTTTCTCCAGAATAAACAACCATACATAACTGTATGGTCTATGCACCCGCCGCTGGCGCTTGTCAATACAGTTATGTATGGTTGGTCCAGAAAAACCACGGAGACGCCCGCGTGACCACCGTCCAGCTGTCCGCCAACGACTGGCTCGATCAGGGGCTGAAAACGCTGACTGAAAGCGGGTTTACGGCCTTGAAAGCCGAGCCGCTGGCGAAGGCGATGGGAGTCTCGCGCGGCAGCTTCTACTGGCATTTCGCCGATGTCAGCGCATTTCACACAGCTCTGCTCAAGCGCTGGCGCGATGTCATGACCGAGCAGATCATCGCCAATCTGGAATTATCCAAGGATCGCGAGGCTCCACTCAACGTGCTGCTGCGCGGCGCTTTCGGAACCCGGATCGCGGTGGAAGTCGCGGTGCGAAGCTGGGCCACGGTCGATCCCGCTGCACGCGCCGCGGTGCAAGCCATCGATAAGCGCCGGTTGTCTTACATCGAAAGCCTTTTGACAGCGGCGGGATGTCCGTCGGATATCGCGCGGGCGCGGGCGCAGATTCTCTATTGGGCATTTCTTGGCTTCACGCTGTCAGACAAGCCTCTGCCCAAACAAAGGCAGGCCGAAATCCTCGATGAACTGATCAGGATCGCCAATACACCGGCTTAGCGCGATGCGACAACGAAGCCGCACACCAGTTGATCCGGGCTCTCGCGGGTGTGATACAAAGAGCCAAATACCGATGTGGAGTTGACCTATGACGACCTCGCCGACCGAGCGACCCGAAAGCGGCGTCGATCCGAAACTTCTGGAGATTCTGGTGTGCCCGCAGACCAAGGGGCCGCTGGAATTCGACAGCGCGCGGCAGGAACTGATCTCGCGCTCGGCGAAGCTCGCCTATCCGATCCGCGACGGCATCCCGATAATGCTGCCGGAAGAAGCGCGGCGCATCGACTAAGCTTTCGCCAGCCCAGACCCTGAAGCCTGACACCTCAATCCGGATATCTTCCATGCCAACGACCGCGCTCGATCACTGGTACGACTACATGAAGTCCCACGACCAGAAGACGCTGTGGGATCTGCTTCATCCTGATGTGGTTTTCGAAAGCCCGGTCGTCCACACGCCGCAACGCGGACGCGACATCACGTTCAAGTATTTGGCCAGCGCCGGAACAGTGCTCGGCGGCCCCGGCTTCAAATATCTCGGCGAATGGCGCAACGACAACGGCGCGGTGCTGGAATTCGAGAACGAGGTCGAGGGAATCAAGATCAACGGTATCGACATCATCACGTTCAGCGATGACGGAAGCCAGATCAAGCATTTCAAAGTCATGGTCCGCCCGTTCAAGGCGGTCAACATGCTGCATCGCCTGATGGGCGAGCAGTTGATGAAGCTCGGTTAAAGCGCCTCACCGCGCAGCAGCCGCGGCACTTCGCCGGACAAACCTGCCGCCTGGCGAATGAACGCGCTTTTCAGCGGCGGCACGCGATCGACCAGACCAAGTCCGATGTCGCGCACCGTGCGCAGCAGCGTCGATTTGTTTGAAAACAGCATGTTCAGCGAATTGGTGGCGACACCCATCGCCACAGTATCGAACCGCCGCCAGCGCTGATAGCGCTCCAGCACATCGGCCTGCCCCGGATCGATGCCGAGCCGCGCCGCATCGACGATCACTTCCGCCAGCGCCGCCGCATCCTTCAGGCCCATATTCAGTCCCTGCCCTGCGATGGGATGAATCACATGCGCCGCGTCGCCGACCAGCGCGAGGCGTTCTGCGATAAACGAGCGCGCCACGAAATAACCGAGCGGAAATGCGCGTGGCTTGTCGAGCGCCTTGATGTCACCGAGATGCAACCCGAACCGGGCTTCCAGCTCGGTCTGAAATTCGTTGTCGGGTAGTTCGATAATGCGCGCGGCTTCACGCCGGCTCTCGGTCCAGACCAGCGATGACCGGTTACCTTTCACCGGCAGGATCGCAAACGGACCCGCGGGCAGAAAATGTTCTTCCGCGCGGCCGTGATGATCGCGCTCGTGCCCCACCGTGACGACAATGCCCGATTGATCGTAATCCCAGCCGTGGGTCGCAATGCCGGCGCGCTCGCGTAGCTTCGAGCGCGCGCCGTCGGCGGCAATCAGCAGGCTTGCATCGATCGCGCGGCCATCGCTCAGCGTGACCCGCGTGCCTTCCGGATTCGAGTCGTAAGTCGAGACCGCAACTGCGCTGAGTTCGATACCTTCGGAGTCCGCACGCGCCACCAGCGCGTCGATCAGGCGGCGGTTCTCGACCATATGCGCGAACGGCTCGCCGGGTTCGACCTCGCCACCGAAGGTCAGAAAGATCGGCCGTGTCGCGTCTTCAAGCCGGGAGTCGGTCACCACCATGTCGAGAATCGGTTGCGCGGTATCCGCCACCTGATCCCAGACACCGATCACCTCGAACAGCCGGCGGCAGGCCGCGACAATAGCGGATGCGCGCGGATCGCGGCTCGGCTTCATCGCAAAAGCCGGATCGGCGACGACAATCGGAATGTCCGGACCGAGGCCCTGCCGCAGCGCCAGCGCCAATCCCAGACCGGCGAACGCGCCTCCTCCGATCACGATGCTTCGCTGTGCCAACATGATACCCCGGTATATCTGAACCGCCCTTGCCTCAGGCCCATTCATAAGGGAAATATGCCTTGTGAATGGGTCCGTAAGATGGACCCTCGCTGTTTATCAGGGTTTGCGGGCGACCGGAAATGACCCCGTTGCCTCTTCGCATCGAAGATCGGAACATCGTGAATGTCGAAAAGCCTGATTGATCTGCTGTCGATCCTCGATATCGAGCAGTTAGAGGTAAATCTGTTCCGCGGCGTGAGCCCCAAGACGCGCTGGCAGCGGGTGTTCGGCGGACAGGTGATCGGTCAGGCGATGGTGGCGGCATGCCGCACCGTCGATAATGTCGAGAAGCGGCTGCCGCATTCGCTGCATTGCTATTTCATCCTGCCCGGCGATCCGCAGATTCCGATTGTCTATGAGGTCGAGCGGCTGAGGGACGGCAAGAGCTATTCAACCCGGCGCGTCACGGCGATCCAGCACGGCCATGCGATCTTCTCGATCATGGTGTCGTTCCACGCCGAGGAAGAAGGCTCGTTCAATCACCAGGACAAGATGCCGGATGTGCCGCCGCCGGAAAAGCTGACCGCGGAAGAAGTCTCCAAGCAGCCGATGTTCAAGGAGATGCCGGACTTCATCCGACGTTATTACGAATCCGACCGGCCGATCGAACTGCGCCCTGTCGAACTCGGCCGCTACTTCGGCCAGAAGATCGACGATGGCCGCATCCATGTCTGGATTCGCACGGTGGCGAAATTGCCGGACGATCCGGCGCTGCACATGTGCGCGTTGGCCTACGCGTCGGACTTTTCGCTGCTCGATGCGGTGATGGCGCGTTACGGACGCACGCTGTTCGATCAGCGCATGATGCCTGCAAGTCTCGATCACGCGATGTGGTTTCACCGCCCGTTCCGCGCCGACGAATGGCTGCTCTACAGCCAGGATTCACCAAGCGCGCAGGACGGACGCGGTTTGACGCGCGGGCTTATTTTCAAGCAGGACGGCACACTGGTCGCGTCGGTCGCGCAGGAAGGCTCGGTGCGGGAGCGCAAGGAAAAGCCCAAGGCTTGAGGGCTACGCGGACTTCCGCTGGCGATTACGCCAACCGCTCCTCTGCGGAAAACTGCGACACGTACCAGCGGGTGTACCAGCCCATCACCCACGGAATCGGAATGATCAAAACCGAGCCGATGGAGAAGACCAGCGTTCGCCATAACGTCTCCAGTCCGGTTGCGTTGAACGAAATCGCGCGCCGTGTGCCCGCGATGTTGCTGCACGTCCATCGCATCCACGCCGTGAGAACCCACGCCCAACCGATGATGGTGATGAAGGACAGCGCCAGCAAAAGATACCAGCCGATATAAATCCACGGGCTGCCGTTGAAAGAGAGCTGAAGCGATCGCCCCTCCGCCGTGATGTTGGCCATCACCCACCGCACCGTGAGCCACGACAAATACGCCTGAACCGGAAACAGCAAATACTCGATGAACGGAATGCCGGTGATTCCGACATATGTCATCAGCGCCAGCCCGACGAACACGTACCAGATGTCGAGCGGCTTTCCGGTGAAGCCGAGATATCCCCGCTGCGGCACATGGATGCGTGAGATGATCCAGCCGTAGAAACTGGCGGCAACCCAGGGTGCGGGAATCACCAGCAGGAAGCCGATCAGGAAAACCAGCGCACGGCCGAGCATTTCCCAGATGCTGATTTCAATCGAAAACGATCCGCCCGACTGATCGCCGTTGGCGGATGGCGCTGACGCTGCGGCACGCGGAACGGCCGGTGGTGTACGACCGGGCGACAGCAGTCCGGGAATGTCTCCGGCGTATTGCCATTCCGGCATGCCGTCGGCCCAGACATAAGTGTCGGGCCTGATGTTTCCCCGCGCGATCAGGTCGCGAAACTCTTCCTCGGAATACGGACCGTCCTGCTTGTCTCCGGCGGCAACAAACCAAGTTCGGCCCGGCATGATATATCCTTTATCTTCGGAAAATTGGGCACCGGACCGGCCGCAGGACGCCTGTCCCGCAGCATCGATAAGGATCGCAATCGGTCTCAGCCCCCGAGAAAACCAATGCTACAAACTGACCGCGCGCTGCCGCAACGGTTTTCGACCGCGCTTGCATATTTTTCTGCCCCTTTGCCCAAAAAGGTAGCGGATTCTTGCAGTCCCGCGTAAAGACTCATAGCGTTGCCGCACCGATTTAAGGGATGAAGAGCGCCTATGAAGCTGATCACCGCCATCATCAAGCCCTTCAAACTTGAAGAGGTCCGTCTGGCCCTGACCGAGATCGGGGTTCACGGCATGACCGTCACGGAGGTGAAGGGTTTCGGCCGCCAGAAGGGCCACACCGAAATTTATCGCGGCGCGGAATACATCGTGAATTTCCTCCCCAAGCTGCGGATCGAAATCGCGGTCGGAAGCGACATTGCCGACAAGGCCGTGCAGGTCATCACCTCAGGCGCGCGCACCGGGCAGATCGGCGACGGCAAGGTTTTCGTCACGCCGATCGAGAATGCCGTCCGCATCCGCACAGGCGAAACCGACAACGACGCACTCTAAAAACTTTTCTGAATGAGCATCACCAAGCGACTGTAACGGCGCTTACAAGACGCCGGAAAGTCTTCCTTGCCGGGGGGATTACCATGCTGAGATTACCACGTGCGGTCGCACATTTTGCGACGGCGGCTTTCGTTGCGGCCTTCACCTTCACGGTTGCCACGCCAGCACTCGCTGAGCCCGCTAAAATCGATGCCGCCGACACCGCATGGATGATTACGGCGACGGCGCTCGTCCTGATGATGACGATACCGGGGCTTGCGCTGTTCTATGCCGGCATGGTGCGCAAGAAGAACGTACTGGCGACGATGGCGCAGAGCCTGATCGCGGTGGCGCTGATTTCAATTCTGTGGGTGATCTACGGCTATAGCCTGGTGTTCGTCGGCGACGGCGCATGGCTCGGGACATTCGAGCGCATCCTGCTGGCCGGCATGACGATGGACGGTGTCAACACCGCCGCCAAAACGATCCCGGAAGCGCTGTTCATCATTTATCAGATGACCTTTGCAGTGATCACCGTTGCACTCGTCGCCGGATCGGTGGCGGACCGGATGCGGTTTTCATCCTACGTGCTGTTTTGTATCGGCTGGTTCACGGTCGTCTATATTCCGCTGGCGCACTGGGTGTGGGGCGGCGGTTTTCTCGCACAGGCCGGCGTTCTGGATTTTGCCGGCGGCCTTGTCGTGCATCTCAGCGCGGGCACTGCCGGCCTCGTGGCCGCGCTGGTGATGGGACGCCGCCGTGGTTACGGCACGGAAAATTTATCGCCTCACGATCTCTCGCTCGCCGTGATCGGCACCGGCCTGTTGTGGGTCGGCTGGTTCGGTTTCAATGGCGGCTCGGCCCTGCAGGCCAACTCGCGCGCGGTAATGGCGATCCTCTCGACGCATCTGGCGGCTTGCGCCGGTGCGCTGACATGGACCGCGATCGAGTGGATCACCAGGCGCAAACCGTCGGTGCTCGGCATGATTTCGGGCGCCGTCGCTGGTCTCGGCACCATCACGCCCGCCTCGGGCTTCGTGGAGCCCTGGCATGGCATCGTGATCGGCGTCGTCGCCGGCGCGGTTTGCTTCTGGGCCTGCACCAGCCTCAAGCATCGTTTCAACTATGACGACACGCTGGACGTGTTCGGCATTCACGGCATCGGCGGATTGCTGGGCACCCTGATGACCGGAATTTTCGCCACCGCCGCCGTCGGCGGGAGCGCCGGATTGCTCGAGGGCAACCCGCAACTGCTGCTGACCCAGGCCTATGGTGTGGCTGTGGTGTTCGTCTGGACCGGGGGAATGACCTTCGTTTTGTTGAAGGTCGTCGACACGATGGCCGGACTGCGGGTGTCCCACGAACACGAAGTCGAGGGGCTGGATATTACCCAGCACGGCGAAGCCCTCCAATAAAACGCCCACATTGATCAGGATCTAGGCCTCTCAACCGGGCTTGGATACCTTTTGCTTGTCCGCTGGGCATGAATGTGTCGGCGATCTGGCCTGCCTATGTTTTTGGCATTCCTGTCAATCTTTTAGGCGGAGCAAAACCGCCTAATTCCTTCGCACCCCCGGTGAAGCCAAAAACCCTCGGATTCATAAACCGTTAGGGATTTTGGCCGTTCTGGCACGGCATTTGATTCTAAGGGATCCGGCTGTGCCCGCGTAGTGATCTTTCTTCGCGTGGTTACCCTCAGTCGAGATCGCCCGGTGTGTTGGACCGGGCCCAAGCGGGGAAGAACCCATGAAAATTGTTATGGCCATCATCAAGCCATTCAAGCTGGAAGAGGTCCGCGATGCCCTGACCGCCATTGGCGTTCACGGTCTCACGGTGACGGAAGTCAAGGGATATGGCCGCCAGAAGGGCCATACGGAAATCTATCGCGGCGCTGAATACGCCGTGAGTTTCCTGCCCAAGATCAAAATCGAGGTCGCTGTCGCCTCAACCCAAGTCGACAAGACCATCGAAGCGATCACCGGTGCTGCAAAGACCGGCCAGATCGGCGACGGCAAGATCTTCGTCATCAATCTCGACCATGCGGTGCGTATCCGTACGGGCGAGGCCGATGCCGCGGCGCTTTGATTTCGCGCAAACCTCATCTTATCAGGAGTACAAACAAATGACGTTCAAGCGTCCCACCAGCGCGGGATTGGCAGCTCTCGCAGTCGGCCTCTTCGCCACGACAGCCGCCTACGCCGCGCCAACCGTCAATAAGGGCGACAACGCCTGGATGATGACAGCAACGGTTCTCGTGCTGTTGATGACCATTCCAGGCCTCGCGCTGTTCTACGGCGGTCTCGTCCGCTCCAAGAACATGCTGTCGGTGCTGATGCAGGTTTTCTACACCGTCTGCATCGTCTGCGTGATCTGGGCACTCTACGGCTACAGCCTCGCATTCACCGGCGGTTCGGAGTTCATCGGCGGTTTCTCCAAGGCCTTCATGGCAGGCATTACGCCTGACTCGATGGCGGCGAGCTTCTCGGTCGATGCCAACATCTCGGAAATGATTTACTTCTGCTTCCAGATGACCTTCGCAGCGATCACCCCGGCTCTCATCGTCGGCGCCTTCGCCGAACGTATGAAGTTCTCGGCGATCGCGCTGTTCATCCCGCTCTGGGTGACGCTGATCTACTTCCCGATGGCCCACATGGTTTGGTACTGGGCCGGACCGGACGCGATCACCGATGCGGCCAAGGCCGTTGCGGCTGCGGCTGACGGTGCAGCAAAGACTGCGGCACAGACGAAACTCGACGAAGTGATGGCGGATGCGGGCTTCCTGTTCAAGAAGGGCGCGCTCGACTTCGCAGGCGGCACGGTGGTGCATATCAACGCCGGTATCGCCGGTCTCGTCGGCGCTCTCCTGATTGGCAAGCGCACCGGCTACGGCAAGGAGCTGATGGCTCCGCACTCGCTGACCATGACCATGATCGGCGCTTCGCTGCTCTGGGTGGGCTGGTTCGGCTTCAACGCCGGATCGAACCTCGAAGCTTCGGGCGGTGCTGCCCTCGCGATGACCAACTCCTTCCTGGCAACCGCTGCTGCGGCTCTGTCCTGGATGTTCGCGGAGTGGATGATCAAGGGCCATCCGTCGGTGCTCGGTGCATTGTCCGGTGCGGTTGCCGGTCTGGTTGCCGTCACTCCGGCTTGCGGTTTCGCAGGTCCGATGGGCGCGATCGTTCTCGGCCTCGTCGTCGGCGTCGTTTGCCTGTTCTTCTGCACCGTGGTGAAGAATGCACTGGGCTATGACGACTCGCTCGACGTGTTCGGCGTCCATTGCATCGGCGGCATCGTCGGCGCTCTCGGCACCGGCATCCTGGTCAACCCTGCCCTCGGCGGCACGGGCGTCCTGGATTACGTCACCGGCAAGGTTGGCGACTACGACTTCGGCGCACAGATGATCTCGCAGTGCTGGGGCGTGGGCACCACGATCCTGCTCTCGGGCATCGGTTCGGCGATCCTCTACAAGGTCGTCGATGTGATCGTCGGTCTGCGCGTTCCGGTCGAAGCCGAGCGCGAAGGTCTCGACATCACCGACCACACGGAGCGTGCGTACAACATGTAAGAGACAACGGTTGGGGCACAAACCCGGCAATGCCCCGTCCGTCGGAGGGCCTCAGCGCAAGCTGAGGCCCTTACTTTTTGTACCCGGACACGAATCCGAAAAGGAGAAACCGTCTTTCGGACGGGATCGTGCCCGCCCAAAGAAGACTCTGAGGACACGCCCGCGCCCCGATGGTTAATCGCGTCTTAACCTCGCCGCACCTATGGTGATGTGATCCAATCCTGCGCGATCCCGAGATCGACCTCGGGGGATCGACGGACCTTAAAGTGCTGGCGCTTCTCGAATGGCCATAACCGCTTCTTCCCGCTCGGCTTCCGCTGCCGGCGCCCAAGAGGGTGCTTCGGCCAGCGAGCGCTCCCCCTTTGCCCGGCTGACCGATCTCCTGGCCCCCTATAAGCCGGGTAAGCCATTGATAAACCTGTCACTTGGCGAGCCGCAGCATCCCGTCCCAAGCTTTGTCGGGCCGGTGCTGGCCAAGCATGTCAACGACTTCGGCCGCTACCCCATCGCAAAGGGCACCGAGCCGTTCCGGCAGGCCGCCGCCGCCTGGGCCACCAAGCGATTCGATCTCCCCAAAGCGATCGATCCCGAGAGCGAAATTCTGGTGCTCAACGGCAGCCGCGAAGGGCTGTTTTTCGCAGCCATCGCCGCCGCTCGTTATGTCGGCCCGCGCAAGGGTACGCCTGCGATCCTGATGCCCAATCCGTTTTATCCGGCCTATGCCGCCGGCGCCCGCGCTGCCGGCTGCGAAGCTGTGTTTCTTGCCACCACGCGTGACAACGGCTTTCTGCCCGATCTGGATTCGCTGAGCACCGAGACCCTCGACCGCACCGTGGCGTTCTACCTCGCGTCACCCGCCAATCCGCAAGGCGCTGTCGCGTCGCGTGCCTACTTCGATCGCGTGAAACAACTCGCCGATCGTCACGGTTTCATCGTGCTGAGCGACGAATGCTATTCTGAAATCTACACGCAGGATGCGCCGGGCAGTATGCTGGCATCCGCTGGAAATGATTTCGCCAACGTGGTTGCGTTCCAGTCGCTGTCGAAGCGCTCGAACCTGCCGGGCATGCGGGTCGGCTTTGTCGCCGGCGATAAAAAGTTTCTCGCGCGCTTTCATGAGCTGCGCAATGTCGCGGCCCCTCAGGTGCCGGTGCCGTTACAGCATGTCGCTGTCGCAGCCTATAGCGACGAAGCCCATGTCGATGAAAATCGCAGGCTCTACCGGATCAAGTTCGATCTCGCGGACCAGATTCTTGGCAACCGGTTCGGCTACCGGCGGCCGGCTGGCGGATTCTGCATCTGGCTCGACGTCTCCGAACACGGCGGCGACGAAGCCGCGACTGTGAATCTTTTCAAGGATGGCGGCGTGCGTGTCATTCCCGGAAGTTATCTGGCGCGTCCGCAATCCGATGGCAGCAATCCTGGCGCCGGCTACATCCGCGTCGCCATGGTGCAAGACAGTGAAACAACGGCTGAGGCGTTGCACCGTATGGTCGACGTCCTGAACGAAGCTCGGGGCTCGTAAGAACATGCCAGCGATCGAACGCGTCATTCCCATCGTCGGCCAGATCTCGGACCCGTTGCGCGAAATGCTGGCGCGTCGCCTGCGCGAACTCACAGGCCTTGGCGTCATCGCGCTCTCGTGTGTCGTTGCCGCCGCCCTGATGACGTGGTCGGTGCAGGATCCCAGTCTCAGCCACGCGACATCCGGCACAATCCGCAATCTGATGGGCCGGCCCGGCGCCATCGGCGCCGACATGCTCATGCAGATTCTGGGACTCGGCGCGATCATGCTGATCCTGCCGGTCGCGGTGTGGGGCTGGCGTCTGGTGACCCATCGCCATTTCGACCGCGAAGCCTTGCGGATCGCCTGCTGGATTCTGTGCGCCGTGATCGCGGCCGGATTCGCAAGCTGCCTGCCGCGCAGCGGCGCATGGCCGCTGCCCACCGGACTAGGTGGCGTCGTCGGCGACGCACTGGTGCGCTTTCCGGCCGTCGTGTTCGGTCCTCCCGGCATCATCTATCGTACTGTGCTGGGTTTGATCCTGTTCGCGGCAATGATCGGAAGTTTTGCCTTTGCCTGCGGCGCAGGCGCAAAGGAGAAGATCGTCGAGCGCACGCGGCCGCCGATGATCGAAGATGAAGACGATTTCGAAGATAGCGACCGCGGGTCGATTTCTCTCGGATGGCTGGTCCATGCCGCGATGAGCGCCAAAGCGCGTGTCGTGCGGATGGCTTCCGCTGTTTTCGCGATGCTGGTCGGACGCACAGAATCCCGCAACACCCGGTCGTTCGAACGCACGGAGCCTAATCTTGGTGGCGCGCGCCGGGCACCGTCGCTGGTCCCGCAAGCCGAGGATGAGTACGAAGAGGACGAGGAAGAAGAAGAGGACGACGAGGAAGAGGAAGAAGAGCCCGTCTCCCGCGCCAAGCGCAAGAGCGCCGAGCCAAAGGCGTCGAAGCGCAAGGGTGCTTTCGTGCTGCCGCCGATCTCCGTACTGGCCGCCCCCAAGGCCTCGGATCGTTTCACGCTGAGCAAGGACGAACTCGAAACCAATTCACGCGCTCTGGAAGTCGTGCTGCAGGACTTCGGCGTGCGCGGCGAAATCGTGAAGGCCAATCCCGGTCCGGTGGTCACGCTGTACGAACTCGAACCGGCCCCCGGCATCAAGTCGTCGCGCGTCATCGGCCTTGCCGATGACATCGCGCGCTCCATGAGCGCCATCTCCGCGCGCGTCGCCGTCGTGCCTGGACGCAACGCCATCGGTATCGAACTGCCGAACGCAAAACGCGAGAAAGTTTACCTGCGCGAGTTGCTCACCACCAAGGAAGGCACCGAAAGCAACGCCAAGCTCCCGCTCTGCCTCGGCAAGAGCATCGGCGGCGATCCGATCATCGTTGATCTGGCGAAGATGCCGCACATGCTGATCGCGGGCACCACCGGCTCCGGCAAATCGGTCGGCATCAACACCATGATCCTGTCGCTGGTCTATCGCCTGCGCCCGGATCAGTGCCGCCTGATCATGGTCGATCCAAAGATGCTCGAACTCTCCGTCTATGACGGCATCCCGCATCTGCTGACGCCGGTCGTGACCGACCCGAAGAAAGCCGTCGTCGCGCTGAAATGGGCCGTGCGCGAGATGGAGCAACGCTACAAGAACATGTCGAAGCTCGGCGTGCGCAACATCGACGGCTACAACGCACGCGTCGCCGAGGCGAAGGCCAAGGGCGAGGAACTGACCCGCACCGTCCATACCGGCTTCGACAAGGAAACCGGCAAGGCGATCTACGAGGAAGAGAAGCTCGAGCTTGAGCCGCTGCCCTATATCGTCATCATCGTGGATGAAATGGCCGACCTGATGATGGTCGCCGGCAAGGACATCGAAGGCGCGGTGCAACGTCTGGCACAGATGGCACGCGCTGCGGGCCTGCATGTGATCCTCGCCACGCAGCGCCCGTCGGTGGACGTCATCACCGGCACCATCAAGGCGAACTTCCCGACCCGCATTTCCTTCCAGGTGACCTCGAAGATCGACAGCCGCGTGCTTCTCGGCGAAATGGGCGCGGAACAACTGCTCGGTCAGGGCGACATGCTTTATATGGCCGGCGGCGGACGCATCAGCCGCGTGCACGGCCCGTTCGTGTCGGACGAAGAAGTCGAGAAGATCGTCCGCCATCTCAAGGCGCAGGGTCAGCCGGAATATCTCGAGGCGGTCACCGCGGAAGAAGAAACCGACGAGGACGGCAACGCCGTGTTCGACGGAACCAGCATGGGCGCCAATGGCGGCGAAGGCGACCTGTTCTCGCAGGCCGTGGCGATCGTCAAGCGCGACCGCAAGGCCTCGACCAGCTACATTCAGCGCCGTCTTCAGATCGGCTACAACCGCGCCGCCACCCTGATGGAACGGATGGAGCTGGAGGGCATCGTCGGGCAGCCCAATCATGCCGGCAAACGTGAGATTCTGGTCGCCGAGGAAGACGAACGATTTGGCTAGGGACACGCTGTTCGCAGCCGCGAAATCGCCATAGCTTGGGGGTAGCCCCAGCGGAAAGATCACACGACATCCCGACAGGACGGACCGTTGAGAAAATTCCACCGCCATCAGCCGTTCTGCCGCAAACAGCTCTCTGCGCAGCGTTTTTTCGCTATGAAATTGCCCGCTGCGGCCCTGGCGACTGCAATCGCCGCGACGCTGATGATGTCGACGGCCTCGGCCCAAGCGGTCCCGGTGCCAAAGCCGGCGCCGAAACCGCGCTCGGACATCCCGAAGCAAGCCTTGCCGTCGCCGGTAATTCCCGGTCCATCGGCGGCTGCCCCGCCAACGCCGATTATCCCGGATTTGCGCAGCCTGTTCGGCGGCGGCACGCCGACCTTCGACGCAAATCAGAAAGCGCTGGCCAGCAAAATCAGCGCCTATCTCTCCTCGCTTGTGAACGTCTCCGGCAATTTCGTGCAGGTCGGCCCCGACGGCAGCCGCACCACCGGCGATTTTTACATCCAGAAGCCCGGCAAGATCCGATTCGAATACGACGATCCGAGCCCGATTGCACTCGTTGCCGACGGATCGTCGGTGATCGTGCGCGATCGCAAGCTGGCAACGCAGGATGTCTATCCGTTGTCGCAGACGCCGCTGCGCTACCTGTTGTCCGACCGCATCGATCTGATGCGCGACACCAACGTGGTGGGCGTGACCACCGATGACATGTTCGTCAGCGTGACCATCGAGGAAAAACAGCCGCTGATCGGAACCAGCCGGCTGATGCTGATGATCGGCGCCAAGGACAACCAGCTCAAGCAATGGACCGTGACCGACCCGCAGGGTTACGACACCACGGTTGCCGTCTACAATCTCGACACCACCAAGAAGCTCGATCCTGCGATGTTCAAGATCGACTACACCAACTATCCCGGTTCCAATAACTAGATTTTCCCGCCGCCACGCTGATGTGCTTGCGCGCCATCGGGCCTCGAAGGGCGAGGCCGCCAATCAGATTCATCCGGGCACAATGTCATCGCCGGGCTTGACCCGGCGATCCATCTTCTTGAGTGATGGACACGCGGGTCTAGCCCGCGTGTGACAGATAGATATTTGATCGGCCCATGCGCCTCACCCTGACCACCTGGAATATCAATTCGGTGCGCCTGCGCATCGACCTCGTTGCAAAGTTCATCAAGGCCGTACGGCCCGATGTGCTCTGTCTTCAGGAAACCAAATGCGTCGATGACGCGTTTCCGCTCAAGCGCTTCAAGCGCCTTGGCTACGAGCACATCGCGCTCAACGGCCAGAAGGGCTATCACGGCGTCGCCATCGTCTCGAAGATTCCGTTCGAAAAGAGCGACGTGCGGACGTTCTGCGGCAAGGTCGATTCCCGGCATATTTCGGTGGCATTCGGCGCAAGCGCGCAGATGGCAGAGCCGCTGGTCGTGCACAATTTCTACGTGCCCGCCGGCGGCGACATTCCCGATCCCACGCTCAATCCGAAATTCGAGCACAAGCTGTCGTTCCTGGACGAGATGCGCGATTGCGAACCGCTGCATCCGAAGGCCAACGAGCGGCATATTCTGGTCGGCGATCTCAACGTCGCGCCGCACGAACACGACGTGTGGTCGCACAAGCAGCTTTTGAAGATCGTGTCGCATACGCCTGTTGAATGCGAGAAGCTGCTCGGCGTACAGGCTCACGGCAACTGGATCGACGTTGCGCGGCAACGGATTCCATTGTCGGAGAAAGTCTATACGTGGTGGAGCTATCGCTCCGCGGACTGGAGCACCGCCAACAAGGGCCGCCGCCTTGACCACATCTGGGTCTCAAACGCACTCGGCGATCGCGTTCTCGATTTCAAAATCACCAAGGACGCGCGCGGCTGGGAGCGCCCGTCGGATCATGTGCCGGTGACGGCGGTTCTGGATGTTTGAGCGCTTTCGGCGAACGCGACAAAACTAACGCAACGTCGCCAGCACGCGGGTCATTGCCCCGGTCGCAGCATTGGAGCGGGCTGCAAAATCGTCGCGCAGCCGCCGTGCTGCCTCCGGATGACTTTCAAGCACGCGCTGAAACAGACTGCGTGAAATACGCAGCACCGATGATTGTTCGAGTGCGACCGCCGTCGCAGGCCGCGCCATTGCGACCACAAGCGCAAGCTCGCCGATCAGGATGTTTTCGCCCGCAACGGCTTCCTGTCCGTCATCGGACGCGACACGAAACGCGCCGCGCCTGACGATGAATCCGGAATCCGCAGGCTCGCCTTGTTCGAACAGCTTTTCGCCAAATACGTAGTCGCGCTGCTCGGCGCCGATCGCAAGCACCTGCAATGCAGCCGAGCCCAACAAACTCAATGTCGGGACGCGCGCGAACAGGGCGATGTCATCTTCAATGGCCATAGAGCGCCGCGCTGGTAGAGCGCCGGGTGATTCGACTCATGGCACCAGCTTATAGCCCCCGGACTCAGTCACAAGAATTTCGGGGTTGGCCGCGTCTTTCTCCACCTTCTGACGAAGGCGGTAGATATGCGTTTCCAGGGTATGGGTGGTGACGCCCGAATTGTAACCCCAGACCTCCTGCAACAGGGTCTCGCGCGAGACCGGCAACTGACCGGCGCGATAAAGGAAGCGCAGGATCGCGGTCTCCTTCTCGGTGAGCCGGACCTTTTTGGCATTGGCGCCGGTCAGCATCTTTGAGCCGGGGCGAAAGCTGTAGGGGCCAACCGTGAACACGGCGTCCTCTGAGGCTTCGTGCTGGCGCAACTGCGCGCGGATACGGGCCAGCAGCACGGCAAAGCGAAAAGGCTTTGCCACATAATCGTTCGCTCCCGATTCGAGGCCGAGGATGGTGTCCGAATCGGTGTCGTGTCCGGTCAGCATGATGATGGGCGACTTGAAGCCGCCCTTGCGCAGGCTGCGCACCACTTCGCGCCCGTCGGTATCGGGCAGACCGACGTCCATCAGCACGAGATCGGGAGAAATGCTCTTGGCCGCCAGCGCACCTTTTGCGCCGGTATCGACAGCGGATGCCTCGAATTCCTCGTGAAGCGACAGCTGCTCCACCAGGGCATCGCGCAGATCGGTATCGTCATCCACGATCAGGATCTTGCGGGCGTTGGCCATACCATCCGGTCCTTCAAAAATTTGGCTTGTAAAAGAGGACTTTGAGAGCGATCTCGAAGGGGCATATCTCAAAGAGCCTCGGCGAAATAGAGCATTTGCAGGCGAAAGCGCAAGCTGGAGTTGTGCGCAGTCATTGTGAAAGCATTGGGAAGCAATTATGGGAAATAGAGGTTTTCCAAGGGCTTACCAAACACCGTTACGTGATCGGCCGCTCGCGGCCATCGCGATTCATGCCGCTGCCGGCCGCCCAAACCAGGGTTGGCTGGTGGCCGGAGCGCATGTCCTACCGGTCGCGCTTGGACGCGGCGGAATCAAGGCCAACAAGTTCGAAGGCGACGGCGGCACGCCGCGAGGGACATTCCGGCCGATCCGGCTGTGGTGGCGGGCCGACCGGCACCCCCGGCCGCGAACGCATTTGCCGGTCCAGGCGATCAGGCCCACCGACGCGTGGTCGGAAGACCCCACCGACCGGCACTACAACCGGGCCGTCACGCGGCTGCCGGCCGATGACGGTGACCGGCTGACGCGCGACGATCACCTTTACGATTTCATCGTCGAGATCGACCACAACACCCGGCCCCGCATTGCCGGACGCGGCAGCGCCGTTTTCCTGCACCTTGCGCGTGAAAACTATTCGCCGACCGCGGGCTGCGTCGGAATGACAAAGGGCGACATGTTGCGGTTGTTATCGCGGATCGGTCCGAGGACGCGGATCGTGATCGAGTGATTACCGCTTTCCGAAAATCGCCGAGCCGATGCGAACGTGGGTCGCACCGAGCTGGATCGCGGTCTCGAAATCCGCGCTCATCCCCATCGACAATAATTTCAAACCATTGCGTGCGGCGATCTTGGCGGTGAGCGCGAAGTGCGGCGCGGGCGTATCGTCCACCGGCGGGATGCACATCAACCCGGAGATCCGCAAGCCATAGACATCGCGGCAGCTTGCGATGAATGCGTCCGCATCCGCCGGCGCAATACCCGCCTTCTGCGGCTCCTCGCCGGTGTTCAGTTGTACGAACAGTTCGGGATGCCGATCTTGCTTAACGATTTCTTTTGCCAGCGCCTCACAGAGGCTGGCGCGATCCACCGAATGAATCGCGTCGAACAATGCCACGGCCTCTTTGGCCTTATTTGATTGCAGCGGCCCGATCAGATGAAGTGCGAGGCCCTGATGCGTCGTCATCAGTGCCGGCCATTTGGACTTGGCTTCCTGCACGCGATTTTCGCCGAACACGCGCTGGCCTGCATGAATCACCGGCTCAATGGCATCGCCATCGAAGGTCTTCGACACCGCCACCAGCGTTACCGAGGCGCGCTCACGGCCGGCGTCCCGGCAGGCACGCGAAATGTCCCGCTCAACGTCGGCAAATCCGCTTGGTGAATCGGACGTTACCTGGCTATCGGTCGCGGCTGGCATCGGCTCGGTCATGACTTCATTTTAACGATCATTCGAATTTTAGCGAATTGCAGAAAGGGTCCTTGAAGCCTTTTTTGTAGTGTTGGCGTGGGGCAAGGGAATACCGATGTCAATCGCCAGATTCGGCCGCAACACGTCAAAGCTCAAGGCGCTCTTGGGGATTCGCGCACGCCTTGTGCTTCTGGCGCTGATTCTGGTCGTGCCGTTGATGCTCGATCGCGTGCGCGTGCTGGAAGATACCCGCTCCAAACAAGTCGCCCAGGCCGCCACCGAACTCTCCGAGCTGGCAAAGCATACGGCGGACGCGCAGCGCGAAATCGTATCGACGGTTCAGGCCGTGGTGAAATCCTCCGCCTATATCTACGCCTCCGGATCGCATCAGGGCCGCGGCTGCGCCGTCATGCGCGCCAGCCTTCGGGTCGATTTGCCCTGGATCAGAAACATTTCGATCGTTGGGCCGCAGGGCCGGATCGAATGCTCGACAACGCCGAGCATCGTCGGCTTCGATCTCAGCGAACGCGACTACCTCCGCAAGGCGCGCGAAACCCACGACTTCGTTCTCAGCGATTACATTCCGAGCCGTATCACCACTCTTCCGACCATGGTGGCGGCCTATCCTGTGTCGGCCGTCGATGGCGGACAGGAATCCGTGGTGATCGCGGCTATCGACCTCAAATGGATGTCGCAGTTGCTGGCCAACCGCGGCGGGCGCTCCGGCGTGTCAGTTGTTCTTGTCGATGGCACGGGAACGATTCTCGCGTCTCCACCCGAAAGCGCGAACCTGGTCGGACAAAAGCTCAACGATACGTCGCTGCTCGAAGCCGTCACGCTTCGTGAAATCAATCTGGATCGCGAGTACGGCTCGATCTTCTTTGAATCCGCCGATGGAGAAAAGAAAGCCGTGTCGTTCGCCCGCGTCACCGGAACACGCGCGCGCATGATCGTCAGTATCAACCAGTCTGTCATGCTGGGCGACATCAACCGCGAGATCAGAACCGCTTATCTGCAACTCGGCTTTGTCGGGCTCATCACCTTGCTCGGCGCATGGTTTGCCGGCGAGCGTCTTATTATGCGCCCCGTCCGCACGATGACCGACATGGCCAACCGGTTTGGCCGCGGTGAATTGTCGGCGCGCGCGTCGAGTGCGACGCTGCCGTCCGAGTTCGTGCCGCTCGCCAGGGCCTTCGATACGATGGCCTCGCAACTGTCCGAGCGGGAGCGGGAGATGGCCGCGGCCAATGACCGGCTCACCGTCATCGCGTCGCTCGATCTTGTATCCGGTCTGGCGAATCGCCGCGGCTTCCAGAGCCGGCTCGAATTCGAATGGATGAAGGCGCTGCAATCTGACAGCCGCCTGTCGGTGCTGATGATCGACGTCGATCACTTCAAGTTGTTCAACGACGCCTACGGCCACCCGGAAGGCGATGCCTGCCTCAGCCGCGTCGGCGACGTGCTGGCAGCTATCGCCAATTCATCCGGCGGCTTTGCGGCCCGGTACGGTGGCGAGGAATTCTGCCTGCTGCTGCCCAACAGCGATCCGGCAAAAGCCGTGCAGGTAGGCGAACAGGTGCGCGCGGCCGTCGAAAATCTTGCGGTTCCGCATCTCACCAGTCCGGGTCAGATCGTGACCGTGAGCGTCGGCGTCGCGACCATTGCGCCGGGCGACGACACCCAGCCGCAGGACGACCTGATCGAGGCCGCCGACGCCGCATTATACGCGGCCAAGCGCCGGGGCAGGAATGCTGTGGTCGAACACGGCCTGATCCGGTCCGCTGAGCGGCCGATTTCGCTGGCCGGCTAGACCCACACTTAGGGCTTATCTGCGCCTAAACCGTTGACCCCTCGCGGTCTTTTGTGGCTAGTCTGCCGCCCTCTTATCCCCTTTCTGGCAGACGACCGATCCGATGAGCACCGAACGTTACAACGCCCGCGAATCCGAACCGCGCTGGCAGAAGCTGTGGGATGAGCAGGCGATTTTCGCCACGCGCAACGACGACCCCCGGCCGAAATATTACGTGCTCGAGATGTTCCCCTATCCGTCGGGGCGCATCCATATGGGTCACGTCCGCAACTACACCATGGGCGACGTGGTCGCGCGCTTCATGCGTGCCAAGGGTTTCAACGTGCTGCATCCGATGGGTTGGGATGCCTTCGGTCTGCCGGCGGAAAACGCCGCCATCGAGCGCAAGGTCGCGCCGAAAGCGTGGACCTACGAAAACATCGCCGCCATGAAAAAGCAGCTCCAGACCATGGGGCTGTCGCTCGACTGGGCGCGCGAATTCGCGACCTGCGATCCGAGCTATTACAAGCATCAGCAGAAGATGTTTCTGGATTTTATGAAGGCGGGGTTGGCCGAGCGCGAAAAGCGCAAGATCAACTGGGACCCGATCGACATGACCGTGCTCGCCAACGAGCAGGTGATCGACGGACGCGGCTGGCGGTCCGGTGCAGTGGTCGAACAGCGCGAGATGAACCAGTGGGTCTTCAAGATCACGAAGTATTCGCAGGAGCTGCTCGACGCGCTGGATAAGCTCGATCGCTGGCCGGACAAGGTGCGGCTGATGCAGCGTAACTGGATCGGTCGATCCGAGGGCTTGCTGATCCGCTTCGCGCTCGACGCCGCAACAGCGCCGCAAAATACTGACGGCAATGTCGAGAGCGAACTCAAGATTTTCACGACTCGCCCCGACACGCTGTTCGGCGCCAAGTTCATGGCGATCGCAGCCGACCATCCGCTGGCGCAAGCTGCCGCCTTGAAGAATCCGAAGCTCGCCGCGTTCATCGCCGAGACAAAACGTCAGGGCACCGCGCAAGAAATCATCGACACTGCCGAGAAGCAGGGCTTCGACACCGGCATCAAGGCGATCCATCCGCTCGATCCGGACTGGAAGTTGCCTGTTTACGTCGCGAACTTCGTGCTGATGGAATACGGCACCGGCGCGATCTTCGGTTGCCCCGCGCACGACCAGCGCGACCTCGACTTCGTCAACAAATACAATCTCGGCAACACGCCCGTCGTATGTCCCGAAGGTCAGGACCCACAGACGTTCGTCATCACCGACACCGCCTATGACGGCGAAGGCCGCATGATCAACTCGCGTTTCCTCGACGGCATGACCATCGAGGCGGCAAAGGAAGAGGTCGCCAAGCGCCTTGAAGGCACGACGCGCGGCAACGCGCCGGTGGGCGAGCGGCAGGTCAACTTCCGCCTGCGCGACTGGGGTATTTCGCGGCAGCGCTATTGGGGTTGCCCAATCCCTGTCATCCATTGCCCCAAATGCGATGTGGTTCCGGTGCCGGATAAAGATTTGCCGGTGGTGCTTCCTGAAGATGTGAGCTTCGACAAGCCGGGCAACGCGCTCGACCATCATCCGACATGGAAGCACGTCACCTGCCCGCAGTGCGGCGGCAAAGCGCAACGCGAAACCGACACGATGGATACGTTCGTCGATTCGTCGTGGTACTTCGCGCGCTTCACCGATCCATGGAACGAGAACGCGCCGACCACGCCCGCAGTCGCCAACCACATGATGCCGGTCGATCAGTATATCGGCGGCGTTGAGCACGCGATTCTGCATCTGCTCTATTCGCGTTTTTTCACCCGCGCGATGAAAGCCACCGGACATGTCGGCATGGACGAGCCCTTCGCCGGCATGTTCACCCAAGGCATGGTGGTTCACGAAACATACAAGAAGCAGGACGGCACGTTCGCGTCGCCGGCCGAGATCAACATCGAGACCGTCGGCGACAAGCGCAGCGCGACATTGCTGACGACGAAAGAGCCGATCGAAATCGGCTCGATCGAAAAGATGTCGAAGTCGAAACGCAACACCGTCGACCCCGACGACATCATCGGCACTTACGGAGCCGACACCGCGCGCTGGTTCATGCTGTCCGACTCGCCGCCCGACCGCGACGTGATCTGGAGCGAAGAAGGCGTGCAGGGCGCCGGCCGGTTCGTGCAGCGGATCTGGCGGCTGGTGAACGCCGCGGCTCCGCATTTGCCCAAGCCCGGCACCGCAATCGCAGACACCGACGGCGCGCTGGCGCTGCGCCGTGTTGCCCATCGCACCCTCGCCGATGTCTCGGCTGCGATTGAGCGGCTGCGGTTCAACACCGCGATTGCCAAGCTCTATACGTTTGTCGGCGCACTGGCTGACGCCGTCGAGGGATCGACAAAATCTCTGGAAACGGACACTTCGGTCGCAGCCGCGGCCCGTGAGGCCTTCGACATTCTGGTCCGGCTGATTTCGCCGATGATGCCGCATCTGGCGGAGCAGTGCTGGCAGATGCTGGGCCATTCGGGGCTGGTTTCCGAGGCAAAATGGCCCGAAACCGAAGCCAGATTGCTGATCGACGACACAATTACGCTGCCGGTGCAGGTTAATGGCAAGAAGCGCTCGGATGTCACGGTGGCCCAAAATGCTTCAAACGCAGAAATTGAGGCTGCCGTTTTGGCACTCGATGCAGTAAAATCCGCCTTGGACGGGAAATCTCCCCGAAAAGTCATCATCGTTCCGCAGAGGATCGTGAATGTCGTGGTTTAATACGCGCATCGCAGCCCGGCTTGTCGCCGTGGCCGCCCTTGCGGCCCTGACGGCCGGGTGCTTCCAGCCGATGTATGGCGAGCGCAGCGCGACCGGTGGATCGGCCTTGCGCGAGAAGCTGCAAGGCGTCGAAGTTCCTCCGCTTAATCTGCCCAATGGCTCGCGCGAAGCGCGGCTTGGCGTCGAGATTCGTAACTCGCTGATGTTCAGCATGTACGGCAGCGCCGTCGGCGGCCCACCGACCCACCGCCTGCTGATGCGCATCACCACGTCGCGGCTGTCGATCATCGTCGACCCGACGACCGCCCGGCCGGACATCGAAAACTACGGCATCGATGCCACGTATGAGCTGAAGGACAACGCCACCGACAAGACGGTGCTGACCGGAACGACCTTCTCCCGCGTGTCCTACGATATTCCCGGACAGGCGCAGCGCTTCGCACGTTCGCGCGGACTGCGCGACGCGGAAGACCGCGCGGCCAAGGTCATCGCCGACAATATCAACCAGCGCCTGGCGTCCTTCTTCATCGCCGGCACCTGATCGACAATCGAGATAATTGTGGTCGCGCTTCGTGGGAAAGAAATCGACGCATTTCTGGCCCGGCCCGATCCGTCGCGGCCGATCATCCTGCTGTATGGACCTGACACCGGCCTTGTACGCGAGCGCGCCGACGCCTTGATGGCGTCCGCCGTCGATGATCCGAACGATCCGTTTTCGCTGGTCAGGATGGACGGCGACGAACTCGCCGCAGAACCCTCGCGCCTTGTCGATGAAGCGTTGACCGTGCCGCTGTTCGGCGGCCGTCGCGCGATTCGCATTCGCGCCGGATCGCGCAGTTTTGCCAGCGGTATCGATACGCTCGCGGACATGAAACTGAGCGATTGCCGCATCGTAATCGAGGCCGGCGAATTGCGCCCGGAAGCACCATTGCGAAAGGCCTGCGAGAAAGCCAAGACCGCGGTTGCTATCGCCTGCTACGCCGACACCGAGCGCGATCTCGCGCGGCTAATCGACGACGAATTGCGCACCGCGAAGCTGACGATTGCATCCGACGCGCGCACGGCGCTGACATCGCTGCTCGGTGGCGACCGGCAGGCTTCGCGCAATGAAATCCGGAAAGTCGCGCTCTACGCCCACGGGCAGCGCGAAATCACCCTCGACGATGTGGTCGCCATCGTCACCGACGCGTCGGGTCTGGCGCTCGATCCGATTGTCGATCATGCTTTTGCCGGGCGTGCCGCCGACGTCGAAACCCTGTTCACCAAGGCGATGGCCGCAGGCACTTATCCAGGCTTGATTATCATGTCGGCGCAGCGCCACGCGGCACTGCTGCACAAGGCGCGGCTGTCGATCGAGGAAGGCCGCAGCGAACTCGATGCGCTGGACGGCGGATTTCCGCGGCTGCACTTCTCGCGCAAGACACTGGTGGAAACGGCGCTGCGCAACACCAGCGCGGAGCGCATGGCGCGGGTGATGACGCAACTGGCCGACGCGGCATTCGACATGCGTAAGCAATCGTCGCTGGCTGAAGTCATCGCGCAACGCGCGCTGCTTGCGATTGCGGTGAACGCGCGGCGGCGCGGCTAGTTACCGCCCCGCTTCGAGCCGCCGCAAAATCTCGTCGAGCTGATCCAGATCCTTGTATTTGATCTGCACCGTGCCGCCCGGATTGCGGTGATCGACGCTCACCTTCAGGCCGAGCACATCGCTGACGCGCTTTTCAAGCGCCAAGGTGTCGGAGTCTTTTGCGGCCGTGCCAGCCCGTGCCTTCTGCGGCTTGCGCTCCGGCACACCTTCGTCGTGCGCAAGCGCTTCGGTCTGACGCACGTTCAGACCTTCCTCGACAATACGCTTCGCTGCTGCCGCTGCGTCCGGCAGATTGATCAGTGCGCGGGCGTGACCGGCGGACAGCTTGCCTTCGGCGATATAGGCCTGAACCTGATCCGGCAGTTTCGTGAGGCGCATCATGTTCGCGACATGGCTGCGGCTCTTGCCGACGATCTTGGCAATATCTTCCTGGCTGCGTTTGAATTCGGCGGCGAGCGCGTGATAGCCCTGCGCTTCTTCCATCGCGTTCAAGTCCGAGCGCTGCACGTTCTCGATGATCGCGATCTCGAGCGCGTCGCTGTCATTCACTTCGACGATGACAATCGGCACGTCGTGCAGACCGACGCGCTGCGACGCGCGCCAGCGCCGCTCGCCAGCGATGATTTCAAAACGATCCGTCGCACCCTTCACCGACCGCACCACGATCGGCTGGATGACGCCGTGCTGTTTGATCGACGCCGACAACTCATCGAGTTCGGCGTCGGAAAAAGTCCGGCGCGGATTGCGCGGATTGGCTTTGAGAAATTCAATCGGAACGCGACGCGGGGTGCGCGCAGGCCGATCGATGTGAGCCGCCTCGCCGCCGACATCGCCAATCAGACTTGCAAGACCGCGACCCAATCGCGAACGCTCGTCGGCCATTGCCGTCTCCCTTGCACTCAACCCACGCACTCCCGACATCGCTTCAACCTGATCTCAACTCGCTCAATAATGTTAGTGCGCGCGCAACTCGCGCTCGCGCTGAATAACTTCGGTCGCGAGTTTCAGATAGGCTTCAGAGCCGACGCACTTAAGATCGTAAACCAGCACGGGCTTTCCGTAAGACGGCGCTTCGGAAATGCGCACGTTGCGCGGGATCATGGTGTCGTAAACTTTCTTGCCCATGAACTGACGCACGTCGGCGACAACCTGGTTCGACAGGTTGTTGCGCGAGTCGAACATCGTCAGCACGATGCCGTGAATCGACAGCGTCGGATTGAGCGTCGAGCGCACCTGCTCAACGGTCTGCAGCAATTGCGACAGGCCTTCGAGCGCGAAGAACTCACACTGCAGCGGCACGAGAATCGCGTGCGATGCCGCCATGGCGTTGACGGTGATCAGATTGAGCGACGGCGGACAATCGACCAGCACGTAGGTGTAGTCGGTGTCCGGTGCGACATTGGCGTTCAGCTCTGCAATCGCGTCGCGCAAACGGAAGGCGCGGTCGCGGGTGGTGCCGAGTTCAAGCTCGAGGCCCGACAGATCCATGGTCGAGGCCGCGATGTGCAGGCGAGGGACCGCGGTCGGAATAATCGCCTCGCGCAGCTTGGCCTCGCCGATCAACACGTCGTAGGTCGAGCAGTTGCGGTTGCGGCGATCGATGCCGAGGCCGGTCGAAGCATTGCCCTGCGGGTCGAGATCGACAATCAGCACCCGCTCGCCGATAGCGGCCAGCGCGGTCCCGAGGTTGATGGCGGTCGTGGTCTTGCCGACGCCGCCCTTCTGATTGGCCAGCGCCAGGATGCGCGGATGTCCCCGCTCGCCCGTCGCCGTGCCGTTCTCGCCGTCAAAAATTCCGTCGATGCCAACCATGTGCCTGGCCGCCTTGTACTTGTGACTGCTGGACGCTTATCGCCGCTCAATTGCGTTGAGTTCGACGATCCAGCCGTGTCCGCCGGTGCGGCTGGGATGTAAAACAGGCTCGATATTCCGGTATTTAGTAGCTTCCGTCAATTCGGACTCTACATCTTGTCCTTTTAGGAAGAGTGCTTTCGCGCCTCGCCGCACCAGAGGCTCAGCGTAGCCCAGCAACATATGTAATGGAGCAACCGCGCGGGCAGTGACGCAATCGACTGGCGCCTCCAAACTATCCACATAATCCCCGATGTCCGCGAGGATAACTGAGCCGGCACCTCCGGTGACCCGCAGCGCTTCGCGCAGAAACGCCGCCTTCTTGGCGTTGCGTTCGACGAGCTGAACGGATGCACCTTCATGCTCCGCCATCGCACAGGCCAGCACCACACCGGGAAAGCCGCCGCCGCTGCCGAAGTCGAGCCAGGATCTGGCGGATGGCGCGAGATCCAGAAGCTGCAGCGAATCGGCGATATGCCGGGTCCAGAGCTGCGGGATCGTGGAGGGCGCGATCAGGTTGGTCTTGGCCTGCCATTCCACCAGCAGGCGCACATAGCGGTCGAGCCGAGCCTCTGTTTCACGTGAAACAGGAGTCAGCGCCAAGGCGGCTGCCTTGTCCGACGCCGGGATGGAAGCGAGGGCCGGTTTGGCCATGAGATACGCCTATGCCGAAGCCACAGAAGACCGGCGCGCCTCGCGGCGCAGGTAAGCGGCCAGAATTGCCAGTGCCGCCGGCGTCATCGCCTCGATCCGGCCCGCCTGCCCAATGGTCCGGGGCCGCACCGTCTCAAGCTTCTGCCGCGCCTCGTTCGAAAGGCCCGGAACGGCGCTGTAATCGACATCGGTCAGAACCAGACCCTCGTCCCGGCGGAAAGCCTGCACATCGGCAGCCTGACGCGCGAGATAGACATCGTACTTGGCGTCGATCTCCAGATGGACCGCGATCTTCGGGTCGATGGCATTGAGCTGGGGCCAGATCGCCGTAACATTTGTCCATTCCACGTCCGGATACGCCAGCATCTCGAACGCGGTACGGCGCTGACCGTCATGGTTGAGCATCAGGCCGTGCTTTGCGGCCTCATTCGGCGTCACTGAGAGCGATTTTACCAATGATTTCGCCGTGTTAAGCGCTTCCATCTTGGCGGCATGCCGCCCTGCCCGCACCGTTCCGACACAGCCCAAGGCAATGCCGCGGTCAGTCAGACGCTGGTCGGCGTTGTCGGCACGAAGTGTCAGACGGTATTCGGCCCGCGAGGTGAACATCCGATAGGGCTCGGTGATACCGCGCGAGGTCAGGTCGTCGATCATCACGCCGAGATAGCCGTCGGCCCGGTCAAATACCGCAGGCTCCCCGCCGCCTGCCAGAATCGCGGCATTCAGCCCGGCCACAAGCCCCTGCGCGCCGGCTTCTTCATAGCCGGTGGTGCCGTTGATCTGCCCGGCGAGAAAAAGCCCCGGCACCCGCTTGGTTTGCAGAGTCGGCTCGAGTTCGCGGGGATCGACGTGATCGTATTCGATGGCATAGCCCGGACGAACCATTTTCACATGCTCGAGGCCGGGAATGCTGGCCAGAATCGCCTGCTGGACCTCCTCCGGCAACGAAGTGGAGATGCCGTTGGGGTAAACCGTGGTGTCGTCTAGGCCTTCCGGCTCCAGGAAAATCTGGTGGCCGTCGCGGTCGCCGAACCGGACGATCTTGTCTTCGATCGAGGGGCAATAACGCGGCCCGGAGCTTTTGATCTGGCCGGAATACATCGGCGAGCGGTGAACATTGGCCCGGATGATCTCGTGGGTCGCGTTGGTGGTCCGGGTGATGCCGCATTCGATCTGGGGAGTCGAAATCCGGTCGGTCAGCACCGAAAACGGCTCAATTGGATCGTCACCGGGCTGCATTTCCACCGAAGCCCAGTCGATGGTCGATCCATCGAGCCTCGGCGGCGTCCCGGTCTTGAGCCGGCCCAGCGTAAAGCCAGCCCGTTCGAAAGACTTGGAAAGACCCATCGCCGGGGCCTCTCCGGCCCGCCCGGCGGGCCAGTTCTTTTCCCCGAGATGGATCAGGCCCCGCAGAAAGGTCCCGGTGGTCACGACCACGGCACCCACGGCGAATTCCCGGCCGTCGCCAAGCCGAATTCCGCAAATCCGGCCCTCAGAGAACAATAGCTCGTCCGCTTCGCCTTCAATCACCGTCAAATTGGGTGTTTCGCTGATTTCCGCCTGCATCGCAGCCGCATAGAGCTTGCGGTCAATCTGGGCGCGGGGACCGCGCACCGCAGGCCCTTTGCGGCGGTTCAAAACCCGGAACTGGATGCCGCCACGATCAGCGACCCGGCCCATCAGGCCGTCCAGCGCGTCAATTTCCCGGACCAGATGACCCTTTCCGAGCCCGCCGATGGCGGGATTGCAGGACATTGCGCCAACGGTCGCGAACTGATGGGTGACCAGAGCGGTTTTCGCACCGGCGCGCGCAGAAGCCGCCGCAGCTTCACAGCCGGCGTGGCCTCCCCCAATCACAATGACGTCGAATGTTGTCCGCATCGGCAGACTTCTATCGCTTTGGTGCGAAAGCTGAAAGACGGAAATGACGCGCGGCTGTTTCACGTGAAACAAACCACCGAATGGAACTTGTTTCACGTGAAACAGGGCCAATGGCCGACTGGAACCGGTTCAGCAAGCCATTGACCTACTTGGACCTACTTGGACCTACTTGGACCTACTTGGACCTACTTGCCGATACAGAACTCCCGGAAGATCACATCGAGAATATCCTCGACATCCACCCGCCCGGTCAGCCGCCCCAATGAATGAATTGCGATTCGCAGCTCCTCCGCCAGCAGCTCGTCGCCCCGGTCCACAGAGCGCCCTGCCCGGTCCAGCGCATCGACCGTTTCCCGCAGCAAAGTCCGGTGCCGGGCACGGCTGACCAGCGCCATTTCGCCCGCTCCGAAATAGTCCTGGGCGTAGGACACCAGCGCAGCGATCAGCTCCACCACGCCATCGCCACGCGCAGCAGAAATATCGAACTGCGCCCTCGCCGCATCCTTCTCGCCTGCAACCAGATCGACCTTGTTGCGCACGATCCAGACCGGCGCGTGATCGCCTTCGCTCTGCGGCGGCGACGCGGCCTTGTCGTTCGCATCGACCAGCCACAACACCAGATCCGATGTGCGCGCGCGGTCTCGCGCGCGGCGCACGCCCTCCTGCTCGACCGGATCGACGGTGTCGCGAACGCCCGCCGTGTCGATCAACGTCACCGGATAACCGTCGAGATCAAGATGCACTTCGATGACATCGCGCGTGGTGCCGGCGTGCGGCGACACGATCGCAGCTTCACGCCGCGCCAGACGATTAAGCAGCGTCGATTTTCCTGCATTGGGCGGGCCTGCAATCGCAACCGTCAGGCCTTCGCGCAGGCGTTCACTTTGTGCCGATGAAATAAGGGTTTCTTCGATTTCCGATTTGAGCGCTGAAATTTTTTTCAGCGCCGGTGCGACCAATTCCGTTGACACATCGCCTTCATCGGAAAAATCGATGCCCGCTTCGATCAGCGCCGACGCTGCGATGATCTGCTGTCGCCAGGTCTCGGCTTTTGCGCCGAGCAGTCCTTTCAGATGCCGCAACGCCTGACGCCGCTGACGGTCGGTGTCGGCATGAATCAGATCGTCGAGACCTTCGGCTTCGGTGAGATCGAGCTTGCCGTTCTCGAACGCGCGGCGCGTAAACTCACCCGGCTCCGCCGGACGTAAGCCATCGATTGCACCGAGCGCATCGAACATCGCCGCGATCACCGCGCGGCCGCCGTGAACGTGAAACTCCGCGACGTCTTCGCCGGTCGCGCTGTGCGGCGCCGGAAACCAGAGCGTGACCGATTCGTCGAGCGCGCTGCCGTCGGTGTCGCGCAAGGTGGCGACATGGGCGAGGCGAGGCGAGGGCAGCTTTCCGCACAACCGCTCGACCGCAGACCGGGCCTGCGGACCGGATACGCGAATCAGGGCAATCGCCGAAGGCGCGCGGCCGGAGGATAAAGCGAAAATGGTCTGGTCGGGAGAGTGCATGGCCTATTTGTCGGACACATGCAGGACAGGCAATACAAATCCCCGCCTATCGCAAGATCGGTCGATATTGCGGTGCAATATGCTGCGGTATGGGTGCAATAATCGATATACTGCGACGCACAATATTCCGGCGCGACAGGTCGGCTCCATTCAAAACAAAATGCCCGGCACAAGGCCGGGCATCGAAAGCAAGCTGATGCCTTTCGGCGATCTGCGAATCACATCAGGTGTTCATCGACTCGAAGAACTCTGCGTTGTTCTTTGTGTTGCGGAGCTTGTCGAGCAGGAAGTCGATGGCGTCCATCGTGCCCATCGGATTGAGGATGCGCCGAAGCACGTACATCTTCTTGAGTAGCTGCGGATCGGTGATGAGCTCTTCCTTGCGCGTACCCGAGCGGGAAATATCGATCGCCGGGAAGGTGCGCTTGTCCGAGACCTTGCGGTCGAGAATGAGCTCCGAGTTACCGGTGCCCTTGAACTCTTCGAAAATCACTTCGTCCATGCGGCTGCCGGTATCGACCAGCGCGGTCGCAATGATCGTTAGCGATCCACCTTCCTCGATGTTACGCGCGGCACCAAAGAAACGCTTCGGGCGCTGCAACGCATTGGCATCGACGCCGCCGGTCAGCACCTTGCCGGATGACGGCACCACGGTGTTGTAAGCGCGGCCAAGGCGGGTGATCGAATCGAGCAGGATGACAACATCACGGCCGTGTTCGACCAGGCGCTTGGCCTTCTCGATCACCATTTCCGCAACCTGCACGTGACGCACCGCCGGTTCGTCGAACGTCGAGGAAACAACTTCGCCCTTCACCGAGCGCTGCATGTCGGTGACTTCTTCCGGACGTTCGTCGATCAGAAGAACGATCAAATAACATTCCGGATGATTGGCTGTGATCGAATGCGCGATGTTCTGCATCAGCACGGTTTTGCCGGTGCGGGGAGGGGCCACGATAAGTGCGCGCTGGCCTTTACCTATAGGGGCTACGATATCGATGACGCGCGCGGAAAGATCCTTGCGGGTCGGGTCTTCCAGTTCAAGACGGAAGCGCTCGTCTGGAAACAGCGGCGTCAGGTTGTCGAAGTTGACCTTGTGCTTGGATTTCTCCGGGTCTTCGAAGTTCAACGTGTTGACCTTCAACAGCGCGAAGTAGCGTTCGCCTTCCTTCGGGCTGCGGATATGGCCTTCGATGGTGTCGCCGGTGCGCAATCCGAAACGGCGGATCTGCGACGGTGAAACATAGATGTCGTCCGGACCGGGCAGATAGTTGGCATCCCAAGAGCGCAAGAATCCGAAGCCGTCGGAAAGAACTTCGACGACGCCTTCACCGATGATGTCGGTTTCCTGGATCGCAAGCTGCTTGAGAATGGCGAACATCAGCTCCTGCTTGCGCATGGTGCTGGCATTTTCGACCCCAAGCTCTTCGGCGAACGAGACAAGCTCCGCCGGAGTTTTGGTTTTGAGGTCTTGTAGTTTGATTTCCCGCATTGGGGTTGTCCTGTGGAGCGTGTGGAAAAAGAGAGGGGAGGGGAGCGGAAGGTTCAGTCTGCTGACGACATACGGACTACAAAAAACTGGAAGTCCGCAGGTCTTGAGCGAGGAAGGTGCCGGGAGGCTTCGAACCTGATGTGGCGGCCGGTCCAACAGTGAGACCGGGACTCAACCACATCCGCCTGCGTTCGGTGGGATGACAGATATATAGAAAATCGTCCGGCTTCACGCAAGGAGGGGATTGGCACCCAGCCGGCGGATTTGCAGGGCTAGAACGGTTTAACGATCACCAGAATGACGATCCCGATCATCAAAATAGTTGGTAATTCATTGATAATACGGTAGAATTTCTGGCTTCTGGTATTCATATCGTTAGCGAAATCCCGCACCCGTGCGGTGAAAAAACCATGCACGCCCGACAAAATCAGGACGAGCAAGAACTTCACGTGAAACCAGCCGGAAACGTACCAGCCGCCCTGCCAGGCCAGCCACAACCCGGCCAGCCAGGTCACCGCCATAGCCGGATTGATGATCGCCTTGAGCAGCCTGCGCTCCATGACCTTGAAGGTTTCGGATTGTTTGGAGCCAACCTCAGCGTCGCAGTGATAGACGAACAATCGCGGCAGATAGAGCATGCCGGCCATCCACGAGATGACCGCGATCACATGCAGCGCTTTGATCCATTCGTACATCGGAGTTTTCCGGAAAGATTTTCTTCTGTTGCCAAGCCAGCGATGGTTGCAGTCGGTCTCTGCAATTCGATGAAGGAACTGATTTTCACAAAGCGTGTTGAGGTACAGCGATCATCGATAGATGACGTGAGAATGGGTTTGTCCGCAAGCACGACTTGCTTAAAGAATCCTTTTTAGATTCTTAGTTTGAGTCAGTGTAACCGTGATTAGCGCTGACGCACCGCTCTCCCATACTTATCCAGCAGCGATCCACACCCCGCCGGTTTATACCCACTGGCGGACAGGTTCGTTGCGGTTGAGGATAAGCCGATGGATTCAAGGATTTGGCAGTTTCCAGCGAGGGATTATCCCAAGACAAATCCACACAACCCCGCTACGATCCTTGCAACGGCCAAATTTCATCCCGAAATCAGCGCTGTGAATGAAAGAGCGAGTTATCCCGTGTGGCGCCGTTCGCCGCCTGATTGAGGGCAAAATGCCCACAGGGATTCACAGCTATTCACAACCGCCGAATTGAGTGGAAACGGATTCGATATGTGATGGCGACAACCACCGGCAGCTATTTTCACCTCCATATGATTTCCGATTCGACCGGTGAAACGCTGATCACTGTCGCGCGCGCGGTCGCCGCACAGTATTCCAATGTGTCGCCGGTGGAGCATGTTTACCCGCTTGTCCGCAGTCAAAAGCAGCTCGATCGTGTGCTGGCGGAGATTGAGGAAGCGCCGGGGATCGTGCTGTTCACACTGCTGGAAAAAGATCTGGTGGAGCGGCTCGAGGCAAAGTGTCAGGAAATCAATATCCCGAGCCTGTCGATCATCGGTCCGGTGATGCAGTTGTTTCAGGCCTATCTCGGCACCGAGACGTCACAGCGCGTCGGCGCGCAGCACACGCTGAATGCCGAGTATTTCAAGCGGATCGATGCGCTGAACTATTCGATGATGCACGATGATGGCCAGCACGTCGAAGGCCTGGAAGATGCCGACGTGGTTCTGGTCGGCGTCTCGCGCACGTCAAAGACGCCCACCTCGATCTATCTCGCCAATCGCGGTGTGCGCACCGCCAATGTGCCGCTGGTGCCGGGAATCCCGATTCCGCATCAGCTTGAGACCCTGAAGAAGCCTCTGGTGGTCAGTCTTCATGCGACGCCGGAGCGGCTGATTCAGGTCAGGCAAAATCGGCTGCTCGGTATCGGTAAGACCGGTGACGATTCGTACATCGATCGCCAGACCGTAACCGAGGAAGTCGCCTTCGCGCGAAAGCTCAGCGCCAAATTCGACTGGGCGCTGCTCGATGTCACGCGCCGTTCGATCGAGGAAACAGCGGCGGCGATCATGAAGCTGTATGCCGATCGCCAGCGTCAGAAAGCATCGCAAACGTGACGATCTGGCGGGAACGGCAGCCTTTGATCCTCGCGTCGCAGAGTGCCGTGCGAAAAAGCTTGCTCGCCAATGCCGGGATCACGGTCGAGACTGTTCCTGCCGATATCGATGAGCGCGCGATCCAGCAGAGCTCAGGGCTGAAAGATCCGGGCGAGATCGCCGCACTTCTTGCAAGCGAGAAAGCAACATTTATTTCCGCGAAGTATCCCGGCCGTTATGTTGTCGGCGCGGACCAGACATTGGCGCTCGGCGAGCAGCTTTACAGCAAACCTGAAAATCGCGTTGCGGCTGCGGCGCACATCGCAACGCTCTCGGGACAGACTCACACTCTGCACAGCGCTGTCACCGTTGTGAAAGATAGGGAGGTGCTGCTCTCCCACGTCAGTCTTGCGCGCATGACCATGCGGCGTCTGACCGGAAGCGAGATTGCTGCTTATATCGATGAGGCTGGCGATGCGGTGACCGCAAGCGTCGGCGCCTATCAGCTCGAGCGTACCGGGGTGCATTTGTTTGAGCGCATCGAGGGCGATCATTTTACGATTCTGGGATTGCCGCTGCTGCCGTTGCTTGGTTTTCTGCGCAGCCGGAATCTGCTGGCCGTCTAACGAAAGAATTTGCCGATGCTGTTGCTGGGTTTAACAGGTTCGATCGGGATGGGAAAATCCACCACCGCGAAACTGTTTCAGGAAGCCGGGGTTCCGGTCTACGACGCCGATGCCACCGTTCATAAAGTCTATGAAGGCGAGGCCGCGCCCGCAGTGGAGGCTGCGTTTCCCGGCAGCACTGTGAATGGCAAGGTGGATCGTCAGAAGCTGTCGGGCATGGTTCTGAACAATGCCGATGCGATGAAGCAGCTAGAAACCATCGTGCATCCGATGCTGCGCAGCCATCAGCTCAAGTTTCTCAGCGACGCGGAATCCTCCGGTGTGCCTGTGGCCGTGCTTGACGTGCCTTTGCTGTATGAGACCGGCGGTGAAAACCGGGTCGATGCCGTGGTGGTTGTGACCACGACGCCTGAGATCCAGCGCGAGCGAATTCTTGCACGGGACAATATGACGCCCGAGAAGCTGGATGCCATCCTGGCACGTCAATTGCCGGACGCGGAGAAGCGCAAGCGGGCCGATTTTGTGGTGGACACCTCCCACGGGCTGGACCCGGTCAGGCTGCGGATCGGTGAAATCCTCCGCGAAGTCGTTAAGATGCCGAGACGACGTACTTGATTCGACGAAGCTGATTTGGACCCCAATACTCATGCGTGAAATCGTACTCGATACCGAAACCACAGGCCTCGATCCGCTTCGCGGCGACCGGTTGGTCGAGATTGGCTGTGTCGAGATGGTCAACCGGATGGCCACCGGGCAGACGTTTCATGTCTATCTCAACCCCGAGCGCGACATGCCGCAGGAGGCATTCAACGTCCACGGTCTGTCGGCGCAATTCCTTGCAGACAAGCCGCTGTTCGCGGCGGTGGCCGATGACTTTCTGACGTTTATCGCCGATGCACCGCTGATCATTCACAATGCATCGTTCGACATCGGATTCATCAATGCTGAGCTTGATCGCATCTCACGCGCGGCGATTCCACGCGACCGCCTGATCGACACGCTGACGCTGGCCCGGCGCAAACATCCCGGCGTGTCGAACCGCCTCGACGATCTGTGTTCGCGCTACTCCATCGACAATTCCCGCCGCACCAAGCACGGCGCTCTGCTCGACGCGGAGTTGCTGGCGGAAGTTTATATCGATCTGATCGGCGCGCGGCAGTCGCAGATGATTCTGTCCGAGACGCGCCAGTCGTTCGGCGCAGGTCAGGCTGATGCGCCGCGTCGTCAGCGCGAGACACAACTCGCGCCGCGCGTCACAGAAGCGGACGCGGCAGCGCATGCCGCCTTTGTGGCTACGCTTGGTGGCACGCCGATCTGGAATGAATTCTCGAAAGACTAAGCGAAGCAAAAACCGCTTCGCTTGTTTGATCGGGGCATGATCTTTCCGAACACCGGCGGGATCATGCCTCCGGCTCGCCTCAGCTCGGCTTGCCCTGCTGCTGTTCAGCCTGACGCGCCATATTCTGGCGGTAGAGGCCGACGAAATCCACCGGATCGAGCATCAACGGCGGGAAGCCGCCGGCGCGCACCGAGGACGCCACGATCTCGCGGGCAAACGGGAACAGCAGGCGCGGGCATTCGATCATGATGAACGGATGCATGCTGTCCTGCGGCACGTTCTGAATACGAAACACGCCGGCATAGATCAGCTCGAATGCAAACAGCACCAGATTGTCGATCTCGGCTTTACCGTCGATGGACAGCGAGACTTCGAAGTCGTTCTCGGCAATCGGAGTGGCGGTGACGTTGATCTGAATGTTGATCGTCGGCTGCTTGTCCTGGGCGGCGAGCGATGCCGGGGAATTCGGATTTTCGAACGAGAAATCCTTGATGTACTGCGCCAGGACATTGAACTGGGGCGGTGCCGCGTTCTCGAGAGGTGCGCCGTTGCCGTTGGTCATGAATATGTCGCTCCGAGAATGTGGAAACAGAATCGCCCTAAGGAGCGATCCGGTCGGGAACTGCCTGCGAAACCGGCTCCGGCGGCGGCATATATCCACTTCCGGAAAGGACAGGCCCTTGTCGGGGCGAGTGGCTATCATAGCCTTGCCTCATTCGACAAGGACGATGGACCTCATTCCGAAGTCTTTCGGTTGGCCGCAACCGCTGGATCGGGTAGAATTAGCCCAAATCGGCGCTGCGAATGCCTAAACCTTGTCTTTTGGGCACTTCAAGGCGCGGCATATAGCGATGTTGGCTGGATCGGATTTCGTGCCTACATGTGACGGGCGATCGCCTGAATGACCCCTTTTTGAACAGGGCGTTTTGCGGGTGGCGCGCAGTACCGATCAGAAAGTGAATGCGACGTGGATATTTACACCATCATTTTCCTGGCTCTGGCCGTCTTTATTTTCCTGCGGCTGCGCAACGTGCTGGGGCAGCGCACGGGAGATGAACGTCCGCCATTCGATCGCGCAGCGCGCGACGTTCTGCGCGGTGGGCCGGACAATGTCGTGCCAATGCCGGGCAAGACCATCGATCAGGCGCCGCTGGCGCCGTCCGCGGAGCCCGCAGTTGTGGTGGATCGCTGGAAGGGAATTGCAGAATCCGGTTCTGCACTCGCGCGCGGCCTCGATCAGATTGCCGTCTCCGACCCGTCATTCGACGCGCAGCATTTCGTCAGCGGCGCCAAGAGCGCCTATGAGATGATCGTGCTCGCGTTCGCCAATGGCGAACGCCGCGCGCTGAAAGACCTGTTGTCACCTGAAGTCTATGAGGGCTTCGAGGCCGCGATCAAGGAACGCGAGCAGCGCGGAGAGAAAGTCGAGACGCGGTTTGCGTCGATCGACAAGGCGGAGATCGTCAACGCTGAAACGCGCGATCGCTCCGCCCAGATCACCATCCGGTTTATCTCCCAGATGATCTCGGTGACGCGCGACAAGGACGGCACCGTCGTCGATGGCAACGCGGAAAAGCTCACCGATGTCACAGATGTCTGGACCTTCGCCCGTGACATCACCTCGCGCGATCCGAACTGGAAGCTGGTTGGGACGGAAAGCGGACAATAAAGCAGACACCGCGCCCGGTGTATTATGGACCGGGCGTTTTGGCGCGTGGCTGGGCGCCGGAGCCGCTGGATTATTTGTCGCCGGTCTTGGGATCGCTGACGTTCAGGCCAGAACCCTTGGCCCTCACGGCGTCCACGGTCCTCAGGTTGCTCACGAACATCATGAAGCACCAAAACGCGGGCCTGTGGTCTGGCCGCTGGAAATTCCCGGCGGGCAATATGCCCCGCTGAAATGGAGCGAGGTCGCAGGCTGGGCCGACGACGATCCGCTTCCCGCCTTCAAGACATTTCGCGCCAGCTGCAGGCCGATTGCCGCGCAGAAAGGCCCTATTGCTGACAGCAAGGCGCTCGGCACCTCGCTGCGCGATCCATGCATCGCGGCGCGGGCAGAAGACATTTCCGAAAGCGCCAAGGCACGCGATTTTTTCGAGAAGAATTTTACGCCTCTGCAAATCTCGCGCATCGGCGAAGACGCAGGCTTTGTCACCGGCTATTACGAACCGATTGTCGATGGCTCGCGGGTGCAGACCGACGTCTACAATGTGCCGGTGTACCGGCGGCCGTCGAATCTGTTCGTGCGCGGATTTTCGCAAGCCAATGCGAGCATGCCGAACAAAGGGCAGGTGTTCCGCAAGATCGGCCGCCGAAAGCTGGTGCCATACTATGACCGCGGCGAGATCGAAGACGGGGCGATCGCGGGGCGGGGACTTGAAGTTGTCTGGCTGAAGAGCCAGACCGATTTGCTGTTCATCCAGATTCAGGGTTCGGCGCGGATCAAGCTGGAAGATGGATCGATGGTGCGCATCAATTACGATGCGCATAACGGCTATCCTTACACGCCGGTGGGGCGGGTGCTGATCGAGCGCAACATCGTGCCGAAAGACCAGATGTCGATGCAAAAGATCCGGGAATACATGGAGCAAAGTCCGGATGCCGCGAAAGAACTGCGCCGGCAGAATCGATCCTATGTGTTCTTTCGCGAGGTGAAGCTGGCGGCGGATGACGAAGCGGTCGGTGCGCAGGGCGTGCCGCTGACGGCGGGACGGTCCATCGCCGTCGACAAATCGCTGCATGTCTACGGCACGCCGTTCTTTATCGAAGGCAACCTGCCGATTGAATCCGACACGTCGAACACGCCGTTCCGCCGCCTGATGATTGCGCAGGATACCGGCTCGGCGATTATCGGGCCGGCGCGCGCGGACATCTATTTCGGCGCGGGCGCCGATGCAGGCCGCGTCGCGGGGCGCCTGAAAAATCCAGCGCGATTCGTGATGCTGCTGCCGAACAGTCTCGATCCGGTGTCGCGGGGCAAGACCATGCCACTGCCGGAAGACCGCCCATCGGCCACCATTGCCAAGCTGTTTCCGCAAAAGGATCTGCCCAAGGAGCCCGGCAAGGACACCCCGAAGGACGCGGCCAAAGAGGCGACCAAAGAACAGACCAAGGAACAGCCTGCAGCAGCGACACCTGCTGTATCGGCGACGCCTGCCGCACCCGCGCCGGTTGCCCAGGCTGTGCCGTTGCCCGAAGCGCGTCCGGACGCAGCACCGGCTGCAACCGTGAAGCCCGATGCGCGCCGCAAGCGGCATCACCGGCCTTATCGCCATCGCCAATGAAGCGCCCGCGCAATCTCGATCCGCCCCCGTCGCCACGGCGAAAGCGCGCGCTGAGCCGCGAAGAATCCGAATTGTGGGAAGCTGTTGCGAAGCAAGCGAAGCCGCTACGCAAGCGATCGCGTCCGGCCAAGGTCTCGCCGCCGGAGGTTCTAGACGATGCTCCCACGGTTGCGAATCCGTCGCCGCCGAAGCCTGTCGCCGCCACCAGACGAATTCCGAGCGCGCCTCCAGTGCCGCCGCCACTTGCGCCGCTGGGACGCCGTGAGCGCTCCAAGCTTTCGCGCGGCCGGAAAGACATCGACGCGCGGCTCGATCTGCACGGCATGACGCAGACCAAAGCCCATCGCGTGCTGCTGAACTTTCTGTATCACGCGCAGACCGACGGCATGAGCGTCGTTCTCGTGATCACCGGAAAGGGGCGCACGGTGGGGCCGGAGTCCGAGCGTGGCGTGCTGCGGCGTCAGGTACCGCAGTGGCTTGGCTTGCCGGAATTCCGCAGCTTTGTAATAGGCTTCGACGAAGCCCATATCGGCCACGGCGGCGAGGGCGCACTGTATGTGCGGATCAGAAAAAGCAGATTTGTCTGACGGTGCCGATCAGAACGGAATCGTGGTTCCGACCCGCGGGATCAACGTCACGGCCCAGCCAAATCGGCGCGTGGATTTGCTATCGGCGATCTGGCGACGCTCGCTGAGCAAAAGCTGCGTCGTGAAGAGCATCAAGATCATGCAGTTGAACCAGCTCGACAGCCATCGCGAGTAGTCGAACACGATCGCGAATACAATCAGGTAGCAGAGGCTTATTCCCGCGATTGCCGCAATGATGAACTGCCGATGCGTTGTGCCAAGATCTCGCAGGCTGGTCATGAAATAGCGCAGCAGCGGAATATGACACGCTAAAAGCGCGGCGTAGACCGGGAGCCGCGCCAGATTCTTCGGCATGATTGTCCAGGTGCTGCGTATCTCATCCCCCAGCGTCCGATAGAAGATGGACGGCGAGAGGTAATTCTGAAGCGCAGGATTCTGCATACGGGATTGCAGATAGCTGCTGAACTCCGCGAGGGGCACTGTAACTGTTCCGAAAAATTGCATGAACAGAAACAGACATCCGATAAATGCCAGAACAATGCATCCGCCGATGATGTCGGCTAATCGAACCCGTCGCTGCTGCACCAGGTAAAAGCGCACAATGACGATGGTCGTTATGGTCGGAATGTAGAGCAACATTTGAATATGATGGATCGTATTCAGCGCAATCGCCATCACGATGGCAACGCCTACGTAAAGCCAGCTTCTGGCGGGCAGCAGCAAAAGGATCAGCGCGGCCGCGCAACCAAAAATGTCGTAATAGCCCAGGGCCTGGATAAAGTTCTTCAGAAAGAACGGCGATCCTCCGATGAAAATCAGCAAGGGAAGATTTTCGCGGCGAAAGCCGAAGGTTCTCCTGAAGAGCGCAAGAAACAGTCCGAAGGTCAGCAACCAGACGCCGGTGCCGATGACGTAGGGAGACCAGACTGGCAGTATCGGGAAGGCGACGCCGACCGCGGCGCCCACCAGCGCGCGCTTGATGAAACCGAAATGGTAGTCGGCCAGAAGCTGGGTATAAGCCTCTCCCGGAATGTTGTAGTACAGTTTGTAGGAATACAGGCCGACGGCAATCAGTGAATTGAGCGCAAGCATGCCCAACCACGGCCATTTGGCAAAAGGTCCGGGATTTTGTGCAGCACCGCTCGCAGCCGAGTTCATGGCCGACGCATATCACAGACCGCGAAACGAACGAAAGTCCTACAAGATAAACCGGCTTAGATCGACGTTCTTCGCCAGATCGCCGATGTGCTTCTGCACGTAGTCGGCGTCGATGGTGACGGTCTGTCCGTTCATGTCGGGCGCGTGAAACGACGTCTCGTCCAGCACCCGCTCCATCACCGTCTGCAACCGTCGCGCGCCAATGTTCTCGATGGTCGAGTTCACCGCCACGGCAAGATCGGCCAGTGCATCGATGGCGTCGTCGGTGATGTTGAGTGTGACGCCCTCGGTCTGCATCAACGCGACATATTGCTTGATCAGCGAGGATTCCGGCTCGGTGAGGATGCGGCGCATGTCGTCACGGGTCAGCGCCTGCAACTCCACACGGATCGGCAGGCGGCCTTGCAGTTCAGGCAGCAGGTCGGAAGGTTTCGCGATATGAAATGCGCCTGACGCAATAAAGAGAATGTGGTCGGTTTTCACAGCACCGTGCTTGGTGGAGACAGTGGTGCCTTCAATGAGCGGTAGCAGATCGCGCTGCACGCCCTCGCGCGAAACGTCGCCGGTCCGCGCGCCGTCGCGCACGCAGATCTTGTCGATCTCGTCGAGGAAAACGATGCCGTTGTTCTCCACCGCCTGCACGGCTTCCTGCGTCAGCTGATCGTTGTCGAGCAGCTTGTCGCTCTCTTCGTTGACGAGGATTTCGTGCGAGTCGACCACGCTCAGGCGGCGCGACTTGGTGCGGCCGCCCATCTTGCCGAAAATATCGCCGATATTGATGGCCCCGAGCTGCGCGCCGGGCATTCCGGGAATCTCGAACATCGGCGCGCCGCCGGACGATTGAGTTTCGATTTCGATTTCCTTGTCGTTCAATTCACCAGCCCGCAGCTTCCTGCGGAACGAATCACGGGTGGCGGCGCTGGAATTGGCCCCGACGAGCGCGTCGAGCACGCGATCTTCGGCTGCAAGTTGCGCCTTGGCGGCGACGTCTTTTCGTTTGCGTTCGCGGGTCTGCAGGATCGCGACTTCGACGAGATCGCGCACGATCTGCTCGACGTCGCGGCCGACATAACCCACCTCAGTAAATTTGGTGGCTTCAACCTTGATGAAGGGTGCACCGGCCAGCCGTGCCAGCCTCCGTGCGATTTCGGTCTTGCCGACGCCGGTCGGTCCGATCATCAGAATGTTTTTCGGCAACACTTCTTCGCGCAGCGAGCCCGTCAACTGCTGCCGCCGCCAGCGGTTACGCAGCGCGATGGAGACGGCACGCTTGGCGTCGCCCTGTCCAACGATGAAACGGTCGAGTTCGGAAACGATTTCGCGGGGAGAAAAGTCTGTCATGGGTCTCAGCTATTGTCGGGTTGGCTCAACCGCAAGCGGTTTAGATGATCGGCGGCCCGCTTTGCCATTGCCGTATCGCATCGAATGGATGGATCAGCATGATGATATTCAGCGTCAGGTTGTCGCGGATGTGAAGGCCGACCGCAATTTCAAAGACGATAGCGAGCATCACGATTGCGATCACTGGCAATTTTCGCGCAGCCAGAAAGCCGGTGATCATTGCCAGCGTATCGGACACCGAGTTGACGATGCTGTCGCCGTAGTAATCGAGCGAGATGGTGCCTGCGCGATAGCGCTCGATGATAAGCGGCGAATTCTCCAGCAGCTCCCAGCCACCCTCGATCAGCATCGCAATCAGAAGACGTGCAATCCACGATACGCGCGGCAGCAGCAGCCAGGTCAGGCCGTAAAACAGAAAGCCGTGAATGATGTGCGAGAAGGTGTACCAGTCGGTGATGTGCTGGGAGTTCTCCGAACTCAGCACCACGCCATGCCAAAGCTTGATGGTGCCGCAGGTGCAGATCGGCACGCGGCCCATGGCGTAGAGGATCGCCGCCTGCAGCAACAGCAATCCCGCCGCGAACAGGAAGCCCTGACGCAGCGACAGTCCGTGCGTCGCCGGCGCCACGGGGTTGTTCGCCGCGCTCATGTGGTCAGCGTCTCAACGGTGACGTTGCGGTTGGTGTAGACGCAGATATCGGCGGCGATATCGAGCGCGCGGCGCACGATGGTCTCGGCATCCTTGTCGGAATCCGCCAGCGCTCGTGCTGCGGCCAGCGCGTAGTTGCCGCCGGAGCCGATCGCCATCACGCCATGTTCCGGCTCCAGCACATCGCCGGTGCCGGTCAGCACCAGCGAGACGTCTTTGTCGGCGACGATCATCATGGCCTCCAAGCGGCGCAGATAACGATCCGTGCGCCAGTCCTTGGCCAGTTCGACAGCCGCGCGGGTCAATTGGCCGGGATATTGTTCGAGCTTGCTCTCCAGCCGCTCAAAAAGGGTGAAGGCGTCGGCGGTGGCGCCTGCAAAGCCGCCGATCACATCACCTTTGCCGAGCTTGCGGACCTTTTTGGCGTTGGATTTGATAACGGTCTGGCCGATGGAGACCTGCCCATCGCCGCCGATGACCACCTTGCCGCCCTTGCGGACCGTGAGAATGGTGGTCCCGTGCCAGACTTCAGCTTGTGATGCTTGCATAAATACCTCGTTGAGGGGTCTGATCTAGGCACTGGCGCTTCGGGTTGCAATCGGCCCGCTGGTGCGGTGAATTCCGGTCACCATATCTGAAAACTCAGGCAAAAATCGCGTCATCCCGCAGTAGCGAAGGCGTCATGTGCCTGTTAAAAGGACGCTCTTTTCCTGAAGTTAAGGCGTCCGGAGAGCACTTTTCATGCGCACCGCCACGATCAAGCGCAAGACCAAGGAAACCGACATCATGGTGTCGGTCAACCTGGACGGCACCGGCATATCCAACATCGCGACCGGCATCGGATTCTTCGATCACATGCTGGATCTGCTGGCGCGGCATTCGCGCATCGACATCACCGTGCAGGCCGATGGCGATCTTCACATCGATTACCACCACACCACGGAAGATGTCGGCATTGCGCTTGGGCAGGCTGTGAAGCAGGCGCTCGGCGACATGAAGGGCATCACCCGCTACGCCAGCATCCACATGCCGATGGACGAAACGCTGTCGCGCGTGGTCATCGATATTTCCGGCCGTCCGGTGCTGGTGTTCAAGGCCGAATTCCCGCGCGACAAGATCGGCGAGTTCGATACCGAACTGGTGCGCGAATGGTTCAACGCGTTTGCGATCAACGCCGGCGTGACGCTGCATGTCGAAACCCTGTACGGCGAGAACAACCACCATATCGCCGAGTCCTGTTTCAAGGGCCTGGCGCGCGCGCTGCGGGCTGCGGTTGCGATCGATCCGCGCGCGGCCGGCGAAATTCCCTCGACCAAGGGCACGCTCGGCGGCTGATTTGACCTGAGGCGCATGCCGGGCATGCGCTGGAATTCACTTTTGGACCAGCGCACGACACACGATCTTTGACGGATCGTGCGCAACGAGGTTCCGGAGAACGATCATGGCGGTTTACACGGTTCACGGGCCGGCAAGCTATTACGGCACCGATGTGCGCACGGCGCCCGACCAGCTCGTGTTCGTGCGGGATGGATTTTATTTTTGGGCGCTCATCGCCTCTTTCTTCTGGCTGTTGTGGCACCGGCTCTGGCTGGCGACGCTCGGCTATCTGGTTCTTACGGTCGTGGCTGAAATCGCAATGTGGTCGCTCGGCATAGGATCCGGCGCACGGTTCATTGTCATGGCGGTGTTTGCATTGCTGGTCGGGCTTGAGGCGGGCTCGCTGCGGCGCTGGAAGCTGTCGCGCGGCAAGTGGCGTCAGCTCGATATCGTGGTGGCGGATTCGGAAGAGGCCGCCGAGCGTCGGTTCTTCGAGCGCTGGAATGCAAAGACGGCGCGCGACGGCAATCGCGGTCACGCGAGTGCGCCGCCGCCATTGCCGCGCGCATCGCTGACACAGCAGGACGGTGTGATCGGCTTGTTTCCTGAACCGGGAGCGTCGCGTTGAGCGTTGCGATTATCGATTACGGCTCCGGCAATCTCCACTCGGCGGCGAAGGCCTTCGAGCGCGCCGCGCGCAGCATGGAGCAGCCGCCGAAGATTATCGTGACCCGCGATCCCGACACCGTGTTCCGCGCCGACCGCATTGTGCTGCCCGGCGTCGGTGCATTCGCGGATTGCCGCAAGGGCCTCGATGGATTGAACGGCATGGTGGACGCCATGACGGAAGCGGTGCGCGACAAGGCGCACCCGTTCTTCGGCATCTGCGTCGGCATGCAGCTGATGGCCACGCAGGGCAAGGAATACGTCACGACACCCGGCCTCGACTGGATCGCGGGCGATGTTGTGAAAATTTCGCCCAACGAAGAGAACCTGAAGATCCCGCATATGGGCTGGAACACGCTCGACCTGGTGCGCGAGCATCCGGTGCTGGAGCGGCTGCCGCTCGGCGACAAGGGTCGTCATGCCTATTTCGTGCACTCCTATCACCTGAACGCGGCCAACGAGGCCGACATCATTGCGCGCGCCGATTACGGCGGGCCGGTGACGGCTATCGTCGCAAAGGACACTGCGATCGGCACGCAGTTTCATCCTGAAAAAAGCCAGCGTTTCGGTCTCGCCCTGATCTCGAATTTTCTGAAGTGGAAGCCGTGATTCTTTTTCCTGCTATCGATCTCAAGAACGGCCAGTGTGTGCGCCTCGAACAGGGCGACATGGCGCGCGCCACCGTGTTCAATCTCGATCCGGCCGCGCAGGCGAAAACCTTCGAGACCCAGGGCTTCGAATATCTGCACGTTGTCGATCTTGACGGTGCCTTCGCGGGCAAGCCGGTCAATGCGCAGGCCGTCGAGGCCATGCTCAAGGTTGTGAAATTTCCGGTGCAGCTCGGCGGCGGCATCCGCGATCTTGCGACCATTGAAGCGTGGTTGTCCAAGGGCATTCGCCGCGTCATCATTGGCACGGCCGCAGTGCGCGATCCCGCGCTGGTGAAGGAAGCCGCGAAAAAGTTTCCGGGCCGGGTTGCGGTCGGTCTCGATGCGCGCGACGGCAAGGTTGCGGTCGAAGGCTGGGCGGAGACGTCCACCGTCACAGCGCTCGACATCGCGCAGCGTTTCGAGGATGCAGGCGTGGCCGCAATCATCTTCACCGATATTGCGCGCGACGGGTTGCTGAAAGGCCTCAACCTTGACGCGACCATTGCACTCGCGGACGCCATTTCAATTCCGGTGATTGCATCCGGCGGCTTCGCCTCGATTGCAGATGTGAAGGCGATGCTGGAGCCGCGCGCCAAAAAGCTCGAAGGCGCGATCTCGGGCCGCGCGCTGTACGATGGCCGCGTCGATCCGACCGAGGCGCTCGAACTTATCCGCAATGCAAGGGCGGCGGCATAATGTTCAAGGTCCGTGTCATCCCCTGTCTCGATGTCAAGGACGGCCGTGTCGTCAAGGGCGTTAACTTCGTCGACCTGCGCGATGCCGGCGATCCGGTCGAGGCCGCGATTGCCTATGATGCAGCGGGCGCGGACGAGCTTTGCTTTCTCGACATCACTGCAACCCATGAGAATCGCGGCACCATTCTCGATGTGGTGCGGCGGACAGCGGAAGCCTGCTTCATGCCGCTGACCGTCGGCGGCGGTGTGCGCACCGTGGACGACATCCGCACGCTTCTTAACTACGGCGCGGACAAAGTGTCGATCAATTCAGCGGCGGTCGCCCGGCGTGAATTCGTCAAGGAAGCCGCGGAGAAATTCGGCGACCAGTGCATCGTGGTGGCGATCGATGCCAAGCGCGTGCCGCGCGCGGGCAATTCGGATCGCTGGGAAATCTTCACCCATGGCGGGCGCAAATCCACCGGTATCGATGCCGTTGAGTTTGCGCAGGAAGTGGTGTCGCTGGGGGCGGGTGAAATCCTTCTGACCTCGATGGATCGCGACGGCACCCGGCAGGGCTTCGATATTCCGCTGACCCGCATGATCGCCGATAGCGTCAAGGTGCCGGTGATCGCCTCGGGCGGCGTCGGCAATCTCGATCACCTGGTGGCGGGCATCCGCGAGGGACACGCCACCGCCGTGCTGGCCGCGTCGATTTTTCATTTCGGCGAGTTCACCATCCGGCAAGCCAAGGATCATATGGTGCGCGCCGGGCTGCCGATGAGAATCGATCCGTAGGCATGATCCCGAAAAGTGGAAACCGGTTTTCGGATCAGATCATGGCCCCGTATGCCAAATACCTGAATCAGATCAACTCTTTGCCCTCCCTACCGGGGTACGGAAGTGATAGAAAGCGCCCATGAGCCGTTTTACGATCCAAGATCTGGCAGCCACCATCGATGCCCGCGCGGCGTCGGGAGGAGAGGCGTCCTACACCCGCAAGCTGTTGGACAAGGGCGCCGATCATTGCGCCAAGAAGCTGGGCGAGGAGGCGGTCGAGACTGTGATCGCCGCCATCGAGAACAACCGGGACCATCTGATCGCCGAGAGCGCCGATTTGCTTTTCCATCTTCTGGTGCTGCTGAAATCGCGCGGCATCAGTCTGACCGAAGTCGAAGACGCGCTGGCGCAACGGACGCAGATGTCCGGGCTTGAAGAGAAAGCCGCGCGTAAGCGCGATTAGTTCAATTCCCGGCAGGCGCTTGGACATGCGCAGGCCGGACAGGAGGGACTGGCTCATGGATGTGAGAGCCGACCAGGTTCAGTACAATCCCTATCGCGTTTTCTCGCGCGCGCAGTGGGCCGCGTTGCGCGACGACATGCCGATGACGCTGACCGCCGAGGAAATCGCGCGGATGCATTCGATGCATGATCGTCTCGACATGAAGGAGGTCGAGGAAATCTACCTGCCGCTGTCGCGGCTGTTGTCGTTCTATGTCTCCGCTGCCCAGCGGTTGTTCGTGGCGCAGCGGCACTTCCTCGGCATCGAGGACCGCAAGATGCCCTACATCATCGGCGTCGCCGGATCGGTCGCGGTAGGAAAATCGACCACGGCCCGCGTGCTGCAAGCCCTGCTGGCGCGCTGGTCGCCGCGGCCCAAGGTCGATCTCGTCACCACCGACGGCTTCCTGTATCCCAACGAGATACTCGAGCGCGAAGGCCTGATGCAGAAGAAGGGCTTTCCTGAAAGCTACGATCTTCCGGGGCTGCTTTCCTTCCTGTCCGACATCAAAGCCGGACGCAGGCCAGTCCGCGCGCCGGTCTATTCGCATCTGACCTACGACGTCATTCCGAACGAGGGCGTCGAGGTCGATCGGCCCGACATTCTGATCGTCGAAGGCGTCAACGTGTTGCAGACCGGACGTCTGCCGCGTGATGGCAAAGCCGTTCCCTACGTGTCGGACTTCTTCGACTTCTCGGTCTATATCGATGCGGAGGAGCCGGTCCTGCGCAAGTGGTATGTCGAGCGCTTTCTCACTCTGCGCGACACGGCATTTCGCGATGAGCGATCGTACTTCAATCGCTATGCGAAGCTGTCCGACAAGGAAGCGACCGAGAGGGCGCTCGAGTTATGGACCACCATCAACCTCGTCAATCTTGAAGAGAATATCCTGCCGACGCGGCCACGCGCGACGCTGATCCTGAAAAAGGGCGGCGATCACGTCATCGAGGACGTTCAGCTGCGGCGGCTGTAAAAAGGTGACCTACGCCGCGTGACGTGTCGCATCGGCCCCGAAATGATCGAGATAGCGCCCCGAAATAGCTGACACCGGCATCACGATCAGGACATCGGTAGTGCCGAACTGGTGATCCACCACCGCACCGTCGCCGACGAACGCGCCCACCCTCAGGTAACCCTTGATCAGCGGCGGCAGCATGCGCAGTGCCGCCTTGGTGTCGATATTCTCTTTCGCGATCCGGTTCATCTCCACCCGGCGCGACGGATGCGCGCTGGCCCGCCAGCCCTCGGGAGCGGGCGCGAAGTGATGCAGAAACGACAGCGGCAGCGCCAGGCGATCGGGATCGGTGCCCTCGAAACTCGCGCACCCGATCATGACGTCGAGATTGTGCCGGCGCACGTAACTCCACACGCCGTGCCAGAGCAGCTCCACGGTACGCTTGGTGCGATACGGCGGCAGCACGCAGGATCGTCCGAGTTCAAGAAACTTCAAACCGGACTGGCGTTCCATCAGGCTCGAAATGTCAAACTCGTCGCCGGTGTAGAAGCCGTTATGTTTTTCGGCGACGTCCTGACGCAACAGGCGATAAGTGCCGACCACGGGCTGTTTGCCGCTCATGGTCGGCTTGGCGGCATGATCGACCACCAGAAGGTGGTCGCAGATCTTGTCGAACGAATCCTTGTCGCGTTGCGCGAGCATGGTCGCAGCGTCGGCAATCGCCGAGCCGTTCTTGTAGAAAACCTTGTAGCGCAGCTTCTGCGCGCGCTTCACATCGCTCTTGGTTTGCGCGAGGCGAACTTCCAGCGAACCGATCTTGCCGAGCTGCGCCGGATGCGGCTGCAGTATGTTCGGAACAGCTTCGCCGCGCAGGCTTGAATGCAGACGATTTGGCATCAGCCAGGTCGCGGCCGCGGTCGCTGTCGACTTCGCGTTTTGGGGCCGGAGCATCTGAACCAGCGGATTTCGGCGAAACGCTTCGAGCGGGCTTCGAACAGCCAGGCGTTCAAGCGAACTGGAATTTGCATCCGGCTTTGCGTTCGCCGGTTTGTTGCCGCTCATGGCTTCCTCGCGGCCGCGCGCGTTGATTCGTCAACCGCAGCCCTGAGGCATCAGTAATCATGGTCGTGATACGGATTTATGACATCGGCGCGCGGTGCTGCGTGCGATTCTAGACCAGAGCAGTTTGTGATGCGGGGATGACAGCGAGTGCTTCAGCCAGCTTGTCGCGATCGAGCGGCTTGATCAGGAAGCCGTCCATTCCTGCTTCAAAACAGGCATAGCGATCATCCACCAGCGTGTTGGCCGTCAGTGCAAGGATGGCCGTCCGCCGCGGGCTGCGGCCTGCCTCATGCGCGCGAATGCGTTTTGTGGCCGTGATGCCGTCGAGCTTCGGCATCTGAATGTCCATCAGCACCACATCGTAAGGCGTGCCGGCGCTATCGGCAGCGAGCCACGACTCGAGAGCCTGTTCGCCGTCGGTGGTGATCACGGGGTGATGGCCGAGACGCGTGAGCAACGACCGGATCAACAGCGCGTTGATCTCGTTGTCTTCGGCAACAAGAATTGATAGCACGCGCGATGAGGCATCGCGCGGCTTGATGGCTTCGGGAATTTCAATCCCCGCCTCATGATCGTCGGGCAATTCCGGCACCAGCGCCACGCCGGCGGTCAAGCGTGCTGCGAGCGACGCTGCGCGTAACGGCTTGACCAGATAGGCGGTGAACAGCGACGAAATCGAAGATGCAACGTCGCGGCGTTCGGCCGGCGTGAACATCGCGATCCGGTGGGTTGCGTGGCGCAGTGCTGCTTCGCCGATGTCGTGCAGATACGAGGTGCCGCTGCCGCAATCGACCAGCACGGCATACCATGATCGCTCGGGCAGCAGCGCGCGGGCGATGGACGCATCCGCCACCGTGCAGGTTTGCGCGCCCCAGCGCTCGAGCCGCCGTGCGATCAGCGAGGCCTCGATGGTCTGCGGCGCCACCAGCATGATTGATCTGCCGGTGAGGTCCGGCGCAAGGAGGGCCGGAACGAAGCTGTCGCTGTGATCAGCGGCATGAAGCGGAATCGAAAACGCGAATGTCGCACCTTCTCCTTCGGCGCTTTCAAGCGTGATCCGTCCACCCATGCGGCGGACGATGCGGTCGCTGATGCTCAGTCCGAGGCCGGTGCCGCCGTAGTTGCGCGCGGTGCCGTCGGATGCCTGCTCGAATTCCCGGAAGATTCGCTGCTGCGCATCCGCTGCGATGCCGATGCCGGTGTCGCGTACGATGAAACTGATTTCACCCGGCCAGATGCCGGGCTCGACGATCAATGCGACGCCGCCGGCCGGCGTGAACTTGATGGCGTTGCCCGCAAGATTAAGCAGCACCTGGCGCAGCCGCGCCGCATCGCCGACGAGTTCCGGCGGGAGACGCTCATCGACATAGGATGCGATCTCGAGCTTGCGCGTCTGTGCCCGCGGCGCGAGCAGTTCGGTGATCTCCTCGATCATAGAGGCCAGCGTGAAAGGACGTTGTTCGAGATCGATCTTGCCGGCTTCGATTTTGGAAAAATCCAGCAACTCGTCGATCAGCGCCATCAGGGCGTCGCCTGATGTTTTCACCGCCCTGGCATAGGTGACTTGTTCGGCGGTCAACGTCGTGTCGAGCAACAGGTTGCTCATGCCGATAATGCCGTTCAGCGGCGTGCGGATCTCGTGCGACGCCATGGCAAGAAATTTGGACTTCGCGCGGTTGGCGGAATTGGCGAGATCCCGCGCCTCGGCCAGCGCACGTTCGGTCTCGGTGCGGTCGGTCACGTCGCGTCCGACGCATTGCAGGTCGGCGGGTCGATGGGCATCGCTGCGGATCAGGCCTTCGCGCCATGCGACCCAGCGTGGGCCGAGTGCGCTATCGATCTTCTGGTCATGGGCGCGAGTGCCGTTCGGCTCGATTGCAACAGCGCCCTGTTCCAGCACCGGCAAGGTGAACCGCGTGCCGATCAGGGCTTCGCGGGGCTTACGTGCGAGCGCGCAATACGCGTCGTTGACCGAGGTGATGATGCCGTCACTGTCGCGCAGCACGATCAGATCGCTCTGCGACTCGAACAGGCTGCGGGCGTGTTCCTCTGCGCCCTTCAATTCCCAGTTGCGATCGGCCAGCGACTCGTTGTGCAGTTCGATCTTGCGCATCTTCTTCCGCAGCCAGCGCATTCGCATGCTGAGAGTTGCAAGCGCCAGACAGGCCAGTGCGAACAGAAAGCTCGCGCCGATAGCGAAAGCCTGTGGATCGTAGGTTTCGCTGCGGCTTCCCGAGATAAAGCCGTAAGCCCCGCCGAAGGTGGACGAGAAAATCATCGACGAGCGGATCGTGAAACTGACCCAGGGGTGTTGGCGGGCAAAACGGCGGAGGCGCGATCTGATGCGCAAGGCTCGCAACATTAGGGGCCGCTCCGCGGTTGGATCGTGCGTCGGGACTGTTTGCGCAACAATGTGGTGGGGATGTTTCGAAGTGTTTGAAGCGCCGAAGGATCGTCGGCGGCGATCCAAACGTGGCTAATGAAGCGTTAACGCCGGTCTTGCCGACGCAATCTCACATCGTCCGTTCGGCGATGCGGACGCGGTGCCCGGCACCCACCACAAGGGCGGCGGCATCCTTGGTTGTGAAGGCGCGCGATTGCACGAAAATGCGGTAATCCGCGCCGGGATTTGGCGACAGATAGATGATCGGTCCGGAAGCAGAGGCGTGATCGGCAATGCTGACGAATGTGGTGTCGGGAGTAACCGCGCAGCTATCCGGCTCGGCGGTTTGCGCGCCGTCGATCACGGTGAAATCGGCAAGGTCCGCGGTATCGACGACCTGAACCCGGACCGTCGCGGTTTCCGGATCGTCGGTGAAGCTGACATGCAGGGGATTTTGCCAGGGCGCAGTCGCAATTTGCAACGATGCGCGGCCAAGCGCGATGCAGGGACTTGCGCTCGGGATCAGCTCGCCGCCGGCGACGACGCCTGCAAGCAATAGTGGTACGGCCGAAGCCAGAATCTTGACACGCAACATCGACGCCACTCACTCAACACAGTCTGTCGCATGGTCGCGCGGAGCACCGGCGCGGCGGCCCGGATCATGCGCCAAAGCCGCCACGACAGGGCGGCTTATGGTGTTTGAAGTGTAAAGAGAGATCGTTACTGAAGAGTTTGCGGTCGTGAATTTTGGCTACGCCGCGCGGCGTAAGTCTTCTGCCAGCACACGATAAGACAGCGCTTCGGCGAGATGCAGCCGCCCGATGGTCGCGGAGCCGTCGAGGTCGGCGAGGGTGCGCGCCACCCGCAGCACGCGGTGATAGCCGCGCGCCGACAGGCGCATGGTCTCGGCGGCATCGCGCAACAGTTTTTGTCCCTGTGCGTCGGGCTTCGCGATGTCTTCCAGCACGGCGGCGGGCGCTTCGGCGTTGGTGCGGACATGCGGCAGACTCAATGCCGTGTAGCGCGCGATCTGAATCGCGCGCGCTGCGGCAACACGGGCGGCGACTTCGGCGGAGCCTTCCGCGGATGCGGGAAGAATCAAATCCGAAGCCGTCACAGCCGGCACCTCGATCCGCAGGTCGATGCGATCCATCAGCGGACCGGAAATTCGTCCCTGATAATCCGACGTGCAGCGGTCGATGCGTCCGCGCTTGCAGGAATAACCGGGCTCAGAGGCGTGTCCGCAACGGCAGGGATTCATCGCGGCGACCAGCATGAAGCGTGCCGGATAAGTCACACGATGATTGGCGCGCGAGACCGCGACTTCTCCGTTTTCCAGCGGCTGGCGCAGCGAATCCAGCACGCGGGCATCGAATTCCGGCAGCTCATCCAGAAACAGCACGCCATGATGCGCCAGTGAAATTTCGCCGGGCTTTGCGCGCATGCCGCCGCCGGTCAGCGCGGCCATGCTGGCGGAGTGATGCGGCGCGCGGAACGGCCGCCGCGCTGTGAGTGCGCCGCCTTCGATCTCGCCTGCGACCGACGCGATCATTGAAATTTCGAGCAGCTCGGATGGCGACAGCGGCGGCAGGATCGACGGCAGCCGCGCCGCCAGCATGGATTTGCCGGAGCCGGGCGAACCGATCATCAACAGATGATGCCCGCCGGCAGCAGCAATCTCCAGCGCACGCTTGGCGCTTTCCTGGCCCTTGATGTCGCGCAGATCGAGCGAGGCGATCTGGCGTTCGGTGATCTTCGGTTCGGGCCGCGAGAGAACCTGCGTGCCCTTGAAGTGATTGGCGATCTGGATCAGCGACGCTGCCGCGACGATCTGGATGTCGGGGCTGGCCCACGCGGCTTCCGCGCCGCAGGCTGCGGGACAGATCAGGCCTTCGTCGCGCGCATTGGCACCAATGGCTGCGGGCAGCACGCCTGCGACCGGGGCAATCGAGCCATCGAGTCCTAACTCGCCCAGCACTGTGAAGCCGGTCAGCGCGTCGGGCGGAATGGCACCAATGGCGGCCATCAATCCGAGCGCGATGGGGAGGTCGTAATGACTGCCTTCCTTCGGGAGATCAGCGGGCGCGAGGTTGACGGTGATTCGCCGGGCGGGCAACGCGAGACCCGACGCAATCAGGGCGGATCGCACCCTTTCGCGGGCCTCGGAAACGGCTTTGTCGGGTAGGCCGACGATGGCGAAAGCGGGCAAACCGGGCGCGACCTGAACCTGCACGTCCACCGCGCGGGCTTCGATGCCTTCAAACGCAACTGTGGAAACGCGCTGAACCATTGCTCCCTCGCCCCCGCCACAACCCTAGCAGGAACTTTTGTCAGCGCAAGAACATTTAGGGAACAGGCGGGATGCGGGGAGCCCAACGAAAAGGCGGCAGCGGACAAGGTCCGCGACCGCCTTTTTTATCAGGCATGGTTTGGTCCCGAAAACCGGCTTGCGCCTTTCGGGACCGTACCGTGCTGTCAGAGGTTCATCACCATCGGTTCGGCGATGTAGCGGAAGCCGTCGCCGGCCTTCACCACATGACCGTAGCCCGGCCACGGGAAGTGGTAGGACATCACGGCGGTCTTGTTGGCCGCGAGCATGTCGAGCATTTTCACGCGGGTCTCGGCCGACATCTTTGGGTCGGAGTCGTAGGCGAATTCCATCCGTGGCCGCTCCAGCAGCAGCACCTGATGGTGGGTCAGGTCGCCGAGGAAGGCGAACGACTTTCCGTCCGACTCGATCATGAACATGTGGTGGCCGAAGGTGTGTCCCGGTGCTGCGATCGCGGTGATGCCGGGCAGGAATTGCTCGCCGTCCTTGAAGAACACGATGCGGTCGCGCACCGGCATCAGATTCTTGCGGGCATGGATGATGAAGTCCTTGAGCGGTCCATCCATTTTCTTTTCGTCGGTCCAGAACTCCAGATCGGCCTGGCTGATATAGACCTGCGCATTCGGAAACAGCGGCTTGCCGCCTTCATCGACGATGCCGCCGATATGATCGATGTGCGCGTGCGAACAGACGATGGCGTCGACATCTTCGCGCTTCAGTCCGGCTTCGTTGATGCTCTTCAGCAAGCGCCCGGTGGTTGGCCCGAACAATTTCGAAGTGCCCATGCCGGTGTCGAACAGAACGAGCCTGTCGCCGAAATTCACGATCGGCGCATTCTGTTCGAGGACGACGTTGCTGGGGCTAAGGAAGTTGTCGGTCAGCATCTTGCGCACGTCTTCTTTCGGCACGCCGAGGAAGGTGCCCGAAGGATCGCCGAGCGGCAGCGGCCCGTCGGATACGACAGTGACCTCTGCATTGCCGAGTGCGAAGCGATGAAAGTAGGGCGCCTGTGTGCCGAGTTTTGGCGCACGCGCGAGCGCGCCGCCGCTCATCGTTGTTGCGGCAAGTCCGGCGCCAAGTCCTGCACCGAGAGCAAGGAGAGATCGTCGCGAAACATCTATCGTCATGCGTTCCTCCGTTGAATTTTGTTGTTGGTCGCTTGTCGTCGCAACAGCGATTATGCGGCTCGTTCTCGCGAACTGGCAAGCGCGCGCGTGGAACGGTTCTGCGTGCCGGAACGCGCGGACACGCCGGTGATTCAGATCGGATGTTTGGAGAAGTCAGACGCGCTGATGGACGCCGGAAGCCATGCTGTCCGGAACCAGGGTTGCGTCGCTCGTGTCGGCCTTGGGCGAAATGCGAAGCCCGAACACATGCGGAAAACGCATGATCTCGACATCGAAGTCCGCGGTGGTCACAGGCGTTGCTGCGGCCGCGGATTTCGGCGCGTAAAGCCGGCCCCAGAGATCGACGCCTGAAAATTGCGGCAACTGGGTCAGCCGCAGGTTGCCGATGGTGCCGTCGAAACGCAGCAATTGCCTCGCGCGGTCGTTCATCATCAGGACCCAGCCATCGGTGGCGTGACCGGCGTCGTTGGTGATCGGGCAGGCGATAATCATGGCGTCCGGCGCGGTGCGGAACAGATGGTCGTAGATCTCGGTCTGGTGATTGATCAGTTCCGAATAGACCACAAGGATCACGGCGCCGTCGGCGATCCGGATCGGCAGCACAAGGCGCTGCCAGAGCTGGCCGCTTTGCGACCAGGTCGCGGTGAAGCGCACGAAAGCAGGCGTCAGGCGCTTGGCCACCTGCCGGTAAACATCGCTGAATTCGCGTTTGAGTGGGTTGATCTGCTGCGACAGCAACGTGCCCGCGAGGCTTTCCCCGGCATTCGCCTGCATCGCTTCGCCGACATACATGTAGACGAAGTCGTCATTCACGCTCAGCAGATGGATCGAGTTCGAACGCAGCTGGTAGCTGCATTCCTCGGTCAGGCGCTGCAACGTCAAGTCATTGGTATCGTGGAGAGTTTTCCACTTTACCCAGAGGAATTCCATTGCCGCCGTGGTCAGTTCGCGCGGAATCGACGTGCCGTTGAAGACTTCAATTGCCATGAGTAAGCTCGTTTCGGTGCACGCATACCGCGTATCCGGCGGCGACACACTCCTCCAACTGCGACATTGGCAGAAGGTGGTCAGCAATTGATTAAAGCGAACCGTGTGAGAGCTATGCCCGCTTGGCGGCGATCGCATCCCAGATCATGGCCGCAACGTCGGGGCCGCCGAGCCGGGCGATCGCCCGGATGCCGGTCGGCGAGGTGACGTTGATTTCCGTGAGGTGGCCGTCGATCACGTCGATGCCGACGAACAGCAGTCCACGCTCGCGCAATGCAGGCCCGAGGCGGGCGCAGATTTCACGCTCGCGCGGCGACAGGTCGGTGGATTGCGCGGCACCGCCGCGCACCATGTTGGAGCGCAGATCGTCCGGCGCGGGCACGCGGTTCACCGCACCTGCAAACTCGCCATCGACAAGGATGATGCGCTTGTCGCCGTGTTTGACCTCGGGAAGGAAGCGCTGGATCACCCACGGCTCGCGGAACGTCACCGAAAACATGTCGTAAAGCGATCCGAAATTCATATCGTTCGGCGTGATGCGAAACACCGCAGCGCCGCCGTGACCGTACAACGGCTTCATCACCACGTCGCCATGCTCGGCGCGGAAGGCGTTGATTTCGTCCTTGTCGCGCGAGATCAGCGTCGGCGGCATCAGGTCCGCGAACTCCATCACGAAAATCTTTTCCGGCGCGTTCCGCACGCTGGCCGGATTATTCACGACGAGCGTTTTGGGATGGATGCGCTCGAGAAAATGCGTGGTGGTGATGTAGGCGAGATCGAACGGCGGATCTTGCCGCAGCAGGATCACATCGAAGGATTCGAGATCGACGCGCGTGGCCTCGCCCAGAGTGAAGTGGTCGCTGTCCTGATCGCGCACCGTCAACGGCTGAACACTTGCGACCAGTTGTTCGCCGCGCAAGGACAGCTTTTCGGGCGTGTAGTAGGACAGTGCATGGCCGCGCTTTTGCGCCTCCAGCAATAGCGCGAACGTCGAGTCGCCGCGAATATTGATTCGCGCGATGGGGTCCATCTGGACGGCGACTTTCAGCTTCATGAGTCAAATCCGGTTGTTGATCCGTGCGGCGGCAAGATGGGCGATTTGGCGCAATCTTTCTAGAGCAATTCCGCACAACCCTGCTGGTCACGCACCGGCGTCGAAGGCCGCCATCAGGTGTTTCGGCAGGTGTTTCGGCGCAATCAGCACCACGTCGAACCGCATCTCGAAATCGGCATGCTCGGGATGCACCATCAGCCATGCTTGCGCGGCCGCAACGATGCGCTGTTGCTGCTGCGGGGTCACTGAATATGCCGCGTCGTCCAGCGTCCCACGCGCCTTGACCTCGATAAAAGCAAGCAGGCCCCGCCTGCGCGCGACAATGTCAATTTCGCCATAGGGCGTGCGAAAGCGCCGTGCCAGAATCCGGTAGCCTTTGGCGATGAGATAAACGCAGGCCCGGCTCTCGGCGGACAGGCCGGTCTGGAACGCTGCGACCCGCGCGGGCGAGGGAATTTTTGCGCGAGCCCTCGGTAATTTTTCCGGCGGATCGCTATCCCGCGTCATCGCCGTCCTTTGCGAGCTCAAGCGCGCGGGCATAGATTTCACGGCGTGGCCGTCCGGAGACTTCAACCGCATGGGCGACGGCGTCCTTGACGCTGCCGCGCGCCAGCGACGTTCGCAGCAGATCGTCGAGCGCGTTGTCATTCATCAATCCGGCATCGGCGGCAGGCGGCCCAATCACCAGCACGAATTCGCCGCGCGTCTCCAGCGTATCGGAGATTGCCGCGAGGTCCGAGACCGTCGCGCGGCGTACCTCCTCGTGCAGCTTGGTCATTTCGCGGCAGATCGCAGCATCGCGATTGCCCATAATGCTCGCGAGATCCTGCAGGCTATCCTGCACGCGCGCACCGCTTTCGAACATCACCAGCGTGGCGTCGATGCGCGCCAGCTCGCCGATACGCGTGCGGCGCGCGTGTTGCTTCGATGGCAGGAACCCCTCAAAGAAGAATCTATCCGTCGGCAAGGCTGCGACCGAGAGCGCCGCCAGCACCGATGACGGACCGGGCAATGCGATCACCGGAAAGCCCGCTGCACTCACCTCGCGCACCAGTTTGAATCCCGGATCTGAAACCAGCGGCGTGCCGGCGTCCGACACCAGTGCGATCGACGATCCGCGCGCCAGTGCTTCCAGAATTTTCGGCCGCGCCTGTTCGGCATTATGCTCGTGATACTGCTTGAGCGTCGCGGTGATGGAGAACCGCTCGATCAGCCGCCGCGTGATCCGCGTGTCCTCGCATGCGACGATATCGACGCCTGCGAGCGTCTCCAGCGCGCGCAGCGTAATGTCGCCGAGATTGCCGATAGGCGTCGCCACCAGATAGAGACCTGGAGCTGCCTTCGGCGCGCTCACAAGGTGTCCTGCCACCGCAAAGGTACGAGTTGCGGGGCTGTCGGTATCGGGTGATGAAGCGGGAACATTCTTGGTGCGCATGGGGTCAATCTAACGACGAAGGAACAGTTCGTCTTGTTCGCAGCTGCAAACAGCAGCCGATATCTTTGCTTGCCTGAGGGCGCGGAAAAGCTTTTGTTCTGGTTCACTTATAGCCGACAATATGCCTGAATCCTCTTCCAGATGTGTTTCAGGC
>Ga0315336_1001047_pt1 | contig 60189 bp, 57 predicted proteins | sample ASW5metaG_FD_204512 | JGI IMG/M metagenome (GOLD analysis project Ga0315336, IMG submission 204512) | Ammonia-oxidizing marine archaeal communities from Monterey Bay, California, United States - ASW #5 | ecosystem: Environmental > Aquatic > Marine > Intertidal zone | place: USA: California...
CCATCCGCCTGCTGCGCGAGCAGCGTCCCGAGCTGATCGTCGGTGCCGGCACCGTGCTGGATGCCGCCATGCTGGCCGAGGCCGAGGCCGCTGGTGCGCAGTTCATCGTCTCACCGGGCAGCACCGCAGAACTGCTGGATGCCGCGCTGCAAAGCCCATTGCCGCTGCTGCCGGGTGTCGCCAGCGCCTCGGAAATCATGCTCGGCTATGCCCGCGGTTATCGCCGCTTCAAGTTGTTCCCGGCCGAGGTCTGTGGCGGCGTCGCCGCGCTCAAGGCGTTGGGCGGGCCGTTCGGCAATATCCGTTTCTGCCCGACCGGTGGCATCAGCGCGCGCAACGCCAGTGACTATCTGGCGCAGTCCAACGTGATGTGCGTCGGTGGCACCTGGATGGTCGACGCCAAGGCCGTGCGTGCCGGCGACTGGTCCGCCATCGAAAGCGCCACGCGTCAGGCCCTGCAGGCGCTGGACAGCGCAGTGCCGGCCGAACTGCCGCGTGATTTCGACCTGCGCGCCGAGCGTGCCGAGCAGCGCGAGCTGTAATCCGTACGACCCTGTCGCGGCAGGCGTGGGGCCTGCCGCAACCCGCCCCCCTTACCGTGATCTGGAGGTGTTCCATGAGTACCGCGCGCCCGCTTGCCGAGCTGTTTCCCCGTCTTGACGACATTCCCCAGGCCTACCGCCCGGACGCACCGGTGGAGCAGCGCGAGTACCTGGTCGACGGCGAGCTGCGTCAGTGGGCCGGCGCGCTCGCCGAGGTACGAAGCCCGGTATTCCTGCGCGAGGCGGACGGCAGCGAGCGCCAGGTCGTGCTGGGCAGCACGCCGCTGCTCGATGCGGACGCGGCGCTCGAGGCGCTGGATGCGGCAGTCGCGGCCTATGACTACGGCCGCGGTGCCTGGCCGACCATGCGCGTGGCCGAGCGCATCGCCCATGTCGAAAGCTTTCTGACGCGCATGCGCGAGCAGCGCGAGGCGGTGGTCAAGCTGCTGATGTGGGAAATCGGCAAGAATCTCAAGGACTCCGAGAAGGAATTCGACCGCACCTGCGACTACATCGTCGACACCATCCATGCGCTGAAAGAACTGGACCGCAGCTCCAGCCGTTTCGAGCTGGAGCAGGGCACCCTTGGGCAGATCCGCCGCGTGCCGATGGGCGTAGCGTTGTGCATGGGCCCGTACAACTACCCGCTGAACGAGACCTTCACCACGCTGATCCCGGCGCTGATCATGGGCAACACCGTGGTGTTCAAACCGGCCAAGTTCGGCGTGCTGCTGATCCGTCCGCTGCTCGAGGCCTTCCGCGACAGCTTTCCGGCCGGGGTCATCAATGTCATCTACGGTCGCGGTCGCGAGACGGTCAGCGCGCTGATGGCCAGCGGCAAGATCGACGTGTTCGCCTTTATCGGCACGCACAAGGGCGCCGCCGACCTGAAGAAGCTGCACCCGCGTCCGCACCGCCTGCGCGCCGCGCTGGGCCTGGATGCGAAGAACCCGGGCATCGTCCTGCCGCAGGTCGATCTGGACAATGCCGTGGAGGAGGCGGTGACCGGCGCACTGTCGTTCAACGGCCAGCGTTGCACCGCGCTGAAGATTCTCTTCGTGCATGAGGCGGTGCTCGATGGCTTCCTCGAACGCTTCGCCGCTCGCGTAAATGGACTCAAGGCTGGCATGCCCTGGGAGCCGGGCGTGGCGCTGACGCCGCTGCCGGAACCGGGCAAGACCGATTACCTGCATGCCGTACTCGAAGACGCCGTGGCAAAAGGCGCGCGGGTGATCAACGCCGGCGGTGGCGAGTCGCACCAGAGCTTCTTCCAGCCGGCAGTGCTGAGCCCGGTGGATTCGTCCATGCGTGTCTATCACGAGGAGCAGTTCGGCCCGTTGGTGCCGGTGGTGCCGTACCGCGAGCTGCAGGAGGTGATCGACTACGTCACCGCCTCCGACTACGGCCAGCAGCTGTCGATCTTCGGCAGCGACCCGGCGCAGGTCGGCGAGCTGGTCGATGCCTTCGTCAATCAGGTCGGGCGCATCAACATCAATGCCCAGTGCCAGCGCGGGCCGGACAGCTACCCGTTCAACGGCCGCAAGAATTCCGCCGAGGGCACGCTGTCGGTACATGACGCCCTGCGCGTGTTCTCCATCCGCACCCTGGTGGCGACGCGTTTCAACGAGGCCAACAAACAACTGGTCGACCGGATCATTCGTGACCGCCAGTCGAGCTTCCTGACCACCGACTACATCTTCTGACGGAGCCTAGGCATGGCCGCGCCCATGCTCGCCCAGCCGTTGTTGCTGGGCATGATGCGCCTGCTGGAATACCCCGAGCTGGGCGAACCCCAGGCGCTGCTCGGTTTTATCGAACGCTGTGTCGAGCGCGGGCTGAACGGCTTCGACCATGCCGACATCTATGCCGGCGGACAATGCGAGGCGCACTTCGGCGCAGCTCTGCGTCAGGCACCCGGGCTGCGCCAGCGCCTGCAGATCATCGGCAAGGCCGATATCGTGCCGGCGGCGCAGGACTGCTCGCGCTGGCGGGTCAAGCACTACGACTCCAGTGCCCGCTACCTGCGCCAGGCGGTGGAAGGCAGCCTGACGAGGCTGGGTATCGAGCGCCTCGATGGCTTTCTGCTGCATCGCCCGGACCCGCTGCTGCAGGTCGACGAGGTGGCCGAGACGCTGAACGAGTTGGTCGCCAGCGGCAAGGTCGGTTGGCTGGGGCTGTCCAACGCCGAGGTATCGCACTGCCAGGCATTGGCGCAGAGGGTGCCGCTGCGCTGCAACCAGATCGAGCTGTCGCTGCAGGCCCAGCAATGGGTATGGGGCGGTGGTTTGCATGCCTTGCAGGCGGCCGGCCTGCAGGTGCTGGCCTGGTCGCCCATGGGCGGCGGGCGTTTCGGCGAGCGCTTGTGTCGCGCACTCGATGAGGTCGCCGCCGATCTGGGCGTTACGGCCAATCAGGTGGCGCTGGCCTGGCTGCGGCAGTTGCCCGGTCGTCCGTTGCCGATCCTCGGCAGCCTGCGCTGGGCGCGCATCGAGGAGGCGCTGCTGGGCGCCGAACTGGAGCTGGAGCGTCCCGCCTGGTTCTACCTGAGCGAAGCGGCCCGCGGGTATGAGGTGGCGTAAGGCAGGGACATCTGTCCGCTATTCAAGGTGGAAAATGCTTCGCAGTTTTCCACCTTACGGGGTGGCTCGAGGATGGATAACGCTTCATCCATACACTGCGTGGCGTCTGCGATGGTTCGGCATATCCGGGAACGTTATCGATCAATGGGCGCTGTGCGTGGTCCAAATTGGTGCGCTCCTGTGCTAGAGTCGCGCCCGCCGTGGGACGACCTGCTGGCATGTCGAATCGTGTGGGGACGGCCCTGCAGTTGATGGAGTCATCGTCATGCATTCGGCCTGGATCATGTTGATCGTTGCCGGTCTTCTGGAAGTCGGTTGGGCCATTGGCCTCAAGGCTTCCGAAGGCTTCACCCGCCCGCTGCCCAGCGTGCTCACCCTAGCGGCCATGGCTGCCAGCTTCTTCCTTCTCGCTCGCGCCATGCAGGTTCTGCCGGTAGGTACCGCCTATGGCATCTGGGTCGGTATCGGCGCGTTGGGTACCGTGCTGCTGGGCATTCTCATCTTCGGCGAAAGCACTTCGCCCGCGCGGTTGGTGAGCGTGGTGCTGTTGCTGGCGGGGCTGGTCGGTCTGAAGCTGAGCGCCTGACGAGTCTTTTTGGCGCCCAACTCCAGAACGGGCTCTCTCAGTCCTGCAGCTTCAGGTGCGAGATGTCCGGCACCACAGCGGTGGTGTCGCGCGGCTTCTCGCCCATGTCGCTGCCCACCGGGGCAAGGCTGAACTGAGAAAGGTCCACGCGCGGCGCCTCTGGCTCGGGCCGGGCGTCCTGCAGGTCGACGCCGACCGGCGCGATGCCGAAGTCCGGCGCCTCGACGTCGGCGAAGGCGGCCATGTATTCGTCACGTGGCGTCACCTTGAGCGTGGCGGGGGCGCCGCTCGACGTCCCAGTGCTGCTCTCGGTGCTGGCGGAGTTGGTCGCCGCTGTTGCCGGAGGCGGCGCCAGTTCGATCTCCTCCACGTCGACGGGCAGCGGTTTGACTTCCACCTGCGCGCCGGCACGCTCCATCGCCTGGCGGTATTTTTCGGCCGCGGCGAAGTCCAGATTCTGCTTGATCACGATGCGCCGGCCGGAGAACAGCAGCGCGATACGCTGGGCGTCGGCCTGGAACAGCTTGGTCAGGTTGGCCTCGACCTGCTCGAGCTTGGCGCCCGGGAGCAGTTGGCCGGAAAAGGCGATCTCGTAGAGGCTCATGGGTGCGACTCCTTTGTGGCCGATGCCGGTGGTCTTGGAGGCGGCGGGGCGCCTCGGGATGGAACGTAAGCGAGGTGGCGATGATCTGGCAAAGCGCAAACTGCTGCACTAGCCGGTGTCACAAGTTTGCGCGCCGCCATAGCGTCAGGGTAGCGGGGCGAACAGGGCGTCGATGTCGCGTTCGCCAAGCTGCAGGCTGCCGTCGACTGCACCTTCGAGTACGCCTGCGGCGAGTTCGGCCTTGCGCGCCTGCAGCTCGCGGATGCGCTCCTCGACGGTGCCGCGGGTAATAAGACGATAGACGAAGACCGGCTTGTCCTGACCGATGCGATAGGCTCGGTCGGTCGCCTGGTTCTCCGCGGCGGGATTCCACCAGGGATCGTAGTGGATCACGGTGTCCGCCGCCGTCAGATTGAGCCCGGTGCCACCGGCCTTCAGGCTGATCAGGAACAGCGGTAGTTCGCCGGCCTGGAAGCGCTCGACCGGCGTGCGCCGATCATCGGTCTCACCGGTCAGCTTGACGTACCCGATGCCGCGCTTGTGCAGCGCCTGCTCGATCAACGCCAGCATCGATGTGAACTGGGAAAACAGCAGCACCCGTCGGCCTTCGCTCATCAGTTCGTCGAGCATCTCCAGCAGGCTGTCGAGCTTGCCTGAGCTGCTGCCGCGTGCGGCTCGTGCCGATTCACCCTTCAGCAGGCGCAGGTCGCAGCAGACCTGACGCAGCTTGAGCAGTGCCTCGAGGATGACCATCTGGCTGCGCGCGAGGCCCTTGCGCTCGATCTCGTCGCGTACCTTGCGGTCCATCGCCAGCCGCAGGGTCTCGTATACCTCGCGCTGGGCATCGTTCAGTTCGACCCAATGGACGAACTCGTTCTTGGCTGGCAGCTCGGTGGCCACCTGCTCCTTGGTGCGCCGCAACAGAAATGGTCGAATGCGCGCGCGCAGGTGCGCCAGGCGGGCGTCGTCGCCATGTTTCTCGATCGGGTTGCGGTATTCCTGGGTGAAGCTTTTGGCGTCGCCGAGCCAGCCGGGCATGAGGAAGTGGAACAGCGACCAGAGCTCGCCGAGGTGATTCTCCAGCGGTGTACCGGTCAGGCACAGGCGTTGCCGGGTCTGCATTTCGCGTACGGCCTGGGCCGCTTTGCCGGAAGGATTCTTGATGTGCTGCGCCTCATCGAGAATCAGCAGGTGCAGCGGCTGCTCACGCAGTACGGCTATGTCGCGCGTCAGCAGCGCATAGCTGGTGAGCAGCAGATCGTGCTCGCCAAGTTCGCCGAAGTGTTTCTGCCGGGTGCTGCCCTTGAGGGTCAGTACCCGTAGCTGCGGGGCGAAACGACTGGCCTCGTCCTGCCAGTTGGGAATCAGACTGGTCGGCATCACCACCAGCGCCGGGCGGTCGAGCCGTCCGGCCTGCTTTTCGGCGAGGATGTGAGCAAGGCTCTGCAGCGTCTTGCCCAGCCCCATGTCGTCGCCGAGGATGCCGCCTGCGCCCAGCTCACGCAGCGTCTGCATCCAGGCCAGGCCTTGCTGCTGGTAGGGTCGCAGCTTGCCGGCGAGCCCTGAGGGGGCCGCGCAGGCCTTGATGTCGGGGTTGCGCAGGCGCCCGGCGAACTCACGCAACCGTTCGCCGCCTTTCCATTGCGCTGCCAGGCTGTCGAGCCCGGCCAGGCGCGCACCGTCGGTCTTGCTCAAGCGCAGCGATGAGCCATCCATCTGCTCGCGCATGTACAGCTCACCGAGGGTCGCCAGTATCGGCTTGATCCGCCCCAGCGGCAGCGTCACGTGCAGCGGCTGCCGGTCGTGTTGCCCCGGCCGTTCCAGTTGCACGCGCAGCTGCTCCTCGTCGCCACGCAGGGCGATGGCGCGCGGACTGAGCAGTTGAGGATTCTGCCGAATCAGGCGCAACAGGACCGGCAGTATGCCGATGCGCTGCCCGTCGACGATGATGCCGAGGTCGAGATCGAACCAGTCGTCATCGGCCGCTTCGTCGATCTGGGCGTACCAGCTGTCGATGGCGGTCAGGTCGTAGGCGAAGCCGGGATGGATATCGATCTGCCAGCCTTGTCGGCGCAGTTCGGGCAACTGCTCCTGAACGAACCTGAGCCAGGCTTCTTCGCCGGGCAGCTGAAACATCTCCGCCGATTCCTTCGGCAGCGCCTGGCTCTGGCGTAGCGCAGGGCGGAAGCCCAGCTGTTCAAGCTGTCTGCGCAGCGCCTGTTCGGCTTGAGGATGGCGTGCGATCAGCTGCAGCTCGTTACCGACCAGATGGCGGACACGTTCGCCGTCGCGCTTGCCGTGGATACGTGCATCCCCGTAGAGAAACGACAGGCCGGCGCGGTGCTGATGTTCGCTGACCATGCGCTGATTGCCCGGCTGGTAGTTGATCGCCAGATGACTGCCGAGACTGAGCAGCGGCACGGGCGGCAGATCGTCGACCAGCCGTTCCTCGCGAGGTGCCAGCGGAGGGCTCATGCGCCAGGCCCTCTGTGCCGGAGTGCGGCAAGGCAGGCCAGCCGGCTGTGGGCCGGATATCGGCGCGAAATGCTCATAGTGGCTTCAGTTCGATCAGCAGCCCGAGGCTGTCATGGTCGATGTAGGTCAGACGGCCAGGGACCAGGCGAACCCGCTGGGTCAGGCGCTCGCTGGCGAGCAACTGGCCGTGCTCGCCGAAGCGGTTCACCCAGAAGGTCATGTCCGTCTGCATATAGCGCCCTGGTCTGACTCTCAGCAATCCCTGAATAGGGTAGTGCTCGAAATGGCGTTGCCCCTGGTGCAGCGCGATGGCCGGAGCCCCTTCGCTGACCGCCTGCTGCCAGGCGCGTTGCAACAGCACCTGGTAGCCCTGGCCCGGCGTGAGCCTGGCGGCGACATGCTCCAGGGCTGGCTGGCGCTCGGCGCGTCTGTCCAGCACCTGCGTGCCATCGGCCCAGTCGTAGCGTGCGCGCTGGCTGGCCTCCAGCGGCGGGGCATGGCGAAACAGGATCAGCTCGACGCGATACAGCGCCTCGGCGCGAACCTGAGGAGCCAACAGCGCCAGCAGCAAGAGCAGATAGCGAAGCGGCATCTACGATCCTTGCTCATTGGGAGCCAGCCGCTCGAGTAGCGCTTCCAGCGTATTGAAGCGTTCCTCCGGGCGTTCCATCGGCACCTGGAATTTGAACAGCGTGGCGCCTTCGAACTTATAGCGTTTCGGCTGGCTCTGGATCAGCTTGATCAGCACCATCGGGTCGACCGAGGTGTCGGCCGAGAACTCGATGCGTCCCCCCTGCGGGCCGGCGTCGATCTTGGTGATGCCGAGCTTTTCCGCCTGCAGCTTGAGCAACGTCAGGCGCACCAGGTTCTTCGTCGGTTCAGGCAACAGGCCGAAGCGGTCGATCATTTCCACCTGCAGTTCTTTCAGCCCGTCCTCGTCGGCCGCATTGGCGATGCGCTTGTAGAGGATCAGGCGGGCATGCACATCCGGTAGATAGTCTTCCGGGATCAGGGCTGCCAGGCGCAGGTTGATTTCCGGACCGCCGCCGAGCGGCTGCTCCAGGTTCGGCTGCTCGCCCTTGCGGATCGCCTTGACCGCGCGCTCGAGCATTTCCATGTAGAGGGTGAAGCCGACCGCCTGGATCTGCCCGCTCTGGCCTTCGCCAAGCAGCTCGCCAGCGCCGCGGATCTCCAGGTCGTGAGTGGCCAGGACGAAGCCGGCGCCGAGGTCCTGGGCATTGGCGATGGCTTCCAGGCGCTTTTCCGCATCCGGCGTCATCGCCTTGCGCGGTGGGGTGAGCAGGTAGGCGTAGGCCTGGTGGTGGCTGCGCCCGACGCGGCCGCGCAGCTGATGCAGCTGGGCCAGGCCGAACTTGTCGGCGCGCTCGATGATGATGGTGTTGGCGCTGGGCACGTCGATGCCGGTCTCGATGATGGTCGAGGCCACCAGCACGTTGAAGCGCTTGTGGTAGAAGTCGCTCATCACCTGTTCCAGCTCGCGCTCGCGCATCTGCCCATGACCGACGGCGATGCGCGCTTCCGGCACCAATGCCGCGAGGTCGGCGGCGCATTTCTCGATGGTCTTCACATCGTTGTGCAGATAGTAGACCTGGCCGCCGCGCAGCAGCTCGCGCAGCAGCGCTTCCTTGATCACGGTGTTCTGCTGTTCCATGACGAAGGTGCGAACCGAGAGGCGCCGCGCCGGTGGCGTGGCGATGATCGACAGGTCGCGCATGCCGGCGATGGACATGTTCAGCGTGCGTGGAATCGGCGTGGCGGTCAGCGTGAGGATGTCCACTTCGCTGCGCAGCGCCTTGAGCTGTTCCTTCTGGCGCACGCCGAAACGGTGTTCCTCGTCGATGATGACCAGCCCCAGGTTGCTGAATTTGACGTCATCCTGCAGCAATTTGTGGGTGCCGATGAGGATGTCGATCTTGCCTTCGGCCAGCTCGGCGATGGCGTTCTGCACGTCCTTGGCCGACTTGAAGCGGCTCATCACCTCGACTCGCACCGGCCAGTCGGCGAAACGGTCGCGAAAGCTGTTGTAGTGTTGCTGGGCGAGCAGGGTGGTCGGTACCAGTACGCCGACCTGTCGGCCGCCGTGCACGGCGATGAACGCGGCGCGCATGGCGACTTCGGTCTTGCCGAAGCCGACGTCACCGCAGACCAGGCGATCCATCGGCTTGGCCGAGAGCAGGTCCTCGCGCACCGCGTCGATGGCGGCCTGCTGGTCCGGCGTCTCCTCGAAGGGGAAGCCGGCGGCGAAGGTCTCGTAGTCGACCTGCGGGTCCTTGAAGGCATAGCCCTCGCGTGCGGCGCGGCGGGCGTAGATGTCCAGCAGTTCGGCGGCGACATCGCGGACCTGCTCGGCCGCTTTGCGCTTGGCTTTCTGCCAGGTTTCCGAGCCGAGCCGGTGCAGCGGTGCCAGGGCGTCGTCGCTGCCGGTGTAGCGGGCGATCAGATGCAGGCTGGCGACCGGCACATAGAGTTTGGCTTCGTCGGCGTACTGCAGCAGCAGAAATTCCTGCGCCTGGCCTTCGATCTCCAGCGTTACCAGGCCCTGGTAGCGGCCGACGCCGTGATCGATATGTACCACCGGTGAGCCTTCGCGCAGCTCGGTGAGGTTCTTGATGACGTTTTCGCCACCGTCGCGACTCTTCTCGCGCCGCCGGCGTTGCATGACGCGTTGACCGAACAGCGGGCTTTCTGCCACGAGCGCGACGTCGTCCAGTTGCAGGCCTTCGTCGAGCGGTGCGATGGTGATCGCCAGACGCTCCTGGCTGGCGAGGAAGCCCTCCCAGCCTTCGACTTCCTGCGGGCGCAGTTTCAGACGGGCGAGCAGTTCCAGCAGCACTTCGCGGCGGCCGGCGGATTCGGCGGTGAACAGCACACGCCCGGCATATTCGTCGAGGAAGCGTCGCAGCTTGCCCAGCGGCTCGCTGGCCTTGGCCTCGATTGCCAGCTCCGGCAGGACCTGCGCGGGGAAGCGTTCGCGGCCGATGCCAGGCTCGACATCCTGCTGGCTGGCGACCACACGCGGCCAGAGCTTGAGCCGAGCGAAGCAGTCCTCCACCGGCATGAACAGTTCGGCCGGCGGCAGCAACGGCCGCTCGGGGTCGACGCGGCGTTCTTCGTAGCGATTGCGCACGTCGCTCCAGAACTGTTCCGCGGCCTGCTCGATGCCAGGCAGCGAGAACACCTGGCTGTCTTCGGGCAGATAGTCGAAAAGCGTCGCGGTCTCTTCGTAGAACAGCGGCAGGTAGTACTCGATGCCCGCCGGGGTGATCCCGGTAGAGAGGTCCTGGTAGATCGGGCAGCGACGGAAGTCGACGTCGAATCGCTCGCGGAAACGCGCGCGGAAGCCGGTGACCGCCTCCTTCTTCAGGGGGAACTCGCGTGCCGGCAACAGGCGGATCGACTCGACCTTGTCGATCGAGCGCTGGTTCTCCGGATCGAAAGTGCGCAGCGTCTCGATCTCGTCATCGAACAGGTCGATGCGGTAGGGCAACGGGCTGCCCATGGGGAACAGGTCGATCAACGCGCCGCGCACGGCGAACTCGCCGTGCTCGTAAACGGTGTCCACGCAGCGATAACCGGCCGCCTCCAGGCGCAGGCGCATCTGTTCCACATCCAGCTTCTGCCCGACGTCCAGCACCAGGCTCGACCCCAGCAGGAAGCGCTTCGGCGCCAGTCTGTGTAGGGCGGTGGTGATCGGCACTACCAGCACGCCGTGGCTCAGCTCCGGTAGCTGGTAGAGGGCGGCAATGCGCTGGGAGACGATGTCCTGGTGCGGCGAGAAGATGTCGTAGGGCAGCGTTTCCCAGTCAGGAAAATGCAGTACCGGCAGCCGGGGTGCGAAGAAGGCGAGTTCTTCCTGCAGGCGCTCGGCGCTCTGGCTGTCGGCAGTGAGCAGGAGCGTGAAGCGTTTGGCGTTGCTGGCTGCTTCGGCAATCGCCAGGCTCAGCGCAGCTCCTGGAAGATTGCCCCAATGTTGCTTGCCGCTGGCGGCAGGCAGGGGGGGGAGGCGCAAGACGGACACGAGTGGGCGTGGCTCCGATCAAAAAATAGGCCGCCGGGATTGTAACTATCGAGGCGCTTGGCTGTCAGTGTTTCGTCCGCTGCAGATTGCCGGCGCTAGGGTGCGCCGTCATAATGTAGCCCCTTTTCTCAGCCCCTACATGTTGGAAGGAACTGCCCGTGACTCAGAAGCCCGACCAGTGTCTTGGTGAATGGATTGACCGCGAAGCGCTCGCCGAAGCGATGATTCCGCTGATTGGTCAGCTGTATCGCAACAACAACGTGGTGACTTCGATCTACGGCCGTGGCCTGATCAATCGTTCGGTGATCGCCATCCTCAAGGCACACCGTTTCGCCCGTCACCGCATCGCCGACGAAACCGAGCTGTCGGTACACGACACCTTCCAGATCCTCAAGACGATGAGCGAAATGAACCTGGGCGCCGCTTCGGTGGACCTGGGCAAGCTGGTCGCCAAGTACAAGGAAGCGGGCAATGGTCGCAATCTCGAGCAGTTCGTCCGTGAAGAGCTGGCTGAGGTGGCCGACAAGCGTCACGCTGCTACTGGCCACAAAGGCACTGACGTGGTTCTGTACGGTTTCGGTCGTATCGGCCGTCTGCTGGCGCGTATCCTGATCGAGAAAACCGGTGGTGGCGACGGCCTGCGCCTGCGCGCCATCGTCGTGCGCAAGGGTGCGGACAACGATCTGGTCAAGCGCGCCAGCCTGCTGCGTCGTGACTCGGTGCATGGTCCTTTCGATGGCACCATCACCATCGACGAAGAGAACAGCACCATCACCGCCAACGGCAACCTGATCCAGGTGATCTACTCCAACGATCCGTCCTCGGTGGATTACACCCAGTACGGCATCGAAAACGCTCTGCTGGTCGACAACACTGGCAAGTGGCGTGACGCCGAGGGTCTGGGTCAGCACCTCAAGTGCCCGGGTGTCGCTCGCGTGGTATTGACCGCGCCGGGCAAGGGCGAGCTGAAGAACATCGTGCATGGCATCAACCATGGCGATATCACCGCCGACGACAAGATCATTTCCGCTGCGTCCTGCACCACCAATGCCATCGTGCCGGTGCTCAAGGCCGTGAACGATCAGTACGGCATCGTCAACGGCCACGTGGAAACGGTGCATTCGTACACCAACGACCAGAACCTGATCGACAACTTCCACAAGGGCAGTCGTCGTGGTCGCAGCGCCGCGCTGAACATGGTGATCACTGAAACGGGTGCCGCCACTGCTGCAGCCAAGGCGCTGCCGGTACTCAAAGGCAAGCTGACCGGCAATGCGATCCGCGTGCCGACGCCGAACGTGTCCATGGCCATTCTCAATCTGAACCTGGAGAAGGCCACCAGCCGCGAAGAGATCAACGAGTACCTGCGCCAGATGGCCATGCACTCGGATCTGCAGAAGCAGATCGACTTCGTCAACTCGCAGGAAGTTGTATCCACTGATTTCGTCGGATCGCGTCATGCCGGCGTGGTGGATGCCGAAGCGACCATCTGCAACGACAATCGCGTCGTGCTCTACGTCTGGTACGACAACGAGTTCGGCTATAGCTGTCAGGTCGTGCGGGTGATGGAAGACATGGCGGGGGTTAATCCGCCGGCGTTCCCGCGCTAAACGCTGCGGGCGATGAAATCGAAACGGGAGCCTCGGCTCCCGTTTTGCATTTCTGGGCGGAAGTAATGGCGCGAGCTGCCGGGGGGTGAGTGGTCGGCTCGGCTGAGTGCACTGCTAATTTTGCTTCTCTTGTTTCGGGTCAAAAATCCGCAATGCTTGGGTGGTCAGTCAAGGTCCGCGACCTCTATAATCAGGCGGATTTTTTACCTGGGTCCGCGACATGGTGTCGCGTCAATAACCTATTGGCGCGCGCGGCGCAATCCTACTTTGCGCCATGCCGCTGGGCCTGCAAAAAAAGCTTTCTAAAATCAGTGGTTAGGCAAACCGATGATCAATATAAAACGAGGGCTTGATTTGCCCATAGCCGGTGCGCCGGCGCAGCGTATCGAGGCCGGCAGGCCCGTGCGCAGCGTCGCCGTCATCGGCTTCGACTATCCGACCATGAAGCCGACCATGGCTGTTCAGGTCGGTGATCGGGTGAAGCTGGGGCAGATCCTTTTTTCCGACAAGAAGTCCGAAGGCGTGCATTACACCGCGCCCGGCGCCGGTGTCGTCAGTGCAGTTCACCGCGGTGAAAAGCGCGTGCTGCAATCGGTGGTCATCGACCTCGATGGCGATGAGGAAGTCACCTTCACGAGCTACTCGCCAGCCCAGCTGGATGGTCTGAGCAGCGAACAGGTACGTGAGAACCTGCAGCAGTCCGGCCTATGGACCGCACTGCGCACGCGTCCGTTCAGCAAGGTGCCGGCCATCGACGCCACGCCTGCCTCGATTTTCGTGACCGCGATCGACACGCATCCGCTGGCAGCCGATCCGGCGATCATCATCGCTGAACAGCCTGAAGCCTTCGAAGCGGGCCTCAAGGTCCTGACCAATCTGGCCAAGGTGTTCCTGTGCAAGGCGCCGGATGCTTCATTGCCAGGCGAGTCCCTGGCCAAGGTTCAGGTCGAGAGCTTCAGCGGTCCGCATCCTGCGGGGCTGGCTGGTACCCACATCCATTTCCTCGACCCGGTAAGCGCCAGCAAAAGCGTCTGGACCATCGGCTATCAGGACGTGATTGCCGTGGGCAAGCTTTTCACCAGTGGGCGTTTGTCAGTGGAGCGCGTTGTCTCTCTGGCCGGCCCGGTGGTCGAGCAGCCACGTCTGGTACGTGCCCGTCTCGGTGCCAACCTCGACGAACTGACCGCCGGTGAGCTGCAACCCGGAGCCAATCGCGTCGTTTCCGGCTCGCTGCTCGGTGGTCGTACCGCCCATGGCGCGTTCGCCTACCTAGGTCGCTACCACCAGCAGGTTTCCTGCCTGCGTGAGGGCAAGGAGCGCGAGATGCTCCATTACATGCGTCCGGGCGTCGACAAGCATTCGATCCTCAATATCTATATCTCCAAGCTGATGGCCGGTAAGAAGTTCTCCTTCTCCACCTCTACCAATGGCAGTCCGCGGGCAATGGTGCCGGTAGGTAACTATGAAGAGGTCATGCCACTGGACGTCCTGCCCACCCAGTTGCTGCGTGCGCTGATTGTGGGCGACACCGAAGTGGCGCAGAAACTCGGTTGCCTGGAGCTGGATGAAGAGGATCTGGCGCTGTGCAGTTATGTCTGTGCCGGGAAATACGAATACGGCCCGATCCTGCGGGACAATCTGACCCGCATCGAGAAGGAGGGGTAAGGCATGGGCATTCGCGCATTCCTCGACAAGATCGAGCATCATTTCGAAAAAGGCGGCAAGTACGAAAAGTGGTACGCGCTTTACGAAGCGGCCGACACCTTCCTCTACCGCCCCGGTAGTGTTACCAAAACCACGGCTCACGTGCGCGACGGCATCGACCTCAAGCGCATGATGATCACCGTGTGGATGTGTACCTTCCCTGCGATGTTCTTCGGCATGTGGAACACCGGCTACCAGGCCAACCTGATCTTCGCGCAGAGCCCTGACCTGCTCGCGGCCCAGGAAGGCTGGCGCTTCGGTCTGATAGGCGCACTAGCGGGCTTCGACCCGAACAGTCTCTGGGATAACTTCATCCAGGGTGCAGCCTACTTCCTGCCGGTCTACGCGGTGACGTTCATCGTCGGCGGGTTCTGGGAAGTGCTGTTCGCTTCGATCCGCAAGCACGAGGTCAACGAAGGCTTCTTCGTTACGTCCGTGCTGTTCGCCCTGATTTTGCCGCCGAGCATTCCGCTGTGGCAGGTCGCGCTGGGTATCAGCTTCGGTGTGGTAATCGGCAAGGAAATCTTCGGCGGCACCGGCAAGAACTTCCTGAACCCCGCACTTACCGCGCGGGCATTCCTGTTCTTCGCCTACCCGGCGCAGATGTCCGGTGACGGCGTCTGGACTGCGGTCGATGGCTATGCCGGCGCCACCGCTCTGAGCCTGGGCTTTGCTGGCGGTATCGAGAACGTGATCGACAACGGCATCACCTGGATGGACGCCTTCGTCGGCACCATTCATGGCTCGATCGGTGAAACCAGCACGCTGGCGATCTTCATCGGCGGCGTGATCCTGATCGGTAGCAAGATCGCTTCCTGGCGTATCGTTTCCGGTGTGATGCTCGGCATGATCGGCCTGAGCTTCCTGTTCAATCTGATCGGTTCGGACACCAATCCGCTGTTTGCCATGCCCTGGTACTGGCACATGGTCGTCGGTGGCTTCGCCTTCGGCATGATCTTCATGGCGACCGACCCGGTTTCGGCCTCCATGACCAATACCGGCAAGTGGGTGTTCGGCATCCTGATCGGTGTGATGGTCGTGCTGATCCGCGTGGTCAACCCCGCCTTCCCGGAAGGCATGATGCTGGCGATCCTGTTCGCCAACCTGTGTGCGCCGCTGATTGACCATTTCGTCATTCAGGCCAATATCAAGCGGAGGCTGGCACGTAATGTCTAGTCAGAAAGAATCCACCGTTCGCACGCTGACGGTAGCCCTGTTGGTCTGCCTGGTGTGCTCCATCTTCGTGGCTGGCGCCGCCGTGGCGCTTCGTCCGACTCAGCAGGAAAACCGCCTGCTAGACAAGCAGCGCAGCATTCTGGCGATCGCCGGGCTGGGCGAGGCGGGCATGTCCGGTAATCAGGTCAAGCAGTTGTTCAACGAACGCATCGTTGCCCGCCTGGTCGATCTGGAAACCGGCAAGTTCAGCGACGAATTCGAGGCCAAGACCTTCGATCCGCTCGCCGCGGCTAAGGATCCTGCACTGTCCGAGGCGTTGCCGAGCGAAGAGGATATTGCCTCGATCAAGCGCCGCGAACGCTACAGCACCGTTTACATCGTCGAAGGGCAGGGTGAGGGCGAGATCGATACGCTGATCCTGCCTGTACGTGGCTATGGTCTGTGGTCGACACTCTACGGCTTCATGGCGGTCGAGGGTGACCTGAACACAGTAGCCGGCTTCGGCTTCTATCAGCACGGCGAGACCCCGGGCCTCGGCGGCGAGGTCGACAATCCGAAGTGGCGCGGCATGTGGCCTGGCAAGGAACTGTACGACGACAACGGCAACCTGGCGGTGCAGATCGTCAAGGGCGGTGTCGACCCTCAGAGCCCGAAAGCCGACCACCAGGTCGATGCCCTGGCCGGTGCGACCCTGACCAGCAACGGTGTCAACGCGCTGTTGCACTTCTGGCTGGGCGAGAACGGCTTCGGTCCATTTATCGCTAATCTGCGCGCTGGGGAGGCTTGATCATGTCGCAACCCACTGTCAAAGAAGTTCTGTTCAATCCGATCTTCAACAACAACCCTATCGGCCTGCAGATTCTCGGGATCTGCTCGGCACTGGCGGTCACCTCCAACCTGAACACAGCGCTGGTGATGTCTGTCGCTCTGACCCTGGTGGTGGCGTTTTCCAACCTGTTCATCTCGATGATCCGCAGCCAGATCCCCAACTCGATCCGCATGATCGTGCAGATGGTGATCATCGCCTCGCTGGTGATCCTCGTGGATCAGGTGCTCAAGGCCTACGCATTCTCGCTGTCCAAGCAACTGTCGGTGTTCGTCGGTCTGATCATCACCAACTGCATCGTGATGGGGCGTGCGGAAGCCTTCGCCATGCAGAACCCGCCAATGCTGTCGTTCTTCGACGGTATCGGCAACGGCCTGGGCTATAGCGCCATGCTCATTGCGCTCGGCTTCATTCGTGAGCTGACTGGCGCTGGCAAATTGATGGGTTACACAATTCTGCCCGTGGTCAACGACGGCGGTTGGTATCAGCCCAACGGCATGATGCTGTTGCCGCCCTCGGCATTCTTCCTGATCGGCCTGTTCATCTGGGGCATCCGTGCCTGGAAGAAAGAGCAGGTCGAGAAGCCTGCCTTCAAGATGGCGCCGCAAGTCTCTAGCAAGGAGGCTTACTAATGGAGCATTACATCAGCCTGTTCGTCCGCGCAGTGTTCATCGAGAACATGGCCCTGGCGTTCTTCCTAGGCATGTGTACCTTCATCGCGATCTCGAAGAAGGTAGAAACCGCCATCGGTCTTGGCATCGCCGTCATCGTGGTGCAGGCCATCACCGTACCGGCCAACAACCTGATCTACACCTACCTGCTGAAGGCCGGTGCTTTGTCTTGGGCCGGATTGCCTGAAGTGGATCTCAGTTTCCTCGGTCTGCTCAGCTATATCGGCGTGATCGCGGCCATCGTGCAGATTCTCGAGATGACCCTCGATAAGTACGTACCGAGCCTCTACAACGCGCTGGGTGTGTTCTTGCCGCTGATCACCGTGAACTGCGCCATCATGGGTGGCACGCTGTTCATGGTCGAGCGCGACTACAACCTGGGCGAGAGCGTGGTGTACGGCATGGGCTCCGGCCTGTCCTGGGCACTGGCCATCGCTTTGCTGGCCGGTATTCGCGAGAAGCTCAAGTACAGTGATGTTCCGGATGGGCTGCAGGGGTTGGGTATCACCTTCATCACCATCGGACTGATGTCGCTGGGCTTCATGTCTTTCTCTGGCGTACAGCTGTAAGGACGGAACGAACTGATGAGTTACGAAATTTTCCTCGCCATCGGTATGTTCACCGCCATCGTGCTTGCGCTGGTGGTGATCATCCTGGCTGCGCGCGCCAAGCTGGTGTCCAGCGGCGACGTGTCCATCGAAATCAACGGTGAGCGGACCATTACCGTGCCCGCCGGCGGCAAGCTGCTGCAGACGCTGGCCTCGAACAATATCTTCCTCTCGTCCGCCTGCGGCGGCGGCGGTACTTGCGCGCAGTGCAAGTGCATCGTCGAGAGCGGTGGCGGCGAGATGCTGCCTACCGAGGAGTCGCACTTCACCCGTCGCGAGGCGGGCGAGGGTTGGCGCCTGTCCTGCCAGACCCCGGTCAAGGCGGACATGAAGATCGAAGTGCCGGAGGAAGTCTTCGGCGTGAAGAAGTGGGAGTGCACCGTCGAGTCGAACCCGAACGTTGCGACCTTCATCAAGGAGCTGACGCTCAAGCTGCCGGAAGGCGAGAACGTCGACTTCCGCGCCGGTGGTTATGTGCAGCTCGAGTGTCCGCCGCATGAAGTGCGCTACCGCGACTTCGATATTCAGGAAGAGTATCGCGGCGACTGGGACAAGTTCGACCAGTGGAAGTACGTGTCGAAGTGCGACGAGACCGTGATTCGTGCTTATTCCATGGCCAACTATCCGGAAGAGCGTGGCCTGGTGAAGTTCAACATCCGTATCGCCTCACCGCCGCCAGGCCGCGACGACATTCCGCCGGGCAAGATGTCATCCTATGTCTTCAGTCTGAAGCCGGGTGACAAGATCACCGTTTACGGACCGTTCGGTGAATTCTTCGCCAAGGATACCGACGCTGAGATGGTCTTCATCGGCGGTGGCGCGGGTATGGCACCGATGCGCTCGCACATCTTCGACCAGCTCAAGCGCCTGAAGTCCAAGCGCAAAATGAGCTTCTGGTATGGCGCGCGCTCCATGCGCGAGGCCTTCTACGTAGAAGAGTATGACCAGTTGCAGTCGGAGAATCCGAACTTCGAATGGCATCTGGCCCTGTCCGATCCGCTGCCGGAAGACAACTGGGATGGCCCGACCGGCTTCATCCACAACGTGTTGTACGAGAACTATCTGAAGGACCATCCGGCTCCGGAAGATTGCGAGTTCTACATGTGCGGTCCGCCCATGATGAACGCGTCGGTGATCAAGATGCTCACCGACCTCGGCGTCGAGCCGGAGAATATTCTGCTCGACGACTTCGGCGGCTAGCATGACCCGAGCGTCACTGCGGCCATTCCATGCTGTCGTGTACCTCCAGCCCGTCATCGCTGTCGCTCTCGCGGCAGCCCTGACGGGCTGTCTGTTTCAGGACAGGGTCGAGGTCATCACCGGCCCAACGATGGGCAGCACCTATACCGTCAAGTACGTAAGCAGCGGCGACATCCCTTCCAAGGAGGAGCTGCACGGTGAGGTCGAGGCCATTCTCGGCGACATCGACAAACAGCTGTCCACCTACCGAAGCGATTCCGACGTCGAGCGCTTCAATGCGCTGCCGGCCGGTAGCTGCGAGCCGATGCCGGACACGCTGCGCGAATTGGTCGCAGCGGGCAATCAGCTATCGGCCGACAGCGATGGTGCGTTCGACCTTACACTCGAGCCATTGCTGAACCTTTGGGGCTTCGGTCCGCAAGGCCGTGCCGAGCAGGTTCCATCCGCGGCGGATATCGAGGCGGCGCGGGCGTTGACCGGCCATCGGCATCTACGCATCGATGGCGATCAGTTATGCAAGACGGTGGCGCTGCAACTGGACTTCAACAGCATCGCTGCCGGTTATGCGGTCGATCGCGTTGTCGATCGTTTGAAGGCGCTGGGCGTCAAGAGTTACCTCGTTGAGATCACTGGCGAGCTCAAGGCTGAGGGCCGCAAGCCCGATGATTCACCGTGGCGCATAGCCATTGAAGCGCCCAGGGATGACCAGCGGGTCGCGCAGAAGATCGTCGAACTCGATGGTCTGGGCGTATCCACCTCTGGCGACTATCGAAACTATTTCGAGCAGGACGGCCGGCGTTATTCACATACCCTGGACCCGCAAAGCGGCAGACCGATCGAACATCACCTCGCGGCGGTGACGGTTATCGATAAATCGACTTTGCGCGCCGACGGGTTGTCTACCGCGCTGATGGTGCTGGGCCCCGAGCGGGGGCTGGCGCTGGCTGAGCGTAATGCGATCGCTGCGTTCTTCGTCGTGCGCGAGGGGCAAGGCTTCGTAACAACGAGCACCAAGGCTTTTGACGAGCTGTTCGGTGCGGGAGTAGAGCAATGACTTGGTTACTGGTTTTTCTGGTGATGCTGCTTGTGGTATTCGGCATGGCCATCGGCGTGATCATGGGACGCAAGCCCATCGCGGGTTCCTGCGGGGGTATCGCCAATCTGGGCATCGAGAAGGAATGCTCCATCTGTGGCGGTAGCCGCGAGAAGTGCGAAGAAGTGAACGAGGCGAAGAACGCGGGTAACACCGATCTCGCCTACGACGCCACCAAGCGTTGATGTGAACCTTCGCGTCCAGGCAGCCCTGAGCGGGCTTGCCTGGTCCGGCTCTCTGGCGGGCAAGGCACGCAGTGCTTGAAAGATGTGGCTGGTTTGCGTCCTTGGACGGCGAATTCGTTGACAGCAGCGGCGTCTCCCGCTGCGTTTTCAGGAGTGTATATGGCGGTCTATAACTACGATTTGGTGGTATTGGGTTCCGGTCCGGCCGGGGAGGGCGCGGCAATAAATGCCGTCAAGGCAGGACGCAAGGTCGCCGTGGTAGATAACCGTCCGCTGGTTGGGGGAAACTGCACACATCTGGGTACCATTCCGTCCAAGGCTTTGCGCCACTCGGTTCGGCAGATCATGCAGTACAACACCAATCCGCTGTTCCGCCAGATCGGCGAACCACGCTGGTTCTCCTTTCCGGACGTGCTGAAAAGCGCCGAGAAGGTCATCAGCAAGCAGGTCACCTCCCGTACGAGCTACTACGCGCGTAACCGCATCGATACCTTCTTCGGGACTGCCAGCTTCTCCGATGAGCAGAGCGTCGAAGTGGTCTGCCTCAACGGCATGGTGGAAAAGCTGGTTGCCAGCCAGTTCGTCATCGCCACCGGCTCGCGTCCCTATCGCCCGGCTGATATCGACTTCAATCACCCGCGCATCTACGACAGCGACACCATCCTGACCCTGAGTCATACCCCGCGTCGGATGATCATCTACGGAGCTGGCGTCATCGGCTGCGAATACGCATCGATCTTCAGTGGTCTGGGCGTGCTGGTCGATCTGATCGACAACCGCGAGCAACTGCTCAGCTTCCTCGACGACGAGATTTCCGATGCGCTCAGCTATCACCTGCGCAACAACAACGTGCTGATTCGCCATAACGAAGAGTACGAGCGGGTCGAAGGGCTGGAGAACGGCGTGATTCTGCATCTCAAGTCGGGCAAGAAGATCAAGGCAGACGCATTCCTCTGGAGCAACGGGCGTACCGGTAATACCGACAAACTCGGCCTGGAGAACATCGGTCTCAAGGCCAACAGTCGTGGTCAGGTCCAGGTCGATGAGCACTACCGCACCGAGATCGGCAATATCTACGCTGCCGGTGATGTGATCGGTTGGCCGTCGCTGGCCAGTGCCGCGTATGACCAGGGCCGCTCGGCAGCGGGCAGCATCGTCGAGAATGACTCCTGGCGTTTCGTCGATGACGTACCGACCGGTATCTACACCATTCCCGAGATCAGCTCGATCGGCAAGAACGAGCGCGAACTGACCCAGGCCAAGATTCCTTACGAAGTCGGCAAGGCGTTCTTCAAGAGCATGGCGCGGGCGCAGATTTCGTTCGAGCCAGTGGGCATGCTGAAGATTCTCTTTCACCGCGAAACGCTGGAAGTGCTCGGTGTGCACTGCTTTGGTTATCAGGCTTCGGAGATCGTGCACATTGGCCAGGCGATCATGAATCAGACGGGGCCGGCGAACAGCATCAAGTACTTCGTCAACACCACCTTCAATTACCCGACGATGGCCGAGGCCTACCGCGTCGCTGCGTTCGACGGGCTCAACCGGCTTTTTTGAGCAACTCCGGCCGCTGGCCTGAGGCGGCTGGAGAGGGCGGCGACTCCCGTGATTGGCATTGGCCGAACCGGGAGAGCTTCTGATCAGGTAAGGGAGAATCCGGCAGCAGCCTGTGCTGCCGGATCGTGCTGCGGTGTGTTGGCTGTCAGGAGCGCGGCAGCGTACTGACCGCCAGGCCGGGGTAGTCGGTGATCAGGCTGTCGACACCGAAGTCGGCCAGGCGGCGCATCAGGGCCGGTTCATTGACTGTCCACACCGATACATGCAGGCCCTGTTTACGGGCTTTTTCCAGACGCTCCGGGGTGCACAGCGTCCACTTCAATGCCAGCAGGCTGCAGCCATATTGACGGGCGACTTTCAGTGGGTCGAGCCAGTTGTATTCGGCTACCAGCCCGCGTGAAATCTCCGGCGCAAGCCGATTCAGCGCACGCAGTACTTCACGAGAGCTCGACGTGACGGTGATGCGATCGAGCAACCGGTGCTGTTCGGCCAACTCCTTGATCGCTAGAACCGTACGCGCGGCGCGCACCCGTGAAGCACTCTTGACCTCGAGCTGCCAGTGTTCGAAATCGCATTTTTCGAACAGCTCGCTCAGCCTGGGAATAGGGCAGGGCGTCTTCCAGCCAGGCCCACCTTTCCGGGCGTCGTAGTTCACCAGTTCGCCGGCATCATGTTGCACGACCTTTCCCCGGCGACCGGTGGTGCGCTTGAGCGTCGGGTCGTGGATGACCATCAATTCGCCATCGCGGGAAAGATGCAGATCCAGCTCGCAGCGGCGCACGCCGTGCTGCAGACATTGCTCGAAGCTCACTAGGGTATTTTCTGGCGCTTCGCCTTTGGCGCCGCGATGGCCGTAGATGAGTGTCACGGTTGCAAGTCTTCCTTAGGAGGTGATGGGGTGCGTTGATGATGGCGCACGCTGTTGATCACCCGATCGCCTTCGAAGTACACGGAAAACTCCCGATAATCCCAGCGGGTGATCGGCGGCTGGCCGACGGCGGGTCGCTCTTCATCGGCCAGACCGAAGCGGTCCAGAACCTGATTTTTCGAGTCGCCACGAGTCGGCATGGTCATTTCAGGCAGGCCTTGTTGGCCAACGGGTATGCGAATGTCTTCGGCGAACAGGGATGGGCTGAATGTCAGTACGAGCAGCAGAGTCGCCAGGCGGCGCATCGGTCAATCTCCTTGCAGGTTTTCCAGGGCCAGGCGCCGCTCCAGCGCCTGCTTCTGCAGGATATGTCGTGCGAGCAGCTGTCGCTGTGCATCAGTCAACGCTTCGAACTCGGTGCCGATGTCGTAACGCCCGTCATCCATCGGCGTGCAGTAAACGACCCGCGCGGCCAGCACAAGACCAAGCCCCTGGGGCAGCAGAATCAGTTTCAGCGTGAGCCCGTCTCCTTCAGCCTGGGGCTGCTCGCTGGCGAAGCTGATACCGCCTTCGGACAATATCACTGGCTGCGGTGCGCTCTGATCCTTCAGCAGGTCCTGCGCCAGTGCCTGCCCCAGGAGTTCGATTCGTTTGTTCTGCACCTTCAGGTAGTTGGCCAGCGTGCGATTGCTCTCGGCAATCTGCCGCAACAAATGCTGCGCTTCGAAATCGAGCTGATGCAGCTCGCCGAGCAGGCTGAAAAGCGGCGGTAGGGGGGCTGCGTCGGCCTCCTGGCCTTGGCGGGCCGGGATGATTTCCAGTGCCACACGATCCTCGATACGGTAGTATTCGCGGCGTTCTTCAGTGTCTTGTGTCGGCATGGCGATACCCGGGATACAGTAATGGCCAGAGTGTATCAGGCCCCGCGGTGACGTCAGCTGCATGTTGTTTTTTCCCGCCAGCGAACCCGTCGATCTTATGTTCAGACCGCTGTCCGTCTTTATCGGCGCGCGTTACACCCGCGCCAGACGTCGTAGCCTCTTCGTCTCCTTCATCTCCCTGACGTCCATGATCGGGCTCGCCCTGGGCGTGCTGGTGATGATCGTCGTGCTTTCCGTGATGAACGGTTTCGATCACGAGATGCGTACCCGCGTGTTGGGCATGGTGCCCCATGCGACGATCGAAAGCCCGACACCAATCGGCGACTGGCAAACGCTTGGGAAGCGCCTCGAGGGGCACTCCCAGGTCGCGGCGACGGCGCCTTTCATTCAAAGTCAGGGCTTGCTGACCCATCAGGGCCAGGTGACCAAGATCCTGATCAACGCTGTGGATCCCGAGGCCGAACGGCAGGTTTCGATCATCGATCAGTTTTTCCGTGAAGGTTCGCTGGACGATCTTGCCGCAGGCGAATTCGGCATCGTCATCGGTGACAAGGCTGCGTCCAAGCTCGGTGTCGGCGTGGGTGACAAGATCACCTTCGTGGCGCCCGAGGTCACCGTGACTCCAGCGGGGATGTTCCCGCGCATGAAGCGTTTCACCGTGACCGGAATCTTTCATGTCGGAGCCGGTGAGATCGATGGCTACGTCGCGCTGGCGAACATCGCTGACATAGCACGGTTGCAGCGCTGGAAGCCGGACCAGGTCCAGGGGGTTCGGCTGCGTTTCGACGACCTGTTCCAGGCGCCGCGCATTGCCTGGGAGCTGGCCGGCCAGCTCGGCGATGATTTCTATTCCCGTGACTGGACCCGCACCCATGGCAACCTGTACCAGGCGATCCGCATGGAGAAGGCCATGATCGGACTGTTGCTGCTGCTGATCGTGGCGGTGGCGGCGTTCAACATCATTTCGACGCTGGTGATGGTGGTGACCGACAAGCGCGGCGATATTGCCATCCTCCGCACGCTGGGGGCGACGCCGAAGCAGATCATGGCGATCTTTATGGTCCAGGGCACGGTGATCGGCGTCGTTGGCACCCTGGTCGGTGCACTGCTGGGCATGTTCGCGGCGGTCAATGTCAGCAGCTGGATCGCTGCCCTGGAACGCCTGATCGGCCACAAGTTTCTCAGCGCCGACGTCTATTTCATCGATTACCTGCCGTCACGGCTGATGGCGGCCGACGTCATCCAGGTCTGTGTTGCCGCGCTGGTCCTGAGCTTCCTCGCGACTCTGTACCCGGCCTGGCGTGCTGCGCGCACCCAGCCGGCTGAGGCGCTACGTTATGAGTGAACAGGTTATGAACGAGCTTTCTTCGCAAATGCACGCGGTGCTGAGCTGCCGCAATCTTGGCAAACGCTACGAGCAGGGGCCTGAGTCGGTGGAAGTGCTGTCCGGCCTGCAACTCGAGCTGTTCCCGGGGCAGCGCGTCGCCATCGTCGGCAGTTCCGGCTCGGGCAAGAGTACTCTGTTGAACCTGCTTGGCGGGCTGGATACGCCCAGTGAAGGCAGTGTCTGGCTGGCCTGCGAAGAGCTTTCGGCGCTCAATGAGAAGGATCGCGGGTTGTTGCGCAACCGTGCGTTGGGCTTCGTTTACCAGTTCCACCACCTGCTTGCCGAATTCACTGCGCTGGAAAACGTCTGCATGCCGTTGCTGATCGGCCGGACACCGATCCCGGAAGCTCGGCAGAAGGCCGCAGCGCTGTTGACGCGTGTCGGACTCGGGCATCGTCTCGAGCACAAGCCGGCGGAACTCTCGGGCGGCGAACGCCAGCGTGTGGCGATTGCCCGAGCGCTGGTGAACGAGCCGGCGCTGGTACTGCTCGACGAACCTACCGGAAATCTTGACCATCACACCGCGCAAGGCATCCAGGACCTGATGCTGGAGCTCAGCAAGTCGTTGCAGACCGCCTTTCTGGTGGTTACCCATGACCGTCAGCTTGCCGCGCAGATGGATCAGATCCTGCGGCTGGAAGACGGACGTCTGGTGGTCGAATGATGTTCAGGCCTCTGAGTGTCTTTATCGGCAGCCGCTACACCCGTGCCAAGCGGCGCAACCATTTCATCTCGTTCATCTCCCTGACCTCGCTGATCGGTCTGGCACTTGGCGTATTGGCGATGATCATGGTCCTGTCCGTGATGAATGGATTTCAGCGCGAGATGAGTTCGCGCATTCTCGGGATGGTGTCCCACGCCACCGTCATCGGTGATCAGCCATTGGACGATTGGCAGGCCGTCGCGTCGCGCCTGTCGGCGCACCCTCAGATCGTCGGCAGCGCGCCGGTAACCCAGCTCGAAGGCATGCTGTCGTTCAAGGGCAGCATGCAGCCGATACAGATCAGCGGTATCGATCCGCAGGCTGAGGCGGACGTATCCATCGTCGGGGATCGCCTGGTTGGGGGCAGTCTGGAGGCGCTGAAGCCGGGTGAGTTCGGCGTCATCATCGGCTTGATGACCGCCCGGCGCTTCGGCCTGAAGCTGGGCGACAAGTTGACGCTGATCGTGCCGGAAGTGAGTTCCTCGCCCGGCGGCGTCACACCTCGCATGCAGCGGCTGAACGTGGTTGGCGTGTTCAAGGTAGGCGCCGATCTGGACGGCAGCCTGGGGATGATCCACCGCGCCGATGCGGCGCAGATCCATCGTTGGGCACCGCAGCAGGTGCAGGGCGTGCGGCTCAAGCTGAGCGACCTGTATCGGGCGCCGGAAGTGGCAGCGCAGGTGGCTGAAATGCTCGGTGATGGCTACCGCGTGGAGGACTGGTCTTATACGCAGGGCAGCCTGTTCAGCGCGATGAAGATGGAAAAGACCATGATCGGTCTTTTGTTGATGCTGATCGTTGCAGTGGCGGCGTTCAACATCATTGCCACGCTGATCATGGTCGTTGCCGACAAGCGAGCCGACATCGCGATTCTGCGCACCCTTGGCGCGACGCCACGGCAGATCATGGCGATCTTCATGGTCCAGGGCAGCATCATCGGCTTCAGTGGCACGGTGATAGGCGTGATTCTCGGCGTGCTCGGTGCGCTGAACGTGAGTGCACTGGTGGCCTGGCTGGAAAAAGTGTCAGGCCAGCATATCTTCAGTTCCGACGTTTATTTCATCAGCACTCTGCCATCGGAGCTGCGTCTGGAGGATGTGGCTCTGGTATCGGTCGCGGCGCTGACCTTGAGCTTTCTGGCCACGCTTTACCCCGCGTGGCGAGCCGCACAGACCCTGCCGGCCGAGGCGTTGCGCTACGAGTGATGGCCGTTAGCGCCGGCCGTTCTGCCGCCGGCGCCAGCTGCGTCCTACCCACCAGCGCCAATAGGCCTGAGTGAAAACGTAGCCGAGAATGGCGAAAACGATGCCCGAAACCAGCGAGCCCAGATACAGCGGCTGCCAGTTGTGCTGCAGCATGTGACTCACCCAGGCCAGGCTCAGCTCTGCCGGCATGCCGGAGGCCGGTGTATCCAGCAGCCAGGTGCCGACCTTGTAATTGCAGTAGAACACCGGCGGCATGGTCAGCGGGTTGGTCAGCCAGACCAGACCTACCGCGATCGGCAGATTGGCTCTGGCGGGAAGTGCACAGGCGGCCGCCGCGAGCATCTGCATGGGCATCGGTATCATCGCCCAGAACAGGCCGATAGCCATGGCGCGTGCGACCGAGTGCCTATTGAGATGCCAGAGGTTGGGATCGTGAATCAGCGCGCCGAGAAAACGCAGGGACTTGTTAGTCTTGATGCGATCGGGGTGCGGCATGTAGCGTTTGAAAAAGCGACGCGGCATGAAGGTTCTCTGGCAGGCTGCAGCTTGGCGATTATGCCTCGAATCGCGATGCGGCGCTGACAGGAGTTTTGTGACATTAGGTCTACGCCCGCGACAAATTGACCATCCGCCCACAGCGGTCCCGGAATGGATTCCAGGAGTCGAAAAATTATGCGCACATGGCTGTTGGCGCTCGCGGCAGGCCTCGTCTTGCCCCGTTTCTTACCGGCGTTGCCCTCCGTCTGGATCTTGTGGGCGCTAGGCGCGCTGGGGGGCGTGCTGCTTTTGCGTCGTCGCTGGGTGTCGTCTGGGCTGTTTCTCCTCGGGTTCGCCTGGGCATGCTGGCAGTGCCAGAGCGCCATCGATGATCGCCTGCCCGTTTCGCAAGATGGCCGAACATACTGGATCCAGGGAACGGTCAGCGGATTGCCCACCAGCACGGGCGATGTCGTGCGCTTCGAGTTGGAGGATATCGAGTCGAGGCATGCTGGGCTGCCGTCGAAGGTGCGACTGTCCTGGTACGGCGGCCCGCAAGTGCGGGCCGGAGAGCGCTGGCGGTTTGCGGCTCGGTTGAAGCGCCCGCGTGGCCTGGTCAATCCGCATGCGTTCGACTACGAAGCCTGGTTGCTGGCGCGCCGCATTGGTGCGACGGGCTCGGTCAAGGCTGGAGAGCGCCTCTTCGCGCCCCACTCGGTGAATGGTTGGCGCGACCGCCTGAGGCTCCGTCTGATGGAGGTCTCTGCGTCCGGCCGACAAGGTGCGATCGCGGCGCTGGTGGTCGGCGACGACTCCGGCTTGAGTCGCCAGGATTGGCAGGTGCTGCAGGATACCGGCACGGTGCACCTGATGGTCATATCCGGACAACACATTGGCATGCTGGCCGGCTTGCTATATGGACTGGTTGCGCTGGCAGCTCGATTGGGTTTCTGGCCCAGCCGTTGGCCCTGGCTTCCCTGTGCATGCTCGTTGGCTCTCGCTGGTGCGCTCTCTTATGGATGGCTTGCGGGGTTCGATGTACCGGTACGTCGTGCGTGCCTCATGGTCGCCGTGGTCCTGCTCTGGCGCTTGCGCTTTCGTCATCTAGGTATCTGGCAGCCGCTGTTGCTGGCGCTGAATGGAGTCCTGCTGGTCGATCCACTGGTCACGTTGCAGCCAGGCTTCTGGCTCTCATTCGGGGCTGTTGCGGTGCTCGCGCTGGCGTTCTCCGGACGGCTCGGCCGATGGAAGTGGTGGGCAACGCTGACACGCGCCCAGTGGGCAGCTTCCCTCGGTCTGCTGCCTCTGTTACTGACGCTGGGACTGCCGGTCAGCGCCAGCGGGCCTTTGGCCAACCTGATTGCCGTCCCCTGGGTAAGCCTCACCGTTCCCTTCGCGCTGCTCGGCACTTTGCTTCTACCGTTGGGCGCTATCGGCGAGGCGCTACTCTGGTTGGTCGGCACTTCGCTGGCGCTGCTGTTCGAGCTGCTATCCGGTATGGCTACCTGGCAACCTGCCTGGCTGGCGGTCGGCTTACCCGCCTGGGCTTTGCTGATGATTGGGCTGGGCGTGCTGTTGCTGTTGTTGCCGGCAGGTGTGCCGTTGCGTGCGCTCGGGCTGATGCTGTTGGCGCCGTTGATGTATCCACCGTATTCCCAAGTGGCCGAAGGACGGGCACAGGTCTCGGTGCTGGATGTGGGGCAGGGGCTTTCGGTGCTGGTGCGGACCCGAGAGCACGCCCTGTTGTACGACGCGGGGCCGAGACAGGGCGATTTCGATACGGGCGAGCGTGTCGTGTTCCCGTCGTTGCGAAGCCTGGGTGTGAAGAGGCTGGATATGCTGCTGCTCAGCCATGCCGATAATGATCATTCCGGTGGCGCTCAGGCGATCCGTCGACTGCTTCCGGTTGCCCGAACCGTCAGTGGGGAGCCGCAACGGCATGCGACGGATCTGAATGCCGAGCCTTGTGAAAGCGGTGCGGAGTGGTGGTGGAATGACGTGCGTTTCAGCCTATGGCAATGGCAGGCGGCCCGGGAAAGCAATCAGGCATCATGCGTTCTGCTTGTCGAGGCCAATGGCGAACGGATTCTGCTGACCGGCGATATCGACCAGGCTGCGGAGCAGGCGTTGCTGCTCAGTGGGCAGGAGGTTAAGGCGCAGTGGTTGCTGTTGCCTCATCATGGCAGCCGCAGCTCATCCTCGGAGCCATTCCTGCGCACGGTGGAACCGCGCGCTGCGCTGATCTCGCGCAGTCTGCACAACGCTTTCGGTCATCCTCATCCAACTGTGACCGCTCGCCTCGAAGCGGCCGCAATCGGCATTTACGACACCGCCTTACACGGCGCCATTCACATCGAACTCGGTGATTTCTCGGCGGCGGAGAAGCAGCGTGCGGAGCGTCGATTCTGGCGGGAAAAATGAGAACGGCGGCCGTCGGCGACCCCGCGGCCCTATGCTAGAGTGGCGCCACTTTTTCGAGGGGGATTCATCTCGTGTGGGAGCTGGTCAAAGCAGGCGGCTGGATAATGCTGCCAATCATCCTGTGTTCCATCGCCGCCGCTGGCATCGTCGCTGAGCGCCTCTGGACGCTGCGTCCGAGTCGCGTCACGCCGCCGCACCTGCTTGGCCAGGTGTGGAAATGGATCAAGGACAAGAAACTCAGCAACCAGAAGCTCAAGGAGCTGCGCGCGGACTCGCCGTTGGGTGAAATTCTTGCCGCTGGCCTCAGCAACTCCAAGCGTGGTCGCGAGATCATGAAGGAATGTATCGAGGAAGCCGCGGCCAGGGTGGTTCACGACCTCGAGCGTTACCTCAACGCGCTTGGCACCATTGCCGGCATCGCACCCTTGCTCGGGCTGCTGGGTACGGTATTGGGCATGATCGAAATCTTCAGTGCTTTCATGGGTTCGGGCATGGCCAATGCACCATTGCTCGCCGGCGGCATCGCCAAAGCGCTGATCACCACTGCGGCGGGCCTGATGGTCGGTATCCCAGCGCTGTTCTTCCATCGTTTCCTGCAGCGTCGCGTCGACGAGCTGGTCGTTGGCATGGAGCAGGAAGCGATCAAACTGGTGGAAGTGGTGCAGGGTGACCGCGATGTCGATCTCGGTGAGGACAAGGCGTGAAATTCCGTCGCAAACCCCGGGAGAACGTGGAGATTGGGCTGGCACCTCTGATCGACGTGGTGTTCATCCTGCTGTTGTTCTTCGTGGTCACCACGACCTTCACCCGTGAAACGCAGCTCAAGGTCGATCTTCCCGAAGCCGCCAGCGGTACGCCACCGCAGGATGCCGAGGTCCGCCAGCTGGAAGTGCTGATCGATGTGGCTGGCAATTATTCGCTCAATGGCAAAGCGCTGTTGAAGAGCGACCTCAATTCGCTGATGGCGGCGCTGAGCAAGGAATCCGGCGGTGACAATCGGATGCCGATGATCATCAGTGCCGATGGCAAAACCCCGCATCAGGCGGTGATCACTGCGATGGATGCCGCCGGCAAGCTTGGCTTCGGCCAACTGCGCATCACCACCGTCGAGGCGCAGGCGTCGCCCTGATGTCATTCGCCGATCGCCTGCAACGCGCCTGGTATCAGGGGCATCCGGCCCTACGCTTGCTGGCTCCGCTGGAGCTACTCTATCGGCGTGTGGTCGAGGCAAAGCGACGGCGCTTTCTCGAAGGTGAAAGCGCCGCCTATCGCGCGCCAGTGCCGGTCATCGTGGTGGGTAACATCACCGTGGGTGGAACCGGCAAGACTCCACTGATTCTCTGGCTGATCGAGCATTGTCGTAGTCGCGGGTTGCGTGTCGGTGTCGTCAGTCGCGGCTACGGTGCCAAGCCGCCGGAACTGCCCTGGCGCGTTCAACCCGAACAGTCGGCGGAGCAGTCTGGCGACGAGCCGCTGTTGATCGTGCAGCGTACTGGCGTGCCGCTGATGATAGATCCCGACCGGTCACGCGCGGTACGGTGCCTGCTGGAGAGCGAATCGCTTGACCTGATCCTCTCCGACGATGGTCTGCAGCACTATCGCCTGGCGCGGGACCTCGAGCTCGTATTGATCGACGCGGTACGCGGGCTGGGCAACAGGCGCTGTCTGCCGGCCGGCCCCTTGCGCGAGCCGGCGGAGCGGCTGAGCAGCGTAGATGCCGTGCTGCGCAATGGCGCCGATGCGGATACCGCCGACGGCTATGCGTTCAGCCTCAAGCCGGTCGCGCTGGTCGAGCTGTGTTCCGGCGAGCGCTGGCCTCTCGATCACTTTCCCTCCGGCCAGCAGCTGCACGCGGTGGCTGGCATCGGCAACCCGCAGCGTTTCTTCACCACGCTCGAAACGCTACACTGGCGTCCGATTCCGCACCCCTTCGCCGATCACGCCGTCTACAGTCAGGAGCAGCTGGAATTCAGCCCCGACCTGCCGTTGGTGATGACCGAGAAGGATGCGGTGAAATGCCGGGCATTCGCACCGCCGGGTTGGTCATATCTCCAGGTGCATGCCGTACCTTCTGCGGCTTTCGTCGCCTGGTTCGACGGCCAGTTGGCGCGATTGCTGCCCGATCACTCTTAAGCCGCTCGCACTGCCATCGCAGTCGAACGCTTCCAAGGACTGCGCATGGATACCAAACTGCTCGACATACTGGCCTGCCCACTATGCAAGGGGCCGCTGAAGCTGACCGATGACAAGTCGGAACTGATCTGCAAGGCCGACGCCCTGGCGTTTCCCGTGCGCGATGGCATCCCGGTGATGCTCGAGAGCGAGGCCCGCACGCTGGACGTGGATGAGCGACTCGACAAATGAGCACTGCCTACACTGTCGTGATTCCCGCCCGCTATGCTTCGACCCGCTTGCCTGGTAAGCCATTGCAGGACATCGCCGGCAAGCCGATGATCCAGCACGTGTGGGAACAGGCAAGCAAGAGCACGGCTCAGCGCGTGGTCATCGCCACCGACGATTCGCGCATCGTCGAGGCCTGTGCGGCATTCGGTGCGCAGGTTGTGTTGACCCGTCCCGACCACAACTCCGGCACCGACCGGCTGGCTGAGGTGTGCGAGCAGCTTGGCCTGCCGAGTGACGCCATTGTGGTCAATGTGCAGGGCGATGAGCCGCTGATTCCTCCGGCTGTCATCGATCAGGTTGCCGCCAATCTGGCTGCGCACTCCGAGGTGGCCATCGCCACGCTCGCCGAACCTTTGGCAGACGCTCAGGCGTTATTCAATCCCAACGTGGTAAAGGTTCTCTCGGACATCAATGGCCTGGCACTGACCTTCAGCCGGGCGCCGCTGCCCTGGGCACGAGATGCGTTTGCCTCCGATCGCAGCGCACTGCCTGTTGGCGTGCCGTACCGTCGGCACATCGGCATCTACGCCTATCGCGCCAGTTTCCTCGCTGATTTCGTTTCCTGGGGCCCTTGCTGGCTCGAGGATACCGAGTGCCTGGAGCAGCTGCGCGCACTCTGGCACGGCCAGCGTATTCACGTTGCAGACGCAGTACAGGCGCCGCCTGCGGGGGTCGATACCGTGGAAGACCTGGAGCGGGTCCGTCGTCTGCTGGGTGGCTGAGATGAAAATTCTGTTCGTCTGCATGGGCAACATCTGCCGCTCGCCCACTGCCGAAGGCATGTTTCGCCAGCGCGTCGAGCAGGCCGGGCTCGGCAGTCGGATCGAGATCGATTCTGCGGGGACCGGCGATTGGCATGTGGGCAAGGCTCCGGACCCGCGCGCCTGCGATGCGGCTGGCAAACGTGGCTATCGGCTGACCGCGCTGCGCGCGCGTCAGGTGCAGCCGGAAGACTTCCTGCGTTTCGACCTTATCCTGGCGATGGATCACGATAACCTGGCTCGACTGGAGGCCTTGCGCCCCGAAGCGGGCAGGGCGGAGCTCGATCTGTTGTTACGCCGTTATGGCCTGGCGCGTGACGTGGTGCCAGACCCTTACTACGGCGAGACAGGTGGCTTCGAGGAAGTATTGGATCTCCTCGAGGAGGCCTGTGATGCACTGCTCGTGGAGCTGAAGGGGCGACTGTGAGCCTGATTCTCGAATCGAATCGATCACTCAAGGCATTCAACACGTTCGCTGTCGATCAGCGTGCGCGCTACTTCGCGGCTGCTCATAACGATGAGGATGTTCGCGACGCGCTCACCCAGGCGCGGCGGCTCGACGTTCCGCTGTTGCCGATCGGTGGGGGCAGCAACCTGCTGTTGACTGGTGATGTGCCGGCGCTTGTCCTGCATATGGCCAGCCGTGGCAAGCAAATCATCGACGCGTCTGACGAGCAGGTTCTGGTCGAGGCTGAAGCAGGTGAGCCCTGGCATCCGTTCGTGCTCTGGACGCTGGAGCAAGGCCTGGTGGGCCTGGAGAATCTGAGTCTGATACCAGGGACTGTTGGCGCATCACCAATCCAGAACGTCGGTGCCTATGGTGTCGAGATCAAGGACGTATTTGCAGGACTCACTGCACTGGATAGCGAAACCGGAATGCTCCACGAGTTCGGCCTGGACGACTGCGCATTCGGTTATCGCGACAGTCTGTTCAAACGACAGCCCGGGCGTTTTCTGATTCTGCGAGTGCGTTTCGTGTTGCGACGCCAGGCGGTACTGCATCTTGAATATGGGCCGATTCGCCAGCGTTTGGCGGAGCAGGGGATCACCACGCCCTCCGCGCAGGATGTGAGTCGAGCGGTTTGTGCCATCCGCAGTGAAAAGCTGCCGGACCCACAGCAGCTGGGCAACGCCGGGAGCTTCTTCAAGAATCCGCTGGTGCCGGCTGCCGCTGCTCAAGCGCTGCGCCTCCGTTACCCCGACCTGGTCGGTTATCCGCAAGGCGACGGTCGAGTGAAACTGGCGGCTGGCTGGTTGATCGAGAAGGCCGGCTGGAAGGGATTTCGTGACGGGGACGCGGGGGTGCATCGGCTGCAGGCGTTGGTGTTGGTCAACCATGGTCAGGCCACCGGGGAGCAGCTGCTGAACCTGGCGCGACGTATCCAGGCCGATGTGCTGGAGCGCTTCGGCGTCACTCTCGAGATCGAGCCAAACGTGCTCTGACTGCGAGTCGTATGGTCAGTTTTGGCCGCTCTGAAGCTCAGGCCCTTCAGATGCCTGGCTGGTTGCTCGTGTATCTCTTGAGTTGGTCTGCTCTCGCACTTCAATCTGTCTGGCGCGTAATCAAGCAGAGCCTGCGATGTGCTTCGGATGTGAGCGATCTAGAGTCGGAAATTTCGACCTGCAGCCGGTCCGGCTTCTCAGGCTTGCAGCGACTGGCTTTCTTGGGGAGAGATGAGGCAATGAATAGTCTCGCCGACTGCGTCGCACGCCTTCGCCTTCTGGCGTCTGCTCTTCAAGAACCGGGGCGATGGTTTAGTTCCGAGCAGGGCAGGATAGGGTGTCTAGTCCTGAAATAGGTTTACACCTGTTTCACCCAAATGCCCGGTGCATCGCATCGGGCGTTTGATATCTCAAAGACAGGTGCGGACGCTCGCGGTTATCCCCATGAACTGGCAAGCCCTGCTGATGCTCAGGTTTTGGATTCGTTTTTGCGAGAGGACTTGCCGGGACGCTTTTTTACGACAGACAGACCGTAATCGGTTTGCAAGACATCCACGACAGCTTCGAAAAACTGTGCCTTCTGATTCGACAGAGCGAGCTGCTCTTCAAGCTCTTTGATGCGCTGCTCTGGCGTCAATGGGCGGTTTTGCTCAGACATGGATCCCATCCTCGGCGAGCCAAGATATGCGCCTGGATTCCAGTTCTGCCGACCGTGCTTGCGTAACCATGTCAGAACGGTCGTCTTGCCTTGAATCCCGTAACGCTCCTGAGCCTCTTTGTAGCTCAGCTCGCCTTTTTCGACCTGATCGACGACCGATAATTTAAAGGTCATCGTGTAGTCCCGCTGGCTACGCCTTTTTGCTGTTTCCATCGCATCCTCCTGAAAAGCAGATCAGAAGGTGTAAACCCTATTCAGGACGGGACAAAGAGCAAAAAAAAGGGATGCCGAAGCATCCCTTTTTTACGCCAGTGGTGTTTAGCCTTGCGGCTTCTCACGGTTATCTGGCTGATCGCCTTCTGCAGCTTGTTCCGACTGCTGAGATGAGAGCTGAGCCACTTCCTCGTTGGTCGGGGCTTCTGGCTTCTGCTCCTCCACTTCAGCGGCCGACACCTGCGCTTGTTCGGCGGGCACGTCAGTCTCGGTGAGCGGCTGCTCCTGAGGAGCGGCGATCGGCTCGGCGATCTGCTCGGGCTGGGCGTCGGCAGGCACCGGCTCCGCAACCTGCTCGGCTTGCGCTTCGACGACTGGCTCGCTGGCGACGATCTCCGGGCTGGCCAGCGGTTGCTCCGCTGCTGCCTTGGCTTCGGCCTCTGCCGCTTCCTTGGCCAGACGCTCGGCTTCACGCTGACGGCGACGAACCTCGCGCGGATCATTAGGCGCGCGTCCGCTAGGCGTCAGCACCGGCGCCGCGGCCGGGGCGACTTCGACTTTCTCGACCACCGGCTCCGGGGCAGGCTGCGAAGCGACGTCGGCTTGGGCGAATTGCGGTGCTTCGCTCGGCGCAACTTCGGCAGCGTGGGGCGGGGTCTCGTCTGCAGTTTCGACAGTCATCGGCTGCTCGACCGCAGTACGCTGCTCGTCCGTGGTTTCCACGCTCGGCGCATGCTCGATGATCGTCGCCACACCTTCGGCGCTGGTTTGAATCACGGCGTCATCAGCAAGTTTGGCCTGCGGAGCAGCTTCGGTGTCGGCGGTGTTTGCGGCCAGGGCAGCTGCCGTTGCCGCGACGGCGATTTCCTCGGTTTTCACCGGGGCGTTGCTCTCGTCGACCTCCTCGATTTCGTTGCCGTTGGCATCACGCTGACGCTCACGGCGATTGCTGCGACGACGTTGACCGCGGGAGCGGCGACGCGGACGCCCATCGTTGCCTTCGCTGCCCTCGTTGGTGTCCTGGGCATCATCCGCTTCACTCGCCTCTTCGGCCTGTTGCAGCAACTCATCGGCGGCTGCCGGGGCCTGCCGCTCGGCGCGCGGCTTGCGCTCTTCGCGCGGAGCGCGTGGCTGCCGTTCGACCGACTCTTCTTCTGCAGCTACCGCTACCGGAGCTTCGTCGATTGGGGCCCGAAGTTCGCGCTTGCGCTCCTCGCGAGGCTTGCGCTCCTCGCGCGGGGTGCGCTCGCGGCGTGGCTGGCTCTCGGCAGCTTCGGCCTGCTCGCGGGGCTTGCGCTCCTCGCGTGGTGGGCGCGGCTGACGCTCTTCGCGTGGCTGCCGCTCCTCGCGAGCTTGACGCTCCTCACGGGGCTGACGCTCTTCGCGCGGCTTGCGCTCCTCGTCACGGCCGCCGCGCGAATCGCGACGACGGTTCTGCTGGCGTCCGCTGCGGCGCTCGTCGTTGCGCTGCGGGCGCGGCGAGGTGGGCTTCTTCTCGACTTCGGCTGTGGCCTGCGGTTCTTTCGTCTCGCCTGCGAACAGTCCGACCAGGGATTTGATCAGGCCCTTGAACAGACTTGGTTCCTGTGCCGGCGTGGCAGTGGGTGCTTCGGCTGGCGCTGCGGCGGCTGCCGGAGCGGTGCGCTGCGGTGCGGTCTTGACCGCCGCTTCCTGGCGCACCAGGGTGCGGGTGGAGCTGATCGGCTGGGCCTCTTCGGCTTCGCTTTGGCTCATCTCGTAGCTGGCCTGGCCGGCGACGATGTCCGGGCTGTCATCGCGCAGGCGCTGGACTTCGAAATGCGGCGTCTCCAGGTGATCGTCCGGCAGGATGAAGATACGCGCACGAGTGCGCAGCTCGATCTTGGTGATCGCGTTGCGCTTTTCGTTGAGCAGGAAGGCGGCGACCTGGAAGGGCACGCGGGCGCGTACTTCGGCGGTGCGGTCCTTGAGGGCTTCTTCTTCGATCAGGCGCAGGATCGCCAGCGACAGCGATTCGACGTCGCGGATGATGCCTTGACCGTTGCAGCGCGGGCAGACGATGCCGCTGGTCTCGCCCAGAGACGGGCGCAGGCGCTGGCGGGACATTTCCAGCAGACCGAAGCGCGAGATGCGGCCGACCTGGATGCGTGCACGGTCGGCTTCCAGCGCCTCGCGCATCTTCTCCTCGACGGCGCGCTGGTTCTTGGCTGGCGTCATGTCGATGAAGTCGATGACGATCAGCCCGCCGATGTCGCGCAGACGCAGTTGGCGGGCAATTTCCTCGGCCGCCTCCAGGTTGGTCTGCAGGGCGGTTTCTTCGATGTCGCCACCCTTGGTAGCGCGCGCCGAGTTGATATCGATGGACACCAGCGCTTCGGTCGGATCGATGACGATTGAGCCGCCGGAGGGCAGTTTCACTTCACGCTGGAAGGCCGTCTCGATCTGGCTTTCGATCTGGAAGCGGTTGAACAGCGGTACCGAGTCTTCGTACAGCTTGATCTTGCTGGCGTACTGCGGCATGACCTGCTGGATGAAGCTCAGCGCTTCATCCTGCGCTTCGACGCTGTCGATCAGCACTTCGCCGATGTCCTGGCGCAGATAGTCGCGGATGGCGCGGATGATGACGTTGGATTCCTGATAGATCAGGAAGGGAGCAGGGCGATCCTGGGATGCTTCCTTGACTGCAGTCCAGAGCTGCAACAGGTAGTCGAGGTCGCACTGTAACTCTTCGCTGGAGCGGCCCAGGCCGGCAGTGCGGACGATCAGGCCCATGTCGGCAGGAATGTCGAGACCGTTGAGGGCTTCACGCAATTCGTTGCGCTCTTCGCCTTCGATGCGGCGCGAAATGCCGCCAGCGCGCGGATTGTTCGGCATCAGCACCAGGTAACGGCCGGCGAGGCTGATGAAGGTGGTCAGGGCGGCGCCTTTGTTACCGCGCTCTTCCTTTTCGACCTGGACGATGACCTCCTGGCCTTCGCGCAGGACGTCCTTGATGTTCACGCGGCCTTCGGGGGCCTTGCTGAAGTACTCGCGGGAGATTTCCTTGAGCGGGAGGAAGCCGTGGCGCTCTGCGCCGAAGTCGACGAAAGCGGCTTCGAGACTGGGCTCGACGCGGGTGATCTTGCCCTTGTAGATGTTGGCTTTCTTTTGCTCGCGGGCACCCGATTCGATGTCCAGGTCGAACAGGCGTTGGCCGTCAACCAGTGCGACACGCAACTCTTCGGGCTGAGTTGCGTTAATTAGCATTCTTTTCATGTAGTACCGTCGGTTTCCGTGGCATCCGGAAACGGCGTTCGGCACACACGACTCTCGCGGTCGGTGTCAGGTGAGTCAGGAATGGTTGTAAGGCACTCCAGTGTCCAGCGATGTGCGGCCAAATGGGCCGGCGTCGCGACGACGTCTCCTGCTTGCTGTCGGAACAGAAGCAATGGTTCGGGAGGAGGAATCAGGCATCGGTAGCGGACGGAATGAAGCGTCTGTGAAAGCCTTTGCTACGCAATCCGATGCTGTGCATCTCCACCCAACACGCATACTTTGAAAATCGGGTGCCGCTCGCAGAATCCGGGGAGCGGGTTGTCGATTATCGCGATTCCCCAAAGGGGGCACGCATCATGTCTTCAAGGCTTGTTTCGCAACTTCTCCGCTACTTGAGGGAAGCTCCGTCGGACGGCCTCACGTCCTAGAACATTTTTTGCCGGTCTGGGTTGGCGGTATCGCTGGCATCCCTGGACCTGACCGCTTTTGGCGGCGTTCGCGACTATAACAGCAATGTTTAAGTGCTTCAATTCCATGAAAATTGATATGATGCCGCGATGACCAATACCCCCTCCCAGACCTCCGCAGTGCAAATACTCGAGGTCGCGCCGGAACTTGCCGGCCAGCGCATTGATAACTTTCTCCGTAACCAGCTCAAAGGCGTGCCCAAGACGCTGATCTACCGCATCTTGCGCAAGGGCGAGGTGCGTGTGAACAAGGGGCGCATCAAGCCTGAGTACAAGCTGCAAGCCGGCGATCTGGTGCGCGTGCCGCCGTTGCGCCTGGCCGAGCGCGACGAGCCTGAGCCGCTTGCTCAGGGACTACTGGAAAGGCTGGAAAAGGCCATTGTCCATGAGGACAAGGCGCTCATCGTGCTGAATAAGCCGGCCGGCATAGCGGTGCACGGTGGGAGCGGGCTCAGCTACGGGGTGATCGAGGCTTTGCGACAGCTACGCCCTGATGCCAAAGAGCTTGAGTTGGTGCATCGCCTGGATCGTGATACCTCCGGTCTGCTGATGGTCGCCAAGAAACGCAGCATGTTGCGCCACCTGCATCAGGCGCTGCGCGGTGACGGTGTAGACAAACGCTACATGGCTCTGGTGCGTGGTCGTTGGGAAACCTCGAAGAAGCAGGTCAATGCGCCGCTGCTGAAGAACACGCTGCGCTCTGGTGAGCGAATGGTCGAAGTGACTGAGGATGGCAAGGAGGCGCTGACTTTGTTTCGCGTGCTTCGTCGCTTTGGTGACTTCGCGACATTGGTGGAGGCCAAGCCGGTCACCGGTCGCACGCATCAGATTCGTGTGCATGCGCGCCATGCCGGACACAGCATCGCCGGCGACAGCAAGTACGGTGATGAGGAGTTCACTCGCGAGATTCGCGAGCTGGGCGGTAAGCGATTGTTCCTGCATGCATACGCGCTGAAGGTTCCGCTACCTGATGGCGGTGAATTATCCCTGGAGGCGCCCGTCGACGAAATGTGGGCGCGAACACTGGAGCGTCTCGGTGAGTGATTACCGGGTTCTGATATTCGACTGGGACGGTACCTTGGTCGACTCGATCGGCCGTATTGTCGAGTCGATACATGTTGCGGCGCAAAATTGTGGCTTGCCGCAGCTCGATGATGCCTTGGTCAAAGGCATCATCGGGTTGGCGTTGCCGGAAGCGATTGGTGTGTTGTATCCGGCTCAGGCAGATGTCGCGCTGATCGAAGATTTCCGTCACTGCTACAGCGAGCATTATCTGTCTCTGGAGGCTCAGCCTTCAGCTCTTTATCCGGGGGTCGCCAAGGCATTAGCCGAGTTTCGTGATGCCGGGTATATGCTTGCTGTCGCGACTGGAAAGGGGCGTCGTGGTCTTGATCGTGTTTTGGCTGGGCAGGGTTGGGAAGGCTTCTTCGATATCACTCGTTGTTCGGACGAAACGGCGAGCAAGCCCGATCCACTGATGATTCATCAGATTCTTGCTCACTGCGGTGCGCGCCCGGAGCAGGCGCTGATGGTCGGTGATTCGGTGTTTGACCTGCAGATGGCTCATCGCGCGGGTGTGGATGGCGTGGCTGTCGCTTATGGTGCGCAACCGCTGCACATCCTGCAGCAGTGCAAGCCGCGCACTGCAATCAATCATTTTTCGGAGCTTGGCGATTGGCTGCGCTCCTTGGCGGTTCCTGAGGTGAATGCAAATGTCGGATGAGTGGAACGCTCCGGTGGACGAATCCAAGGATGATCGTAATAGCTGGAAGCTACTGGAGAAGACGCTGCTTGCTGGGGTTCGGGAGCAGCGGCGCGCCAGGCGCTGGGGTATCTTCTTCAAGTTATTGACCTTCATTTACCTGTTCGGCGCGCTGGCATTGTTTTCCCCGGCGCTGCAGTTCGGTTCCAGCAAGGGCGCGGAGGGTAGTCACACTGCGGTGATCAATGTGCGCGGCATGATCGCGGATGAAGAGCCTGCCAGTGCCGATAACGTGGTCGGCGCCTTGCGGGCGGCCTTCGAGGACACCAATACCAAGGGTGTGGTGTTGCGAATCAACAGCCCAGGTGGCAGTCCGGTGCAGTCGGGCTATATCTATGACGAAATCCGGCGTTTGCGCGGTGAATATCCGGCTATCAAGATTTATGCGGTGATTACCGACCTGGGGGCTTCGGGTGCGTACTACATCGCTAGCGCCGCGGACGAAATTTATGCTGACAAGTCCAGCCTGGTGGGCTCGATCGGTGTAACCGCGGCTACCTTTGGTTTTGTCGAAACCATGGAAAAGCTCGGCGTCGAGCGGCGTGTCTATACGTCCGGTGAGCACAAGGCTTTCCTGGATCCGTTTCAGCCGGAAAAGCCTGAGGAAACTCAGTTCTGGCGAGGCGTGCTGGCTACCACTCATCAGCAGTTCATCGACAGCGTCAAGCGTGGTCGTGGCGACCGCCTTCAGGAAGCGCAGCATCCGGAGTTGTTCTCAGGTCTGATCTGGTCTGGAGAGCAGGCGTTGGAGCTCGGGCTAATCGATGGTTTGGGAAGTACGGCTCACGTGGCGCGTGAGGTGATTGGTGAGCCCGAGCTAGTGGACTTCACGGTCAAGGAGTCGCCGCTGGATCGTTTTACCAAGAAGCTTGGTGCTGGCGTCGCCGAACGCTTGGCTGTTCTGGTTGGGGTGCAGGGGCCGGTGTTGCGATAGCAGCCGGCTCGCGCTCACGGAACGTCGTAACCTTCGTTCAGTAGCATGTCCACTAGGCTGATGAGCGGAAGGCCTACCAGGCTAGTGACGTCCTCGCCTTCGGTGGCGCGGAAAAGGCTGATGCCTAATCCTTCGGCCTTGAAGCTGCCCGCGCAATCGTAGGGTTGTTCGATCTTTAGATAGCGCTCGATTCGCGCTTCATCTAGTTCACGGAAGTGTACGGTGAATGGTACGCAGTCCGTCTGAGCTCTGCCTGTCGCGCTGTCGAAGAGCGCCAGCCCGGTCAGAAATCGGACGCTGTTGCCGCTGGCCGATTGCAGTTGCTGTTTTGCCCGCTCGTGCGTGTGCGGTTTGCCGATAATTTTCGAGTCCAGTACTGCAACCTGGTCGGAGCCGATAATCAGGTGATTCGGATACTGCTCGGCAAGCGCTCTGGCCTTCTGCTCGGCGAGTCGGGTTACGAGTTGCTCGGCGCTTTCTCCGGGTAGACTTGTTTCATCGATGTCCGGGGCACAGCTTTCGAACGGCAGCCGTAGCCGGGAGAGCAATTCCTGTCGATAGGGTGAGCTGGATGCAAGCAGCAGGCGGCGCATGATTCCTCCTTTATATATAGGTGCGAGATTGTATGCGTTGCGTCGTGAAGCCGGGCGGAATTCCTTTGACAGGCCGCGGGCGCGTCCCTAGAATGCCGCGCTTATGTTGAAAGGACCGATACCACCGCACGTTGATCCGCGCAAGCTCGCCGACCGAGCGGCCACCCTAACCGGTGAGCTGCAATTGTCGCAGCTGAAGCGGCTCGCCGATCCTCTTGAGGATGATCAGGGTGTGGTGCGCGCCAGTTTTTCCTTCGGGCGCGACGAGCAGCGTACTGTGGTTATCCGTAGTCAGCTCGACGTTGAAGTCAAAATGATTTGCCAGCGTTGTCTGGAGCCGGTTGTTCTGCCGATTCACAGCGAGTGCGATTATGCGGTTGTGAATGAAGGGGCGAGCAGCCAGCACCTGCCCAAAGGGTATGACGTGCTGGAAGTGGGAGAGGATCCTCTGGATCTGCTGGCGCTGGTCGAAGACGAGCTATTGCTCGCTCTGCCGATTGTTCCACTCCATGACCCTGAAATTTGCCAGCCGCCGGTTGGGCCAGATGAGCCTGAACCGAGTGAGGACGAGGTAACGCGGTCCAACCCGTTCAGCGTACTGGCGCAGTTAAAGCGTGACCCAAACGTTTAGGAGTTGATCCAAATGGCTGTTCAGCAGAACAAAAAATCCCGTTCCGCCCGTGATATGCGTCGTTCCCATGACGCTCTCGAGCCGAACGCTCTGTCCGTGGAAAAGAGCACTGGTGAAGTCCACCTGCGTCACCACGTATCCCCGGACGGTTTCTACCGTGGTCGCAAGGTGATCGACAAGGGCGCTGACGAGTAATCCTTGTCCGCTCCGGTCATCGCGATCGATGCAATGGGTGGGGACTTCGGTCCCCACTGCATTGTTCCGGCCAGTCTGTCCTGTCTGGCTGAAAGCCCCTCGCTGCATCTGGTCCTCGTCGGCCAATCCTCCCTTCTCGAACAGCTTGTCGTCCAGCATTCTGGGGTCGATCGTTCGCGCCTGAAAATCGTCGATGCGCCTGAAGTCATCGGTATGGCTGAACGGCCGGCTCAGGCTTTGCGTGGCAAACCACGCTCTTCCATGCGCATAGCCCTCGAGCAGGTTCGCGACGGTAATGCCAATGCCTGTGTAAGCGCCGGTAATACCGGTGCGCTCATGGCATTGGCGCGCCAGGTTCTGAGAACGCTGCCAGGTATCGATCGACCGGCAATGGTGACAGCACTCCCTACGCAGGCTGACCCATGTCTGCTGCTGGATCTGGGTGCGAATGTCGACTGCCCGCCCGAGCAGCTTTTCCAGTTTGCTGTCATGGGAGCTGTGGCGGCCGAATCGCTGGGACGACAGCAGCCTAGGGTCGCGCTGCTGAATGTCGGTACCGAAGAGATCAAGGGCAATCAGCAGGTCAAGCAAGCTGCGCTGTTGTTGCAGCAGGCCTTTGATCTCAATTATCAGGGCTTCATCGAGGGCGATGGGCTCTATCGCGGTGAAGCCGACGTGGTGGTGTGCGATGGCTTTGTAGGCAACATATTGCTCAAATCCAGCGAGGGCTTGGCTGGGATGTTGCTCGCCAGAGTCGAGTCTCTTTTCAAGCGTTCGCTTGGCGCGCGCATCGTCGGTGCTTTCGTATTGCCGTTTTTGCGCCGTCTGCGGGCGGATCTCAATCCGGCCCGGTACAACGGCGCGAGTTTTCTCGGGTTGCAGGGAATTGTCGTCAAGAGTCATGGTGGTGCGGGTGCGGACGGCTTCAAGGCCGCTATCGTGCGTGCCGCACAGGATGTCGAGCATGACCTTCCCGAGCAGCTGAGGAGCAGGCTGGGGCATTTTCTGCGGTCATCTCATCCGCACGATGACGCGGATGATGTGACCGCGGGTAATAGCCAGCCATCCAACTGAAATTCGCAGCGCCTGTCCCTGGCGTATTCTTCAGACGAACAGAACCACAAGAGAGTCGTTTCATGTCCGCATCACTTGCTTTCGTCTTTCCCGGTCAGGGGTCTCAGTCCCTTGGCATGCTGGCCGAGCTGGGTGCCCAGCAAAGCGTGGTCGTCGATACTTTTGCCGAAGCGTCTTCGGCGCTCGGGTACGACCTCTGGGCGTTGACCCAGAGCGGTCCGGAAGAGCAGCTGAATCAGACCGACAAGACCCAGCCGGCGATTCTTGCCGCCTCCATCGCAATCTGGCGTTTGTGGCAGGCAGAAGGCGGCGCGCAGCCCGCATTTGTTGCAGGGCACAGCCTCGGTGAGTATTCCGCCCTGGTGGCGGCGGGTAGCCTGCCGTTCGCTGAAGCCGTCAAACTGGTTGAATTGCGTGGTCAATTGATGCAGCAGGCGGTGCCGGCCGGGAAGGGCGGCATGGCTGCCATTCTCGGGTTGGAAGATGCCGATGTATTGGCCGCCTGTGCCGAGGCCGCCCAGGGTGAAGTGGTCAGTGCGGTCAATTTCAACGCTCCGGGTCAGGTAGTGATTGCCGGCAGTGCGGCGGCGGTGGAGCGCGCGATCGAGGCGTGCAAGGCCAAAGGTGCCAAGCGTGCGATGGCCTTGCCGGTGAGTGTGCCCTCCCACTGCGATCTGATGCGTCCGGCTGCCGAGCGCTTCGCTTCTTCGGTAGAGTCGATCGAGTGGCAAGCGCCGCAGATTCCGTTGGTGCAGAACGTCAGCGCGGCAGTCGTTGCGGATCTGGACGTGCTCAAGCGTGATCTGCTGGCACAGCTCTATAGTCCGGTACGCTGGGTCGAGTCCATGGTCGTTCTGGGAGATCGCGGCGTCACCTCGCTGGTCGAGTGCGGGCCCGGCAAGGTTCTGTCGGGCCTCAACAAGCGCTGCGTCAAGGGCGTCAGCACCTACAATCTGGATACCCCCGAGGCCTTCGCGGCCGCTCGTGCCGCATTGGTTTGAACAAGGAGAATGCTATGAATCTGCAAGGTAAGGTGGCGTTGGTAACCGGCGCGAGCCGCGGTATTGGCCAGGCCATTGCCCTTGAGCTGGGCCGCCAGGGTGCGATCGTTATCGGTACTGCAACCACGCCATCCGGCGCCGAACGCATTGCCGAGACGCTGAAGGAAAACGGTATCGAAGGCGCCGGCCTGGTGCTCGATGTTGGCAATGATGAATCTGTCAGCAGCACTCTGGAGCACATTCAGCAGCACCTCGGGCAGCCGGCAATTCTGGTCAACAATGCCGGCATTACCCGCGATAACCTGATGCTGCGCATGAAGGATGACGAGTGGCACGATGTCATCAACACCAACCTGAACAGCCTGTATCGCCTTTCCAAGGCCGTGTTGCGCGGCATGACCAAGGCTCGCTGGGGTCGAATCATCAATATCGGTTCGGTGGTTGGTGCCATGGGCAACGCCGGACAGGTAAACTACGCGGCAGCCAAGGCCGGTCTGGAGGGTTTCAGTCGTGCATTGGCTCGTGAGGTCGGTTCTCGGGGTATCACGGTGAATTCCGTGGCACCTGGTTTCATCGATACCGACATGACTCGCGAGTTGCCGGAAGCCCAGCGTGATGCGCTCGTGGGACAGATTCCCCTGGGACGTCTCGGTCAGGCCGAAGAAATTGCAAAGGTGGTTGCGTTTCTCGCTTCGGACGGCGCTGCCTACGTCACTGGTGCTACCGTTCCGGTGAATGGCGGCATGTACATGAGCTGAGTGTGACGCCCGAGGCAGGAGGACAGTCTTAGAGGCTGTCTTTAAATTAGCTATAAAACCACAGCTGGTTTATAGACAGAAGGTTGAAGGCGGCGTCATGCTTGCCTGCTTCCAGCTTGAAATGCGGAAAACGCTTTCTATACACTACCGCGCAAACCAGCTGCCTGATTTTTCCATAGGAGTGAAAACAAGGTATGAGCACCATCGAAGAACGCGTCAAGAAAATCGTTGCCGAGCAACTTGGCGTTAAAGAAGAGGAAGTAACCAACAGCGCTTCCTTCGTCGAAGACCTGGGTGCCGACTCTCTTGACACCGTTGAGCTGGTGATGGCTCTGGAAGAGGAATTCGAGACCGAGATCCCGGACGAGCAAGCTGAGAAGATCACCACCGTTCAGGAAGCCATCGATTACATCAACGCGCACGCGCAGTAAGTTGTAATCTGCTTCAGAAACAGGAACAGCCGCACTGCCTTTGAACGAGGTAGTGCGGCTTTTCTTTGAGAGGGATTCATCCAGGTCGCGGGGGCTCCATTGCACCCAAACCGGGGATCGTTCCTGTCTTGGCGGGAGTCGAGCCAAGTACGTTTAGGTATAGGAGTAATCGCTGTGTCGCGTAGACGCGTCGTAGTCACCGGGATGGGCATGCTATCGCCACTGGGTAACGATGTGCCAAGCAGCTGGCAGGGAATTCTCGCCGGCCGCAGTGGTATCGGCCTGATCGAACACATGGATCTTTCTGCCTATTCCACTCGTTTTGGCGGGTCGATCAAAGGCTTCGATGTCGAGCAGTATCTGCCGGCAAAAGAGGCGCGCAAGCTCGATCTCTTCATCCAGTACGGCCTTGCCGCGAGCTTCCAGGCGGTGCGTGATTCCGGGCTGGAGGTCACTGATGCCAATCGGGAGCGCATCGGCGTCGCGATGGGCTCCGGTATCGGCGGCCTGACCAATATCGAAAACAGCTGCAAGGCACTGATCGAGCAAGGGCCGCGGCGTATTTCACCCTTCTTCGTGCCGGGCTCCATCATCAACATGGTGTCTGGTTTCCTGTCGATCCACCTGGGATTGCAGGGCCCCAACTATGCGATCGCTACCGCCTGTACCACGGGAACCCATTGCATAGGCATGGCCGCCCGTAACATTGCCTATGGCGAAGCGGATGTCATGGTCGCAGGTGGTTCCGAAATGGCTGCCAGTGGGCTTGGTATCGGTGGATTTGCGGCAGCGCGCGCATTGTCCACGCGCAACGATGATCCGGCCGCTGCGAGTAGGCCTTGGGACAAGGGGCGTGACGGTTTCGTCCTCTCCGATGGTGCCGGGGCACTGGTGCTCGAGGAGCTGGAGCATGCCAAGGCACGCGGCGCGCACATCTATGCCGAGCTGATTGGCTTCGGCATGAGCGCCGATGCGTTTCACATGACTTCGCCACCCGACGACGGCGCCGGTGCTGCGCGCTGCATCCGCAATGCGCTGAAGGACGCTCAGTTGAATGTCGAGCAGGTGCATTACATCAATGCACACGGTACCTCGACACCTGCTGGTGACAAGGCCGAGGCCGCTGCCATTCGCAGCGTGTTCGGCGATCACGCCTATGAGCTGTCGGTCAGTTCGACCAAATCCATGGTTGGCCACCTGCTGGGTGCGGCCGGTGCGGTGGAGGCGATCTTCAGCGTTCTGGCCATTCGTGATCAGGTGGCGCCGCCGACCATCAATCTGCACGAGCCGGATGAAGGCTGCGATCTCGACTTCGTTCCGCACGAGGCCAAACCCCGACCGATCGAAGTAGCGGTGTCCAACTCGTTCGGTTTCGGTGGAACCAACGGTTCGCTGGTATTCCGCCGGTTCGCCGAGTGATATTGAGCTGGCTGAACGGGGAGCCCTGTGAAGGGCTGCCCGTTCATGATCGAGGACTGGCCTACGGCGATGGGCTGTTCGAGACGATTCGTGTCGCTGGCGGCCACGCGCGCCTGATCGAGCGGCATCTGCAGCGCTTGCAGGATGGATGCGAGCGCCTCGCCATTCCTGTCGATGCCAATCTGCTGCACAAAGAACTGACGCGCTTCTGCCAGGCACTGGGGCAGGGCGTCGCCAAGCTCATCGTCACGCGTGGTACCGGGCAGCGCGGTTATGCGCTGCCGCAGCCCTGCCAGCCGTCGCGTCTGCTGTTAGGTTCATCCCCTCCCGCTTATCCACCACAGCACGCTGAGTCTGGCATCAGGATGTTTCCCTGTGAGACCCGGCTTGCCGAGCAACCGCGTCTTGCAGGTCTCAAGCATCTGAATCGTCTGGAGCAGGTGCTGGCACGTGCCGAGTGGCATGATCCGGCCTGCGCCGAAGGGCTTATGCGCGACATGTCCGGCCGTGTGGTCGAAGGTGTTTTCAGCAATCTGTTCATCGTGGAAGCCGGCAAACTGCGTACCGCGCCGCTGACTCGTTGCGGAGTCGCCGGGGTCATGCGTGCGGAGATCATTGCGCGCGCATCGCAGCATGGGCTTCCGGTCGTGGTCGACGACATCAGCTATGCCGAGTTCGTGCAGGCCGATGAAGTATTCCTCTGCAACAGCCTCTACGGTATCTGGCCCGTGACCGCTTTGGCTGAGTGCGTCTGGCCCGTCGGTCCGCTGACCCGTAAACTGCAGTCCGTTGTCGCCGACCTGTTGAGTGATTCGTGATCCGTAAAATTCTTGTTCTGCTGCTGACAATGTTGCTGTTGGCGGCGATTGCGCTCGGGCTGTTCACCTGGAAACAGCATGCTGCGCTCGAGCAGCCTCTGGCCGTTAACGACAGTGCTCTGCTGCTCGATGTGCGACCGGGCGATACACCCAGTGGCGTGCTTCAGCGGTTGGAGGCAGAAGGCGTACTGGAGGATGCTTTCTGGCTGCGGTTGTATTGGCGCTTGAACCTGTCCGGGCAGAGCCTGCACACCGGCGAATATCGCCTGACGCCTGCTATGACGGCGCGAGACATGATCGGGCTCTGGCAGCGTGGTGAAGTTGTGCAATACAGCCTGACCCTGGTCGAGGGCTGGAATTTTCGCCAGCTGCGTAGCGCCCTGCAGAATCAGCCCAAGCTGCAGCAGACTCTGCATGGCCTGACCGATGCCGAAGTCATGGCGCACATCGGTGCGCCGGGCCTGCATCCCGAAGGGCGCTTCTTCCCCGATACCTATCGCTTCACCCGCGGCATATCCGATGCGGACCTGTTACGCCGAGCCTACGCCCGGCTGGAGCAGGTTCTCGAGGAAGAGTGGCAGCAGCGCGCCGAAGACCTGCCGTACAAGGATGCCTATCAGGCGCTCATCATGGCCTCGATCATCGAGAAGGAAACCGGCGTGCCCGACGAGCGTGGCGAGATCGCCGGCGTCTTTGTGCGCAGACTGGCGCGGGGCATGCTGCTGCAGACCGACCCAACCGTTATCTACGGCATGGGTGAGAAGTACAGGGGCCGGATCACCCGCACCGATCTGCGTACGCCGACGCCCTACAATACCTACACCAATGCCGGCCTGCCGCCGACGCCGATCGCGATGGTAGGGCGTGAGGCGATCCACGCCGCGTTGCATCCGGCGGATGGCACCAGTCTCTACTTCGTCGCCCGTGGCGATGGCAGCCATGTTTTCAGCGATACGCTCGATCAGCACAACCGTGCGGTGCGCGAGTACCAGCTCAAGCGCCGTGCCGACTATCGCTCCAGCCCGCCGCCACGGCAGGTACCGGCGAACAATGGAAACGCACAATGAAAGGACTCTTCGTTACCCTCGAAGGCCCTGAAGGGGCCGGCAAGAGCACCAATCGTGAGTATCTCGCCGAACGCCTGCGCGCACGTGGCGTGGATGTCGTGCTGACCCGTGAGCCGGGCGGAACGCCGCTGGCCGAGCGTATCCGCGAGCTGCTGCTCACCCCGGCCGACGAGCCGATGGCGGTGGATACCGAGCTGCTGCTGGTCTTCGCCGCCCGTGCTCAGCATCTCGCGCAGGTCATACGTCCGGCGCTGGAGCGTGGGGCAGTGGTGCTCTGCGATCGTTTCACCGATGCCACCTATGCCTATCAGGGCGGTGGTCGAGGTCTTTCGATCGAGCGGATCGCTCAGTTGGAGGTCTTCGTGCAGGGCGAGCTGCGACCTGATCTGACCTTGATCTTCGATCTGTCGGTCGAGATCGGGCTGGCCCGCGCGGCGGCGCGCGGGCGTCTGGATCGCTTCGAACAGGAAGGCATCCGCTTTTTCGAATCGGTACGGCGTGCCTATCTGGACCGCGCCAAGGCTGCGCCGTCGCGCTATCGAATCATCGACGCAGCGCAGCCGTTGAATACTGTGCAGCAGGATATCCAGGCCTTGATTCCCGAACTGATGGGGCGCCTCGATGGCTGACGTTCTCCCCTGGCAGGCGGAGCTCTGGCGGCAGCTGGCCGGTCGCTCACAGCATGCTCACGCATACCTGCTGCATGGTCCCGGCGGCATCGGCAAGCGGCAGCTGGCCGAGCAATTGATGGCGCTGCTGCTTTGCCAGCGGCCCGTGAACGCCACGGCCTGTGGTGAATGCAAGGCTTGTCAGCTGTTGGCTGCACATACGCATCCGGACCATTACATACTCGAGCCGGAAGAGGTCGACAAGGCCATCCGGGTCGATCAGGTGCGTGATCTGGTCGGCTTCGTCACCCAGACTGCACAGCTGGGTGGACGCAAGGTGATCCTGCTGGAGCCCGCCGAGGCGATGAATCTCAATGCGGCCAACGCATTGCTCAAGAGCCTCGAGGAGCCCTCCGGCGATACGGTGCTGCTGCTCATCAGTCACCAGCCGAGCCGCCTGTTACCGACCATCAAGAGCCGCTGTGTGCAGCAGGCCTGCCCTTTGCCAGGGCGGCAACAGAGTCTCGACTGGCTGGCTGGACAGCTGCCCGAGCTGGCGCCAGAGCTGCGTGAGCAGCTCCTGACACTGGCGGTGGGGTCACCTCTGGCCGCCTTGAAATTGCATGAGCAGAAAGTGCTGGATCTGCGCGCCCAGGTCGTCGACGGGGTCAAGAAGCTGCTCAAGCAGCAACAATCGCCCAGTCAGCTGGCCGAGGGCTGGAATGCGCTGCCGCTGATTCTGCTGTTCGACTGGTTCTGCGAGTGGACACATCTGATCCTGCGTTATCAGATGGCCGGTGATGGTGCCGAGCTTGGTGCAGCCGATATGCAGAAGGTGTTGCAGTACCTTGCGCAGAAGTCGGCGCAACACAAAGTGATGGCGCTGCAGGACTGGTTGCTCGAACATCGGCAGAAAGTGCTAGGCAAAGCCAACCTCAACCGTGTGTTGCTTCTCGAAGCGCTGCTGGTGCAGTGGGCAACGCTGCCCGGCGCGGGCTAGAATCGACCGGAATTTTCGTTAGGAACACCGCATGAGCCTGCCAGCAAATCTTGGTCCGCGTAATGGCATCCTGTCCCTGACCATCAAGGACAAATCGGTGCTCTATGCCGCGTTCATGCCCTTTATCAAGCATGGCGGTCTGTTCATTCCGACCAACAAGAGCTACAAGCTTGGCGACGAAGTGTTCATGCTGCTCAACCTTATGGACGAGCCGGAAAAGATTCCGGTCGCCGGCAAGGTGGTCTGGATCACCCCCAAGGGTGCCCAGGGCAGTCGCGCCGCGGGAATTGGCGTGCAGTTCAACGAAGGCGACAGCACCGCGCGCAACAAGATCGAAACCTATCTGGCCGGTGCGCTCAAATCGGACCGTCCGACCCACACGATGTAACGCTCGGACCCACTGACCGTCATCCGAGCCCTCGCCAGACGGCAGCGCGTCCGTCGCCCTTTCCTGATAACCAGCCATTTGCTCTACAATCGCCCCTTTTTCGCGATAGCAAGTTGTGCATTCCATGCTGGTAGATTCCCACTGTCATCTTGACCGACTCGACCTGACCGCCCATGACGGTTCATTGGACGCCGCGTTGGACGCTGCGCGCTCGCGCGGTGTCGGGCATTTCCTCTGCATCGGCGTCAGCGCGGACAACGCAGCGGCGGTCAGATCGCTGGCCGAGCGCTATGCCGACGTGGACTGCTCGATCGGTGTTCATCCTCTGGATCTCGAGCCGACGAGCCAGCCGGTGCTGGACTGGTTGCTTGGCGAGCTGCAGCACCCGTACGTGGTTGCCATCGGTGAAACTGGTCTGGATTACCACTACGAGCCCGAAGCTGCTCAGCTGCAGCAGCAATCCTTCCGACTGCATCTTGAGGCCGCCCGGCTGACCGGCAAACCGGTCATCGTGCACACCCGGGCGGCCCGCGCCGATACGCTGGATCTGCTACGTGAAGCGGCGCTGCCGCAGGCGGGTGTGCTGCATTGCTTCACCGAGGACTGGGACATGGCCAAGGCTGCGCTTGATCTTGGTTTCTATATTTCGCTGTCGGGGATCGTCACGTTCCGCAATGCCGATGCGTTGCGCGATGTGGCCCGCAAAGTTCCGGCCGATCGTTTGCTGGTGGAAACCGATGCGCCTTATCTGGCGCCGCTTCCTCATCGTGGCAAAGCCAACCTGCCGCAGTATGTGCGCGAAGTCGCCGAGTTTCTTGCGGAGTTGCGTGGCGTTCCGTTCGAGACGCTGGCGGAGCAGACCACTGCCAACTTCAAGACGCTGTTCCCGCTGGCCAGGGTGCGCAGCTGACGTCGCCGCTGCGCAGGATTGATGCTTTTTCGGCACGCCTGGCGCGCTGCCTTCCTTCTCGCCGACACGAGCGGCGCTTTTCTTGCCATGAAGATCCACAAGGTGGCGTATGACCGCTGAAACGCTGCACACCGGACCGCTTCAGCGCGGTCTGAAGAATCGCCATATCCAGCTGATAGCCCTGGGCGGAGCGATTGGGACGGGGTTGTTCCTGGGCTCGGCGGGAGTGCTGAGAAGTGCCGGCCCGTCGATGATCCTCGGTTATGCGATCGGTGGCTTCATCGCTTTTCTGATCATGCGCCAACTGGGGGAAATGATCGTCGAGGAGCCGGTCGCAGGTTCGTTCAGCCATTTCGCACACAAGTATGGCGGCGGTTACGCGGGGTTTCTCTCCGGCTGGAACTACTGGGTGCTGTACGTCCTGGTGGGCATGGCGGAACTGACGGCGGTCGGCAAGTACGTGCAGTTCTGGTGGCCCGATATTCCTACGTGGGCCACAGCTGCTGCGTTCTTCGTGGCAATCAATCTGATCAATCTCAGCAACGTCAAAGCCTTCGGTGAAGCCGAGTTCTGGTTTGCCATCGTCAAGGTCGCCGCCATCGTCGGCATGATCCTGCTCGGACTTTTCCTGCTGGTCAGTGGCCAGGGTGGCGAGCAGGCAAGTATCAGCAACCTGTGGTCGCACGGCGGGTTCTTCCCCAACGGCTTCAGCGGCATGCTGCTGGCGTTGGCGATCATCATGTTCTCCTTCGGCGGGCTGGAACTGGTCGGCATCACGGCGGCAGAGGCGGCAGAGCCGAAAACCGTGATTCCCAGGGCGATCAATCAGGTCGTCTATCGCATTCTGATCTTCTACATCGGCGCGTTGACGGTGCTGCTGGCGCTGTATCCCTGGGACGCGCTGTTGCAGACGCTGGGTTCCGCGGGCGATCCCTACAGCGGCAGCCCCTTCGTGCAGATCTTTTCGCTGATCGGCAGCGATACAGCGGCGCATCTGCTGAACTTCGTCGTGCTGACGGCTGCCCTGTCCGTCTACAACAGCGGTGTGTACTGCAACAGCCGCATGCTGTACGGCCTGGCAGAGCAGGGCGACGCGCCGCGTAGCCTGATGAAGATCAATGCCCGTGGTGTTCCGGTGCTCGCCGTGGGCGTATCGGCCCTGGTAACTCTGCTCTGCGTGGCGGTGAACTACCTGTTTCCCCAGGGGGCGCTTGAACTGCTGATGTCCCTTGCGGTGGCTGCGCTGGTGATCAACTGGGCGATGATCAGTCTTGCGCATTTGAAGTTTCGTCGTGCCATGCAGCACCGAGGCGTTGAGCCGAGCTTCAAGGCGTTCTGGTTCCCGCTGAGCAATTACCTGTGCCTGGCCTTCGTCAGCGCAATCCTGATCATCATGCTGTGGCTGCCCGGCATCCGCATGTCGGTATTCGCCATTCCAGTCTGGGTCGGGTTTCTCTGGCTGTGCTACCGGCTGCGGACTCGTTTGCTGGCGCAGCCGCGACAGGTGTGAGAACAAAAAAAAACCCGGTTTCCAGGGAAGCCGGGCCAAGACCATTAGGAGTATGAAATCGCAATCCTAGCGACCTCATCTGGCTGGGCAGTGGGGGGATTGCCCTGCCAGTTACTCAAGTATTAACGCTGCTCCGTGGGTTTGCCGGCGGATTTCCCTGATTTTTAAACGCATTTGGAATACAAGTCTCGCTGGCTGATCGCCTTCAGTGCGCAGCCAGGTCACGCAAAAGGCCTAGCGTTTCGTCTATGACGTGTTCCGGTGTGTAGAAATGCGGCGAGAAGCGAATGCCGCCGCCGCGCTGAGCACACACCACCTGTTCCGTCTTGAGCCGTTCGAACAGGGCGGCATTGGTCCAGCCGTCGAGGCGGAACGTGACGATGCCGGAGCGTCTCTCCGCTTGGCCCGGCGAGAGGGCTTCTATTCCTTTCAGGCTGCTGAGCCCCTGGCTCAGCCATTCGATTCGTTCGTCCAGCGATCTGGCGACTTGCTCCATCCCCACCTCCTCCAGCAGCGACAGGCTGGCTTCGAGAGCCATTGCCCCCAGCATGTTCGGGCTGCCGCATTCGAAACGCCTGGCACTGCGTGCGGGCTCCCAGTCGCTACGGTCGTAGTCGCCGGCGTGCTCCAGCATGTGCCAGCCGTACTCGTGCAGCTTCAGTTGCTCGCGTAGGTCTCTGCGACAATAGAAAACGCCGAGCCCTTCCGGGCCAAGCATCCACTTGTGCCCATCCGCCATGGCGAAGGCGCAGCGGTTCTGCTGGACATCGAAGGGCAGGGCGCCCAATTGCTGGATCGCATCGATGCATAGAAGCACGCCGCGTTGCTCGCAGCCTGCACCCAGGCGCGGAAGGTCCAACCGCATGCCGCTCGCATATTGCACGGCGCTGATCGACATCAGGCGTACCCGAGGACCACACGCGGCAAGGAGGTCAGCCTCGGGATCGGCGCCCTTGAGACTGACCTGAATAACTTCCACGCCGAGCGGTCGCAATGCCTCCCAGACCACCCGGTTGGACGGAAACTCCTCGTCGCTGATCACGATTTGATCGCCGCTTTTCCAGTCCAGCCCAAACGCGACGAATGACAGTGCTTCGGAGGTGTTCTTGACCAGCGCCACATCGGCACTGCTCGGTGCGTTGAGCAGCCGCGTCAGGCGTTGGCGCAGGCGACGCTCCACCGTGAGCCATTCGGGGTAGTCGCGCGCGCCCAGGGTCGCATTCTGCTCGGCAAAGGCGCTCACGGCCCGAGCGGCCCGCCTCGGCCAGGGAGCGACGGCAGCATGGTTCAGATATCGCAAACCGACTATTTGCGGAAATTCGTCATTTATTTGAATCATGGTTGGATGTCCCGTGCATTTCATGACCGGTTAGGCATAATGGCTGCCTCGTTTTTACCTCAAGCAGCCTTCCTATGCAGAATGAACCTCGTAAGGTCCGCGAATTTCGTCGCCGCGAACAGGAAATCCTCGACACCGCGTTGCAGCTTTTTCTCGACCAGGGAGAGGACAGCGTTACCGTCGAGATGATTGCCGATGCGGTCGGTATCGGCAAAGGCACGATCTACAAGCACTTCAAGTCCAAGGCCGAAATCTACCTGCGACTGATGCTCGACTACGAGCGCGACCTGAACCAGATCCTCCACTCTCCCGATCTGGACCGCGACAAGGAAGCGCTTTCGCGCGCCTACTTCGAATTCCGCATGCGCGATCCGCAGCGCTATCGGCTGTTCGACCGCCTCGAGGAGAAAGTGGTCAAGGGCAATCAGGTGCCGGAGATGGTCGAACAGCTGCACAGCATCCGCGCCTCCAACTTCGAGCATCTGACCCAGTTGATCAAAGGCCGTATCGCCGAAGGCAAGCTGGAAGACGTGCCGCCGTACTTCCATTATTGCGCCGCCTGGGCGCTGGTGCATGGAGCGGTGGCGCTGTACCACTCGCCGTTCTGGAGCAACGTGCTGGAAGATCAGGACGGCTTCTTCCAGTTCCTGATGGATATCGGCGTGCGCATGGGCAACAAGCGCAAGCGTGACTGAATCGGCGGCAGCGTGAAGATCGAACAGGCGTGGACGCAATGAACGCGAGCGAGTTTCCCATCCGCTACATCGAGCCGGTATTTCGGCCGCCCAGCGAGGCGCATTCGCTGATTCTGCCGGTGACCAATGGTTGCTCCTGGAACAGCTGTACCTTCTGTGACATGTACACCGCGCCGCAAAAGAAGTTTCGTGCGCGCGACGAGGCGGAGGTGCTCGAAGAGATCCGTCGTTGCGGCGAGCAGTTGATCGTGCAACGTGTATTTCTCGCCGATGGTGACGCCTTGGTGTTGCCGACCCACCGGCTGTTGAGAATCCTCGAGCAGATTCGCCAGTGCCTGCCCGAAGTGCAGCGTGTCTCGAGCTACTGTCTGCCACGCAACTTGCGCAAGAAGTCCGTTGCCGAGCTACAGGAGCTGGCGGATGCGGGACTCGGCATGGCCTATGTCGGTGCCGAGTCTGGCGACGATGAGGTGCTGGCGCTGGTCAACAAGGGTGAAACCTACGAATCGACACTCAGTGCGCTGGATAAGCTGGGAGCGGCGGGCATCGCACGCTCGGTGATGATTCTCAACGGACTGGGCGGTCGTCGACTGAGTCGCCAGCACGCACGCAATTCCGCGCGGCTGATGAATGCAGCACAGCCCGAGTTCCTGTCCACGCTGGTGGTCAGTTTTCCGCAGGGTGAAGCGCGTTTTCGGCAAACCTTCGAGGATTTCGAGCCGCTGGTGCCGGCCGATCTGTTTCGCGAACTGGAGTGGCTGCTGGAGGATCTGGAGCTGACCGATACAGTTTTTCGCAGCGATCACGCGTCCAATTATCTGGTGCTCAAGAGTGTGTTGGGTGCCGATAAGCCGGGCCTGCTGCGTCGGGTCCGTGAGGCCATCGAAGACCCGCGCAACGCTCCGTTGCGTCAGGAGTGGCAGCGAGGGTTGTAGCCGCCTCGTTCGAGCGGAGAGAACTGGATCGCCTGGGTGCCGGAAGTGGCGTGGATGCTGCATTGGCTGTGGAATCGTCGGTTTTTCGTCACCGGCCCTACGAGGTGAGAGTTCCATGCGATTTCTGTTACTGGCAGTGTCAGGCTTGCTGGCATCGCTCATGCTTTCCGGCTGCATGAAGGTCAGCGACATGGCCGAGGGTACCCGTTATCACCTTCGCGATGCCGGTATTCTGGATCACAGCGAAACCCGTCGTGCCAACTCCTGGCGCCTGCAGCCTGACTCGTTCATCTATATCGCGCAGGGACATTTCGTGCCGCCCGGCGACGCATACCCGCGACCGAACGTCGTGGCCGAAGAGGCCTTCAGTGGGTTTGTCGAGTACTTCCCCATGGTTCGTCGCGCCCGTGGCCCGCTCGGGCTGGAAGAGGCCATGAGTGAGGCGTCGTCGATGGGCGCCCATTATCTGCTGTATCTGCGGTTTGCCGCGGCTGATGACCGCATCGGCAGTTTTGACGAGCTGAACGACCAGCGCGCGCTGGATCGGCTTGGTGTCGATTCCGGTGTGGTGCAGCTGATGCTGGTGGAAACCGGAACGCGCTATCTGGTCGATACGGCTCGCATTCGTAATCGTGGTGGCGTGCTCGGCATCTACGACGCCAAGCCGGAGCAACTCTTGCGTCCGCCGCTGCAGGACTATGCTCGTCGGTTGTTGGGCCTGTCACGTTGAGCGATGTGGCAGTATCGGGAGCAGGCGATTACCTCATTCAACCGCGGAGGACCGAATGACCGATACAGGCAAGGCTGGAGATCTGCTGGCGCAGCTTTCCGCTGGTGGGAAGAAGAAAGGGTTGCCGCCGGTGCATCTGTGGAACCCTCCGTTCTGTGGCGACCTGGACATGCGTATCGCGCGCGACGGGACCTGGCACTATCAGGGTTCGCCGATTGGGCGGCCGGCAATGGTGCGTTTGTTTTCCACGGTGATTCGTCGCGACGGTGAGGACTATTTCCTGGTGACGCCGGTAGAGAAGGTCGGTATCCAGGTCGAAGACGCGCCTTTCGTTGCGGTTCGGCTGGAAGTCAGTGGCGAGGGTGAAAGGCAGAGCTTGCGCTTTATCACCAATGTCGATGATGAGGTCGAGGCGGGTGAAGAGCACCCGCTGCGCGTTGTCACCGACCCGCAAACGCAGGAGCCGGCGCCATATGTGCACGTGCGTGCCAATCTCGAGGCGCTGATTCATCGCAATGTGTTTTATGAGCTCGTGGAGCTGGCGGTGCCCGGCAAGCTAGATGGCAGGGACTGGCTCGGTGTGTGGAGTGGCGGGACGTTCTTCCCGATTGGCGCCGCTGAGTAGTGCGCTGGCGATTTCGTTACCCATGATCGAAAAAGGCTCCCGAGGGAGCCTTTTTGCTGGTCTTACATGTTGGGGTAGTTCGGCCCGCCGGTACCTTCCGGCGCCACCCAGGTGATGTTCTGCGCCGGGTCCTTGATGTCGCAGGTCTTGCAGTGCACGCAGTTCTGCGCGTTGATCTGAAAGCGCTTGCTGCCATCGTCGTTGCTCACGACCTCGTAAACGCCGGCCGGGCAGTAACGCTGCGCCGGCTCGTCGTACATCGGCAGGTTCTTCTCGATCGGGATGCTCGGGTCGGCCAGCTTCAGGTGAACCGGCTGCTCTTCTTCGTGGTTGGTGTTGGAGAGGAATACCGAGGAGAGCTTGTCGAAGCTCAGTTTGCCGTCCGGCTTGGGATAGTCGATCTTCTTCGACTCGGCAGCCGTCTTGAGGCAGGCGTAGTCCGGCTTGGTGTCGTGCAGCGTGAAGGGGATCTTGCCGCCGAAGATGTTCTGATCGATGAAGTTGAACGCGCCACCCTTGATCGCGCCCCACTTGTGAATGGCCGCGCCGAAGTTGCGGCTCTTGTACAGCTCCTCGTACAGCCAGCTGGACTTGAAACCCTCTTCGTAGGCGGTCAGTTCGTCGCCACCTTCGCGCCCGGCCAGCAGCGCGTCGGCAGCGGCTTCGGCAGCCAACATGCCGGACTTCATCGCCGTGTGGCTGCCCTTGATCTTGGCGAAGTTCAGGGTGCCGGCGTCGCAACCGATCAGCGCACCGCCGTTGAACACCATCTTCGGTAGACAGTTGATGCCGCCCTTGGCGATGGCGCGGGCGCCATAGGAAACGCGCTTACCGCCTTCCAGGTACTGCTTGATCACCGGATGGTGCTTGTAACGCTGGAATTCATCGAACGGCGACAGGTACGGGTTGCTGTACGACAGGTCGACGATCAGGCCCACGACCACCTGGTTGTTTTCCAGGTGATAGAGGAAGGAGCCGCCAGTGTTTTCGTCGTTCAGCGGCCAGCCCGCGGTGTGTACGACCAGACCCTGCTCGTGCTTGGCGGGGTCGATGTCCCAGAGTTCCTTGATGCCGATGGCGTAGTGCTGCGGATCGACGTTGGCATTGAGCTGGAAGCGGTTGATCAGCTGCTTGCCGATGTGGCCGCGGCAACCTTCGGCGAACAGCGTGTACTTGGCGCGCAGCTCCATGCCGGGCGTATACATGCCTTCCTTTGGATTGCCTTCGCGGTCGACGCCGAGATCGCCGGTAACGATACCGCGCACAATGCCGTTCTCGTCGATCAGCGCTTCCTGAGCGGCGAAGCCCGGGTAGATCTCGACACCCAGGTTCTCGGCCTGCTGGGCCAGCCAGCGGCACAGGTTGCCGAGGGAAATGATGTAGTTGCCTTCGTTGTGCATGGTCTTGGGGACCAGTGCGTTGGGCAATTTGCTGGCGGCTTCGGCGGTCTTGAGCAGGTAGATATCGTCACGCTTGACCGGTGTGTTGAGCGGGGCGCCGAGCTCTTTCCAATCGGGGAACAGCTCATTCAGTGCGCGCGGCTCGAAGACTGCGCCGGATAGAATATGGGCGCCTACTTCGGAGCCTTTCTCAACGACGCATACACTGATTTCCTGACCAGCGTCGGCGGCTTTCTGCTTCAGGCGGCAGGCTGCGGATAGGCCTGCAGGGCCGGCGCCGACGATGACAACGTCGAATTCCATGTATTCGCGTTCCATTGGGCTTTCTCCTACTCAGGGCTTGGTTGTTATATAAGTTGTGGAGGGCTGTGATCGGTCCCTGACCGAGCCGGGCCGGCGCATTATATATAGACGCTCGAATCGGTCCAATACAAACGTTTGTTTGAATTTTCTGGAAGCCTGTTAGAATCGCCTGAACCGCGCCGTTATGACGGGTCATATGCGTTGTTGACCCCATCCGCGGCCTGCGGTCAAGATACGGACGGTTTGCACTCGCCGAACAGGGCAGCGGCTAACAAAACCCAAGCCACGAGCAAGGCTCGGTTCGCCTCGGCGGAATTCTATTCACCGGAGAGTAACGAGGAATCCATGAAGGTTCTTGTAGCTGTCAAACGAGTGGTCGATTACAACGTCAAGGTTCGCGTAAAGGCGGACAATTCCGGCGTTGACCTCGCCAACGTCAAGATGTCGATGAACCCCTTCTGCGAAATTGCCGTGGAAGAAGCCGTACGCC
>Ga0315336_1001048_pt1 | contig 60115 bp, 56 predicted proteins | sample ASW5metaG_FD_204512 | JGI IMG/M metagenome (GOLD analysis project Ga0315336, IMG submission 204512) | Ammonia-oxidizing marine archaeal communities from Monterey Bay, California, United States - ASW #5 | ecosystem: Environmental > Aquatic > Marine > Intertidal zone | place: USA: California...
CGCTGGGTCGCCAGATCAGCATTATGATCATCAGTGCAAATGCCACACCAGCCTTATAGGCCGGTGAAAGCAGTGGACTATCCCCCAGCCACGGGTATGCCGACAATTCCTCTGCTAAACCGACCACCAGACCCCCGACCATCGCGCCGTAGGGTTGTCCGATACCGCCTAATATTGCAGCGGCAAACATTGGCAGTAACATGTAAAACCCCATCATTGAGTGCAGATGAGAATCCCAACCGAGGAATACACCCGCGGCTGTAGCGAGTGAAGCGCCCAACACCCAGGTTGCTTTCACAACGCTTTCAGTTTTGATTCCAGTCAGTTGCGCCAACTCGGCAGAATCACTCATTGCCCGCATGGCCTTGCCAGTTCTGGTATGAGACAGAATGACGTGTACTACCATCATCAGTACGATAGAGGAAAAAACTATCCAGACGTGCTTGGGAGAAAGGCGCAACGTGTCAAATAGAATCACGGGCATCTGGATTCGACCTGATGAATAGGAGAACGTGTCAACACCCCAGACTATTTGAACTGCCGATCGCGCCATCAAAGCAATACCAAAAGAAGCAACTATGACAATAGTGGACTTAGAAGCTCGAAAAGGTTTGTAGAAAGTATGATCGATACCCAGAGCGACAAGGCTGGTGAACAACATAGCGATTGGCAATACGACCAAAGGGTGTAAGCCTGTAAACTGCATCAGCGAATAGGCGATGTAGGCACCGATCAACATGAGCTCGCCGTGGGCGAAATTTGCAAACCGAAGGATACCGAAAACCAGCGAAACACCAATCGCGCCGAGCGCATAGATACTGCCAAGCACAATGCCGGGAATCAGGTAAAAATTAATGAAATCCATTCTAAGAGTTTTATCCGCCTAAAAACATTTTCGCAATTTCTGGATTGTTCAACAGGTCGATTCCCTTTCCGGTGGTGCGATTCCGGCCATCAACAAAAACGTATCCTCGGTTGGCAATTGCAAGCGACTGTTTGGCATTTTGTTCTACCATCAGGATCGGCACACCGGAGTCGTTGATCTGGCGTATGATTTGAAAGATTTCATTTCGATAGATCGGACTCAGGCCCGCCGTCGGTTCATCCAGCATCAGGATCGTTGGTTCTAGCATTAATGCTTTACCCATAGCGACCATCTGCCTCTGTCCACCGGATAGTTCCCCAGCTGCCTGCTTCTTTTTCTCTGCTAGGGGCGGAAACATCTCATATATGTCCGCCAGACGCGGCCGAAAATCATCTTTTCTGATGTAAGCGCCCATTTCGAGATTTTCTTGTACGGTTAAAGTTGGAAATACATTATTAGTCTGGGGGACATAGCAAACACCTTTGTTAACAACCTGCGCGGGGTCCATGTTAGTGATTTCTTCACCGGCAAGATGAACTGACCCGCCAGATAATCGTAATAGCCCAAATACGGCTTTCATAGCTGTGGACTTCCCTGCACCATTTGGGCCGATAACAACAACAATCTCACCGGTATTTATCTCTAGCGAGATCTCGTGGAGAATATCGGCCTCGCCGTAACCCCCCGATAAGTTTTCTATGCTAAGTACAGGCATTGGTCAGTTTGGGGCTACGTAAACATCGCCACCAAGATAGGCATCTAGTACGCGAGGGTCAGCGCGCACAGTATCCATGTCACCTTGCATAAGTACTGCACCTTCTACCATGACGATGACAGGATCACACAGGCGTGCAATCATATCCATGTTATGTTCAATGATACAAAACGTGTAATGCCTCTCCCTGTTAAGTCGTTCAATCATTTCTGCCAGATCACCGAGCAGCGTTGGATTGACACCGGCTCCTGGTTCGTCGAGTAAAACAATATCCGGATCAGCCATCATTGCACGACCAAGTTCTAGTAGTTTTTTCTGGCCGCCCGAAAGATTGCCCGCAAGCTCATCAATCACATGGGTGAGGCGTAGAAATTCCAGCACATCGACTGCTCTTTCGCGAATCTCTTTGTCGCGAAGGGAGACTTGTCTTGGCGATACCAAGGCATGAAACAAGTTCTCACCTGGCTGATGTGCGGGCACTAGCATAAGGTTTTCAAGGACGCTCATTGCGGCAAATTCCTGTGGGATCTGGAAGGTACGCATGATTCCGAGGTGAAATAACTTGTGCGCGGGTCGGCCGGTAATATCAGCGCCTTGAAATTGGATTCGACCGCCGTCGGGTTTCATAGCACCTGCGATCACGTTAAATATTGTTGTCTTTCCTGCACCATTGGGTCCGATGAGTCCAGTAATTGACTGGGCTTCGATGGTAAAGCTGCAACTATTGACGGCGGTCAGCCCACCAAAGCTTTTGCTGATTGAGTCTACGGTTAGCATTGCAGCGACAAGTCAGTCAGGAACAGGAGTGCTATTGTTGCAAAACTGAACGGTACGATCTAACCGATCTGGTCTAGATTCTGAGTCAGGATCGAGAGGTCCTGATTACTCAGGGGCAGTACCGGTGCTCGACACTGACCCAGATTAAACCCTCGATAATTTGCAGCACTTTTTACAGCTGAGTTGTAGACATGTGTCCAGATGAACAGCTGGGAAGGCAATAACCGTTGCCAAAGTTGATTGGCTTCCCCGAGCTTACCTTCCTGTACTAATTCATAGAGTTCAACTGCTTCTTCTGGAATGAAATTGATCGCTCCCCAGACGCAGCCGACGCAGCCAGCAGCTAGAGCGGGGTAGGTTATAGGGTCTCCTCCGTTAAAAACCTTTCCTGAGGTCTGCAGCAACTCCTGAATGCGAATCAGATCCCCCGTGCTGTCTTTAATGTATTTGATGTTGTCGATCTCCAGCAATTTGCTGAAGAACTCCGGTGTAATATCGAAACCGGAATGTATCGGAATGTTGTACACCATGATTGGGAGGTCGGTGGCTTCCGCAACTTTTTCAAAATGGTGATATACACCAGCAGCATCAGGCCCTTCAAAGTAAGGCGGCAGAATCATGAGTACATCGGCACCGTGATCAGCTGCGTGTTTGGTTGCATCTATTGTGTCACGCAAACTGATAGCAGACGTCTGTGCAATAAAACTAGCACGATTTTCTATGTGTTCACCGGTAATCTCAACTAAGCGACGTTTTTCTTCGGTGGTCAGGTAAGCAAACTCGCCTGTGCCTCCACACGCAAGAATAATATCGATTTTCGCTTCTATCATTCGGTCAATGTGTCGTAAATAGCTCGGCTCATCGATGGTCTCATTATCATTAAAGGGCGTACATACTGGAACACAGACGCCTGATAGTTCTGTCATCAAATTATTCCTCAATGCAAACTGGCTCAATTTAGATCTAAAAGTTTAACTAATTCTAAGGCAATATACACACTGCTTTACAATGGTGCCGCTGGAATCGGGTGACTACTGGCCAGTCTGATACGATCAGCGCGAATTAGCAGCTTGCCAAACAAACTTCCGATGGAACTTGCTTTCTTAGTAGAGTGGAGCTGATGTTTCTACCTGGACTCATCGAGTGTACCAAGCCCATGCTTGTCCAGTTCGGCAAGGGCTTCGTCTGTTTTTTGTAGATCATCCATACCCATCCCTCGAAGAATGGCAGTGGATTTACTGAACATGATATTGGTGTAGGTCGTGATTTCTATACGGTTACCCCAGGGGTCGAGAAAATCTAAGAATCGACCCCCAAGAAGGGTAACGTCCATTTCGATTAAGGTGTCTCGAACCAGTTCTTTGTCATCTACGGCAATTCCGAAGTGACGCTTTTCATCAGGCGCCTGTGTTCTACCTTTTGCAAAATTTATGAACTGATCGCCGAAATAGATAAAAGCGGCGTCCTCAGATTGACTCGTGATCGTAAAATTGAGAAAACTTCCGTAAAAGGTCAGCGCCTCGGCGATATTACCAACTTCCAAAGCGACATGATTGATACCGATGGCGGTTGCTTTGCTACGTAGTGTCATACATCGGCCTATCTGGTCGTATAAGGGGCTGGTGTCACAATCAGATTAGGCAATAAATTCCGCTGGCCAATATTTCGCATTGCCGGTGAGTCTAATCCAGCCATACAGGATTGGACCATGCTTTTCTATTCCTATTATCGACTACCGTAATTCTAAAATGGGCATCTCTAAATCTTGCAAGCGGCAAACGGACTTGTGTCAGGCCGTTACCCATTTCCTTAGTGGATCGGGAGCCTCGACCAGACATAATTACAACGCTAGCCGGAGAACAGTCGACAACAACATCATTATCCTCGATTTGAATATTGTGAATATTAGGACCTTGAGAGGAATAGAAGTGGCCCGATTTTATGCCATGGAGGATCGATTCAGGGTCTAGATTTTTCGCTTTAACATGAATCCAACCCCCGAAAGCATCGTGGGTCATGTGGTGGGCATCGTCTGTTGCATAGGCAAAAATACGGTGGCCCTCGTTTAAAAGCGTATCACACAGACCCCAGCCATCGCCTCGGTCATTTTCGACTTCTGCGCCGTGGTTGTATATCTCGATTGCATGCGCAAAGGGCAGAATTCGCGCGTCCTCGGGTTGGAGACCGTACCAAGCTGGATGCACAATGCCAATGAATGCACCCAAGTTGGCTGCGCGTGTTGATATTGCGACAATGTCTTCGTCTTTCTGGGGGAGATTAAAATCCAGCGGTATACCGACCGCTAGGATGTGCCAAACTTCATCATTCAATGTTTTTCCAACATGAAGTTCGGCCGCCGTAAGCGTTGTAAAGTGATCCGATCGGTACGGGCGGGTATCGGTAATGGGATAGCCAAAGCGCTCATGGAAATGATCGCTCAGTGCCAGAAAATCATATCCCTGCTGACGATAACGCTTGACGACTTCTTCGGCAGAATAGTCGCCATCGGACTCTGTGCAATGGGTATGAAGGTTCCCCTTAAAGAACTGTCCAGGTAATTCAAATGGTTGACTATTCATCAAAATGCTCGATGTATAAGTATGATTGTGGATTGATTTTCAGATAGCCCTGGATCTATCGATGCCCTGCCATTGGTCCTGTGATACTTGTGAGCGCATTGGTGCTATTCGAATTTTGAATCCATTTATGAGCGACAAAAGCCAATTATTACAGAGTTTTCCTATGGGAATCCAGGCCTGGATCTATATACGATCTAGGCTGCAGATAGAATCCTAAAAGTAGCCTTCGAGAGGAAGAAGTGCCGTCAGTCTAGGACATGTATTCACAGTTTTACCAGCATCAGGTATAGCGGATACGTGGGTCAAGTCGAGCGTACAAAATATCGATTGCAAAATTGATCAAAACGAAAACGGTCACTATGACCATGGTTAACGCCTGAATGACGGTATAGTCTGAATACAGGACCGAGTCCACCATCAATCGCCCTAAACCATTCAGGTTAAATACCTGCTCTGTGACTACAAGGCCTCCAATAAAGAACGAAAATTCCATCCCAATAATGGTGATGACGGGCAAAAACGCATTCCTAAGTGCATGGCGACTGACAATTTTTCTAGGAGTAAGGCCTTTCGCGTATGCGGTTCGCACATAATCTTCCCGCAGAACATCGAGTAATGCCGAACGGGTCATTCGCGCAACCACTGCCGAATACCGATAACCTGTAGCCAGCGCTGGCCACACGAGCTGTGAAATATTTCTCCCAAAATCATCAAACGGTGAAACATATTCTATTGGCGGTAGCCAGGGTTCTCCAAAAATGTTTTGGCTCGCAATAAGCAGCCCTAAAATAATCAAAATGCCCAGCCAGAATGATGGAACGGCGACGCCCGCGATGGAGATAATACGTACGATATAGTCTATCCATGTGTTCTGCTTTAGAGCCGCCACGACACCAAGAGGTACAGCGATCAAAACAGAAAAAACTGTTGCCATTACGGCAACCTGGAGTGACAGTGCAAACCGAAGCTCGAATTCTTCTAAAATAGGTCGCCCGGTCCACATGGACTCACCAAAGTTCAATGTCAATACTCCGCCAATGAACTGAAGAAATTGAGTCAGCAGGGGATCATTCAGCCCGAGTTGGTTTCGGCAGAACTCCAGCAAATCCGGATCGAGATTCGTACCGTAGTCCACCCACCTGACAAGGCAGATATCTCCAGGTAATACTCTCATTAGAAAGAAGACCAGAATCCCAGCACCCAATAGGGTTGGAAACATCAGCAGAACACGGCTTAGAATATAGTGTTTCAAATTTGGCGTTAGTTGGGTTGCAGATATTAAGAACCACGTCGCCTTTAGTAGGGTAGAGTCAAGCTGGCCGGTGAATTGTGCTTACTTGTGAGATGTCGTGGTACCAAGTCTATGTCAGAGATCAGGGTATCTATTGTCCGGCTATCGTAACCTTTTTTAAGCATCAAATGAATCATTGCACTCGTAGGTTTCTGAGTAACAATAATCGTGGGACAGCACAAAACCAAACTGGGACTGATTGGCGCCGGCACCATAGGCAAAAGGCATCTGCAGGCAATCTCTGAGGTGACCCAAGCTGAACTGGTGGCGATCGTCGATACAGAGCCGCTCGCCCAATCAATCGCAACTAAAACCAACTCCAGTTTCTTTTCATCAGCTAGTCAAATGCTGAGAGAGATACAACCAGATGGTGTTATCGTCTGTACCCCGACTGAAGTGCATCTGGAGCCAGTTCTGTCGTCGCTTGAGTTCAATGCCCATGTGCTAGTAGAAAAGCCCATTGCACCATCTCTTGAAGAAGCCCAGCAGATTATTGAGTTTTCAAAGAGATTCAATAGGCAGGTTCTGGTCGGGCATCACCGGCGCTATTCCGAACAAATGCAACAAACAAAGCGAATGATGGATAATGGAGTTTTGGGCGAACTGGTTGGCGTCACAGGCATCTGGGCAGTTCGAAAAGCAGATGCATATTACGAGCCGGAATGGCGCAAACAGCGAACTTCAGGGCCGGTTCTGATCAATCTAATTCACGAAATCGATACCCTCAGATATGTCTGTGGAGAAATTGTCGCGTTATCAGCCAAAGTCAGTAAAGGAATTCGAGACCATCCCAAAGAGGAAACTACTGCTCTCTTGCTTGAGTTCGATTCTGGGGCACTAGGGACATTTTTATTATCGGACGTTACCCCTTCTCCTTGGACCTGGGAGCAGGCTACTGGGGAAAATCCAAATTTCCCCAAGACTTCACAAAATGTCTACCGGTTTATTGGATCCAAAGCGTCGCTAGATTTCCCGAATCTGGTTCTGTGGAGACATGCGGGTAATGAACTCGACTGGCTCCACGAAATCAGCCCTGAAGTTATCGAGAGTGAGATCGGAGATGCTTATGCCGAGCAGATCCGTCATTTCTGCGCAGTGATTAAAGGCAAAGAGCAGCCTAGAATCAATGCTGTGGATGCAACGAAAACTTTAAAGGCTACCCTCGCAGTTTTTGAGGCATCGGAAAAGGAAGTGGGAATTCGATTCTGAAAGCCGATTCGGATGCTGGGTTGTCGTCTCTACAAAACCTCTAGTCGCCAGCTTTATGCGGACATTCCATCGAATTGGTGCGAAAAGCAGGATGGATCAAGATCTCATAGATATTAGGATTTGAGAGATGCTTATTGACACATGAGTACGACACCAACATCTGGTTGCATAACATCCATCGTTTCTGTGATCTCGAGCCTATTGTTCCTATATAGCGGCGTGCTGGTTGGCGCTGACTTAGGCAATCACACCAAGCAATTTACGCCAAATTCTGAAATGAGTACCGCTGATTGGTCTAGTCCTGATGAGTTAGACCGTACCTGGCAAGCATCTCTGGTGCGGGTACCGAATAAACATAAAGTATTTGCGGGTCAGATTAGTGATCTACCTTACGAGGCGCTACCGGACAAGAGAAAACTGCCCACTGTCATTTATCTCCACGGGTGTTCTGGAATCTGGTGGGGAACGCACATCCGTCTGGATTTTTTCGCTAAAAATGGTTTTGCTGTAATTGCACCAGCCAGCTTTGCTCGGAACAAATACCCGAAGTCCTGTGATCCAGTGACAAAAAGAGCAGGGCTTTACCGGGAAACACTGAAAATGAGGCAGTACGATGCGCTTAATGCCATTAAAAATGCAAAACAATTAGTTTGGGTCGATGCGAGGAATATATTTCTAGTTGGTTTCAGCGAGGGCGGGATCACTAGCGCGACCGTCTCGACAGATTTGGACAGTGGAGTTAATGCAAGACTTATTGAAGGATGGACTTGCCATGCGGAATGGAGTGAGTACCGGGGAATTAATGCATCGTCTTCGGAGCCGGTACTGTCATTAGTGGCTGACCAAGATCCGTGGTTCCAGGAGTCGTGGGCGCGCGGCAGTTGTGGTGCGTACATGAATTCAGGCAATGGTAGCCGATCAGTGGTTTATAGTACCGGGCCGTTAATGAGCAAGCACAGTTTGCTTGATGATTCTGATGTGCAAAAATTGGTTTTAGAATTCCTACAAGCACACAGGGTCGAATAACTATGGCCTGGTGGAGTTCTGCAGCGGGCTAATCCAATTTAAGCCACCAGGCTGAGTATGATGGCTCACAGTAAGATGTCTTATTGATAGCCGGAAGAATCTGGAATAACAAATCCCCTGTATTGGGTTTGAATCAAGGATATACGAATTAATATTTCAGCTTCTTTTTGCGCGGTCCATTAATCTGACCAGAAATCTTGAGCCAGTTCACGCCTACGGTTCCACAGTTCGTTCTTATCTGCGAAGGCTTCAAGTCCTTTACCTGGCTCAGCGTCAGGAATCTTGGGTGTATCTTCTCGCCAGTTAACGGCCGAAGTGATGACTTCGTTCATGGCCTCAAAGGCAAGCGCGGTCTGGACGTCAGCATCGGCATTCTTGTTGATTACAAATTTGATCTGACGCAGTGTCTGTTGGTTTTTCGACAACAACACCTCGACAAGTTTTTCGAGTTCATCATCGATTTGATCGTCGGGCACAGCACGGTTCCACAGGCCCCATTCGACCGCCGTCTGGGCAGATCGTAATGCGCCGATCATGTTGACCTCCTTAGTTCGGCGACGGCCTATGATACGGATCAGTCGCGTAGTGCCACCCCAGCCCGGGGTCATGCTGTTGTCGATTTCCGGCATCCCCCAAACGGCACCCTTTGTAGCAAGAACAAAGTCGCATACCATCGTCATCTCAAGTCCACCACCACAAGCGATCCCCTCGACCACAGCTATAGTGGTCTTGTCGAGATCCTCGATACGTTGGGCAAACTCCTGATAGTAGCGAATTCGACGCATCACCTGGTTGGGATTGCCCCAATGGCCTTCGTGCATCTCAACCAGATCATCACCACAGCAAAATGCCCCGTCCGCGCCGCGAAGGATGACGACGTGAAGGTCTTCTTTCGATCGCATTTCATCGATAGCGGCGACCATCTCGTTAGTAATGTCGCATGTCAATGGGTTGAGCCGTTTACCAGTCGTATTCATAGTGACTCGGGCTACCCGGCTGTTATTGGTGTATTCGACACTGACTTGCTTAAAGGCTTCCTGACCCTTAGGCACGAATGCAGGAATTAGTTTTGTTTGGGGCATGGCGTTTCCTCCTGGTTACACCAGGTTATTAGTGGTTACAATTATAGGGGAAACACATTGTGTCAATTAATCACAAGGTATTATCAATTCGGAATTAAGTTATGCTGGCCGTCGTAGTCAACGAAATCAACAAGCTCAGTTCGATTGAAGTTCGTGAAATCGACCCTCCCCAGCCAAAATCGAATCAGGTGCTAATTGAGTCTGTGGCTGCAGCGCTAAATTTTCCCGATCTGCTGCAGATTCGAGGCAAATATCAGATTGTTCCAGCGACGCCGTTTGTCCCAGGGAAAGAAGCTGTAGGTGTTGTCATCGCAGTTGGGACAGATGTCGAACACATTCAACCGGGTAATCGAGTCCTAGTAGAGGTTGATTATGGCGCTTTTGCGGGGCAGGTTACCGCCGACGTGCAGCGTACGTTTGTGTTACCTGATGAGATCGAGATGCCTACCGCAGCCGCGATGGGGTTGGTGTATCAGACAGCATATATTGCTCTGACCGAGCGCGCATCTTTACGTGCCGGCGAGACTGTCCTGGTTACAGGAGCCTCCGGCGGCATTGGCCTGGCCACTGTACAGTTAGCTAAAGCCTTCGGCGCGACAGTACTTGCAGCCACCTCAGATCCAACAAAATTCGATGCCGTACGTTATGCCGGTGCCGATCATTTGATTGACCTTAGTATGACACCACTTAGTGACAATCTCCGTGATCAGGTTTACGCGGTCACCGGTGGTAAAGGCGTTAGTGTTGCCCTGGATGTGGTTGGTGGTCAAGTCTTTGACGCATCGTTACGGTCGCTAGCGTTCGGTGGTCGCATTGTTGTTCTTGGGTTTACGTCGGCTGAAATTCCGAACATTAAATCCAATTACCTTTTGCTGAAAAATATTGCCGCTGTGGGCATGACGATCAATGGGTACTTCGCAAAACGACCAGAAATTGTAAATGCCGCTCAAGTGGCGATTTTTGATCTCTGGCGCCAGGGTAAGATCAGGCCACATATTCATGCTGAACTATCCTTACGTGAATTTGCTAAGGCATTTGAAATGCTGGAAAACCGGGAAGTTGTCGGCAAGGTGGTTTTATCGCTGGGTTGACCCATTTTGGTTCTATGTCAATAGGGAGGAGTAAATGTCAAATATGAATGCACCCACAGTCTATACAGCAACTGATGCCACGGGTGATTATCGCGAAATGTTATTGCGTCTAATGACTCGACAACTGTATGCCGAGACAGCAACTGCAGAAGTATTTGGCCGGTCAATTGGCGTAGCACCTACCTGGCGCGAAAAGTATCTCGCGGCTGAGTTTGCGTTTGAAGAGGCACAACACAGCCAGATGCTGTGCGATCTGCTGACTGATCTCGGTGAAGCTCCAGAGGAGCTCATCGCGAATCGGCCACCGGCAGCCAGATTCTGGAGTGTAGACCTAGATAATTGGTTATCCATTGCAGTTTTTAATTTTACCGTTGACCGGGCAGGTAGCCAACAGATCATGGAGTATCGTGAGTCGAGCTACTTACCGTGGGCAGAGAAAATGGTGGTGGTGCTGGAAGATGAAGAAGAACATTATAAAAATGGCGTGGAGAATCTGCGCGAATTCTCCTCGGTACCCGAACAGCTTGGGAAGTTCCAATCAATCTATAACGATATGCTGCCAATTACAATCAAACGTGCTTTTGGTCGACCCGACGGTCCCGACAATGAATTTTGTTTGCGTACCGGGCTGAAAAGGCACTCTACCGAAGACGTAATTAATCGATACTTGATCGAGATGCGTAGTTACATGGACCCAGCGGGTCTAAAATTTGCGCCGCTTGAGCGTTTCGCTGCAGAAAACGTAGATCTCCTAGTTTCGACGCGAGAAATTTTAGAGTCATTGCAGTAACATGACACGGATCACCGGGAACTCGTCGGCAAGATGATTGAGTAGTGCATAGATGAACACTGCGACTCCGATTATCTTGAGGAATTCTTCCAGCGAGTACTATACGCAGAACAGTATCGTGTAGCGTTGCCGATAATTAGATCCGCTTTCCGGGCAAGGCTCAAACTTGCTACATATGGACTAACAGTCCACCGTTCCATCCGCTGCTAATCCAAGTAACCCCCTATAATTATGCAAAAAACTAAACTCCGATCCTGTACTTGTAGTTTGTTTGAGGTCGTTTTGCGTCAGAAAGGACGTTGAGTTAGTGACATTTTAGCGACAGTGCCAAAAGCTGGGGATCGGCCGATGGATGAATACGTTATCAACCACGTTACTCAATGGGCAGGTTCAGTGCTTTTAACTCGGCCTCACGAAGCGGCAAATCGGAGCTGAGGAAAAACTGGTCAATCTGAGGCGCCGCCACTGACGTTGCCGCGAGCATATCGTGCACCTGACCACGATGATGAATCTGATGCGTGAACAGATGCGCAAGCACGTTCCAGACAGTTTCCGTGTACTGTGTACCATCCAAAAGCTTAAACGACACCTTTGAGGCAAGGGTTTTGGGGTTCGCGGATTCGCAGTACTCGATCAGCACTCTATCGGCTGTCACCTGATTCGCCACTAGTGGCGCAAGTTCGCTGTGCAATGCTTCCCCAACATCGGCGGGCAGGTACTGCGCTCCTGTTAAACGCTCTAAGTAGAGCCAATCTACGAAGACGATGTGATCGAGGTGGTTGTGTATGGACCCGAAAAAGCTCGGGCGGCTCCCGTAGTACTCCGAGGCAGGCAGACGCAAACATGCCGAATGCAGGCGATAATTGCTCCAGTGATTGTTTCTGGCTTGGGCTATGAGGTAATCGTCAAGTCCAGTACACAACGTGTTCCCATTCATCCTTTGATCCTTGCTCTCTTCCACTGCTCTTCGGAAAGTTTAACTGGGATCAACTATGCTTGTGAACAGATAGGTATAGACTCGTTAGAACCAGAACTACCACCTCAACCAATTTCAAGCGCGACGCTAGTTTAATTATTAACTCCGACATTATCCGTGCCCACTATGTCGAACTTAACGGTTCCAAAGTGTTGCTCCTTATATAGAGTATAGAATTGGGTCGAATAGGAGTGGTGTAAGAAAACTATTAAGAATAGTCACCAATTAGTCACCCCAAAGTATTACTTCAACAAAACAGGAGCGTAAGTAACTGAAACGTAGTGGAAGGGTAAAGCGAGGTTGTCAGGAGCAATGGATTATGAGTCCACCGTTCCAACCACGGCTAATTCAAATAAACGCATCCAAAATAACATAAACCTAAACTCTGATCCTGTGCTTGTAGGTTGTTTAAGGTCGTTTCGCGTCTAAAAGGGCGTTGAGTTAATGCCAATTTAGTGTCAATACCTAAATCCTTAACTTCGACATTATCCGCACCTACTATGTCGAAGTTACTAGAATAGGAAGATGGCTACGCTATTGCCAATCTATCCATTTCTCATACTGCTTGGACTCTGGGGATTTTGGAAGGTATTTGTGTTTAAAGGGTTGCTCCGGTTGAAGATAGAAGACGAAGACCAGCCACCAGTGGTGGAGATGACACAGATGGGAAAGGATAAGCAATTAATATGGTATGAGTATGGGCCAGAACTCTACTTAACCGTATGCCAAACGGGTTATGTCGATGAACTAAAGCATAAAGACGGTAAAGATTAAGAATATGGACATTCAGAAGTGGGAATTCGTTTTCAAGTTTGTTTAGTAGAAGGTGGAATTGAAACTATCATTGAAGTTAGTGCATTTTGTTGGACACCCGATGAGGAAGAATCTGGTAAATTGTTTCTTTCATACTGGAAGAGAACTTACCGAAAGAATAAGGAATGGTTTGCTGCTCTTGCCAACGACGTCACTGGAATAGATCAGGTCAAAGTATATTGTTTAAAGAAGAACGGAGTCAGCCCTGACATTACGATTGTCGAGATCAAACATTCGAAGAATTAACGGTACCAAAGTATCACACCCTGTCGAGATGATGCCATTCTCCACACCCATACACTTCTGGAAGCTCCTGCTAGGCAGGAATAAGCCACACGAAGTCTTAAGTCAGAAAAGGAACGACCAATGAAAAAGCTATCCATCATCCGCTTCAAGCCTAAGCCCGAGTGCTTCGATGAGTTTCTTGAAAATATTCTCGCAAACTCACGCGAGAGAAGAACCGCGAACCCACCATCCCATTACTTAATGACCCACGGTGACGAGATTTATGCTGTGGCCATTCGTGACGCCGACGCCCTTCAAGAAAGTGCATCAAAGGGTGTGAACTGGCTCGATACCCAACGCCACCTACTGCAGGAGTGGAATGACGTGGACAGGCATACACTGCCGGTGACGGGTGATCTTGTAGATGACTGAAAAGACAACTCATAGGAATGAACAATGGAAAAAGTAGAGCGCTTCTACATCGGCCCTCAGATCGAGATGCCGAAGATCAGGTCTAAGACTAGTGCGGGTGGTGTACCAACCGTAGCTGTGGCGAAGGCGGGCAATCTGGTCTTCACCAATGGTGTGGTGTCCAACCATCCCGAAACCGGCGAATATGTCGCTGGAGATATCAAAGTGCAGACGAGGCAAGTGCTTGAGAATCTAAAAATGGGGCTTGAAAAAGCTGGGACCGGTTTTGAAAATGTCGTCATGGTTCACGCGTTTCTTAGAAACATGGAGGACTGGCCGGCCTACCACGATGTCTATATTGAGTATTTTCCAGAACACACACCACCGCCACGTTATACAGTTAAGGCTGAGATGGCGTCACCTGAGTTGTTGGTCGAGATTCACATGACGGCAGCAGCATGAGAAGTACAAGCTGCGGTGAGAGATCTAGGTAATGGTGGTTAATTGAGGTCCATTTAGAAGGAACCGAGCAGCACGATGCGTGATGGTGCACTTGAAGCCTGTGGACCAGTTCCACCTGGGCTTCCTGGCTACTCATTTTGTACGCGTTCTAAAAAATAATTGTAGTAGGCTTATCAATAACACTAGAAGTAGCGAGAGTCATTCACTAATCTACGAGAGGTTGTGAGATGCTTTACAGAGGGCTGGGAAGGGAGGCGTTAGATGCAGCATATGACAATACCAGTGCAGTGGGAATTGAACAGCGGAACGCCTATATATCAGATTGGGTCACGCGTAGTGAGATAGTAAACAATACCTGGAGGCCAAGATGCAATATTTCATATGGACCACGCCCAAGACAACGATTGGATGTGTTTTCATGTGGTAGTGGTGAAGCGCCGACTTTGTTGTATATCCACGGCGGATACTGGCAGATGGGGGATAAAGAGACCTATGGGTTTGTTGGTGATGCGGCATTAGCATCCGGCTACAACTTCGTTCTGGTTGAATACACACTAGCTCCCACGGCCCGGATGGATGAGATCGTTTCAGAAATTCATGCGGCTATTGACTGGGTGATTACAAATATCGACGAGTACGGCGGGGACCCACGACGTGTCTTCACATGTGGTCACTCTGCTGGTGGACATTTGACCGCGATGGGTATGAGTAACCGGCGGGTCGCAGGGGGCATTGCAGTTAGTGGTCTGTTTGATCTAGAACCGATTCGTTTGAATTATCTCAACCAAAAACTGGGCCTCGATGAAGCAGAAATGCTGCGCAATTCCCCCATGAGTCACATCCCATCCGAGTCTAGCCCTCTTGTCGTAACGGTTGGTTTGGGTGAATTACCAGAACTAATACGACAATCCGAAGAGTACTACAATGCGTGGCAATGCCAAGGCCACCATGGCCAATATCTTCCCATCCCTGAACACGATCACTTCTCGGTGTTGGAAGAGCTTGCTAGGCCAGATGGTTTGATCCTCGCGGCTCTAGAGGATCTTGCAAGTTGATCTTGTACGTGTAGTTTGTTTGGGGTCGTTTTGGATAAGAAAGGACGTTGAGTTAGTGACACTCGCTAAATCCTTAACTTCGACATCACCCGTACCCGTTATGTCGGACTTAACAGTTCCAAAGTATCACGCCCTGTCGACCAAACGAATTCCAAAACGTAGAACTAGGAGTTGACCCGAGATGAAACCGGTCTGTCTCATCATAGGTGCTGGCGCTGGGATCGGCGGCAACGTCGGCAAGCGCTTCGCGAAAGCGGGCTATCACGCAGTGCTCTGCCGCCGCACCAATGCGGACGGATTGAGGCAGCTCGTAGAGGATATCGAAAGCGAGGATGGCTCCGCCTCGGGATTCCTTCTCAATGCGGTCGAGACCGACAACCTAGAGGAGCGGGTCGCATCAATCGAGGCCGATATCGGGCCCATCGAGGTTGCGGTGTTCAATCTCGGCGCTCAGATTGGAAACCACTCGCTCGAGGAAACGACGTATAAGCAATTCGAAATCGGTTGGCGGCTAGCGACCTTTGCGTTGTTTCGGTTCGCCTCGGCTGTGTGCCCGTTGATGGAGGCGCGTGGCGGAGGAACGATCCTGGTGACCTCCTCCACTGCCGCAGTGCGCGGCAACCGTGGGCAACATTCGCATGCGGCGGCAATGGGAGGACGGAGGATGCTCTGCCAAAGCCTCAACGCGGAGTTCGCAACCAAAGGAATTCACGTCGCCCATATCCTCATCGACGGCTCGGTCGACGCCCCGGATACGCTCGGTAAGATGCTCGGCCCGGAGAAGTTTCAAGAGCTGCGGGAGACCCGCGGTATGGAGCACGACGGCTTGATGCTCCCAGCCAAGATCGCGGATACGTACTATCATATCGCCCAGCAGCACCGTTCAGCCTGGACCCACGAGATCGACCTTCGATCGTTCTCTGACCTCGCCTGGTGGAATAGATGAAGGCCGGGGCTATTCGTACATCATGTGTCATGACAGAATCCGGACTGACCTGAGCTCTAAGAGTACAACACACTGTGGGACTAAACCCGGAACAAGTTCGAGTGTATGCGGAACGGGGTTTCATCGGTCCTTTGGACGGACTAAATTCGAAAGAGGTGGCGGACTTTCGCGGCGAGTTGGAAGCATTCGAAAAACGCGAAGGAAGGCAGCTCAGCAGTATGTCCAACCAGGTGCGTGCCAAAACTCACCTGTTGTTCCCGTGGATGCACGACCTGATTCGGTTACCCGTAGTGCTCGATACTGTCGAAAGCTTAATTGGCCCGAATATTATGGTCTACCACCTCACCTGCTGGATCAAGGAACCGGGCGACCAGACCTACGTTTCTTGGCATCAAGATGGCACCTATTTCTTTCTTGAGCCAGCCGAACACGTTACGGCTTGGATCGCGCTTTCGGATTCCTCGGAGGTGAGTGGCTGTCTCCAGGTTTTGCCCGGCAGTCACCGTTATGGGGCTCTGGCACATAAGAAGGGCGAGACTGAAGGCAATCTGTTATCGAACGGCCAGTATGTGGACGGGATTGATTGGACCCAAGCAGAATTGTTACAGGTGCCGTCCGGACAGTTCACCCTGCATCACACCCACTTGGTGCACTCTTCGAAACCCAACCGGAGTACTGATCGTCGAATCGGGATTGGTGTAAGTTATATTCCGACCCGAGTTCGTCATACTGGACCACGACGATTAACCGCAACCCTGGTCCGGGGCGAGGACCGTTTCGACCATTTCGATCCGGAAACCAAACCGACAAGGGGCTATGATGCCCTCGCCCGTCAGCACCATGCTGACGCAATTGGGCGCTTCTTTTCCGGTCACGGCTCAAAACGCAGTCGCAGTGAAGGGAATTCTGAGAATTCAGATGTAGATGCATAGCTAATGTAGATACATTTGCAGGTGGTGGTGACCGCAGTGGCGAGGTTAGAGAAGCTATGCGGAGCGTGGGTCGCGGAGATCCTAACTGGACCTGATAACATAACTCGTACTACAGAACTGTAAATGGAGGTATTCGTATGTATTCGATTCGTGCAACATACATTCCAAGAGAAGATATGCATTTTGATCGAGACTACTACATTAAGCACCACATTCCACTTGCACAGAAACAGCTCGCCGGCCGAGTTCCCTACCTGCAGATGCACGCAGAATTTAACATGCGCGTACTGATGGAAGAAGAAGACCTTCGCTCGCCTTGTGTATTCGTGCTTTTCGTTGAGACCAGGCAAGATGTGGAAGCCTTCCGAGATTTTCGGTGCAGCCCCGAGGTCGTGCCATTAAGGGAGGACATCGAGAAATATACGAACTGCATTCCAGAATGGACGGTCTCGGAGCTCCTAAGCGAAAAGAAAACATATACAGAACAAGCAAGAGAGTATGCTAGTGCTAGAGAGAGTTAAAACTCCACCAACTCATTAGCTGGTAGTTAACCAACTTGTTGATGACTCTGCTAAGCAGGGATAAAATACAAGTAGCCTTAACATTTACACGGAAGGAGTTAACAATGCCAAAAGGTTATTTAGTCGCACATATCCGGGTGCATGATGCAGAGGGATTCAAAAAGTTTGGAGAAATAGCAATGCCGGCAATTGCCGAACACGGCGGTAAAGTCCTTGTTCGTAATCCCAGCCCTGAAGTGCTAGAAGGAAGTGATTCCGGAGTTGCTGTCGTTATAGAGTTTGAGAGCATTGAGAATGCTCGGAATTTCTATGGATCAAGCGCCTACACAGAAGCAAAGGCAGTACGTGAGTTAGCAGCAGATACCGATTTGATATTAGTTGAAGGAATGTAAGAATAGTTCAATAATCTGAATGAAACGGTTAATTCCAAAGCGATATCAGTAGTAACAAGTAGGTGAGTACTAAATACTTAGTCCAACGCTCCATTGTCCATTACCAGCCGTCAGTCCACTCACCTTTGGATTAGTTCCATAATGTAGATGAAAGGGCGAATGAAGCGATGGATAAGCTGCCAAAGTTAGTGACACTCACGAAATGGTGACGGTGGAAATGTTAAAAACGTCGAGAAAACTGGCTCCCCGGGCTGGACTCGAACCAGCGACATATGGATTAACAGTCCACCGTTCCAACCGCAGTAGATTAAAAGAAACGCCTAGAAACAAGCATAAACCTAAATTCTGATCCTGTGCTTGTAGGTTGTTTATGGTCGTTTCGCGTCAGAAACGTCGTTAAGTTAGCGACGTTTTAGCGACGGTAGCTAATAAATGCGTTAAATATAGAAATTTAGGAAGGCATATAGTGTTCGCCAATAGGTGAGATCACTGTAGTGCTTGCAACATCTTCACCTCCTTCGGCACGGGCCTTAGCAACATCTTCTCTTTGACCAAAAGTTTGCATCTGTTCAGGATCTTCCATATCTACCAGCACAAACACCTTACTCTCATCTGGATTGGCTCCACCCCATACCATTTTTACGCCTACTTTTTCCATTTCCGGAGCCATGTCTTTGGCCATTTGTTTCCAAGCTGCAAAGCCTTTTGAGATATCTACTGAGACTAACATTCTCATGGTTATTCTTCCTGTCGGTTGATTGATTTAGTCCAATTCTAGCAAACCAAATACTTATGAGAGGTTTCTTTTTGGAATCTTAATCCAATATCCCCACCAAATCCTTAACTTCGACATTACCCGTACCCGTTATGTTGGAAATAGGGAAAAGAGTTTCTAAAACTGTCAGCATCAAAATTCTTGTTAGTTAATCATAATGATCCTTGAATTCGATATGATTAGATAGGCAAGAGACCACAACTCAAATCTGACTACCTGGGCTGGAGTCAATTCAATGAATGATGAAGAAGTAGCAGAGTTTTTGAACAGAACACAGCCACCATTACTTGGGGTTATAGCTACAATCGACAGAACTGGTTATCCAAATGCGTTGCCCGTTTGGTATCGCTATGACAGTGGATGCATTCGAATATGGACTGACATGCAGAGGTCATGGCCAAATGATATTGTCAGAAATTCTAAAGTTTCATTCTCAGTTCAAGAAACCGAACCGCCATTTGCAGCTGTTTTAGTAAAGGGTAGGGGTGCCATCGAAAAGTCTAGTCAACATCACTGGGAAGAAGTGAGAAAGATCACAGCCCGATATATTGATGAGGCTGATATCGATGCCTATATTGATAGCTGGTCCATGTTAGATGCTATGTGTGTGATCATTCCTGAGCAGATCAGGTCTTGGTCTCGTGGATACTGAAAACGGTAAATGTATAGCAATGAAAGTAACCTGCAAAAGCGGCAAACTGGCAACAAGTTAGCGACATTTTAGCGGCGTTACTATAATAAATGTATGGAATTAGATCTTGTTATCAGAAATGGCACCATCGTAGACGGTTCCGGTTCGCCAAGATTTATGTCTGATATTGGCATTCAAAATGGGTGGATAGTTGAACTTGGACGTATTCGCAGCAAGGCAAGACAAACAGTTGACGCCGAAGGTCAGATAGTCGCGCCTGGATTTATCGATGGGCACACACATATGGATGCCCAAATCTCTTGGGACCCACTAGGTAGCTGTTCATGTTGGCACGGTGTGACCAGTGTGGTTATGGGCAACTGCGGCTTTGCTCTTGCACCATGTCAGCCAGATCAACGTGAATGGATCGCTCGTTGTCTGGAAGCAGTCGAAGATATTCCAACTGAATCTATGATTGCTGGAATTAACTGGACATGGGAGTCTTTTCCTGAATACTTAGATGCGATTGGGAAGCTACCAAAAGCTATTAACTATGGCGCTTTCCTCGGACATTCCGCAATTCGTATGTACATCATGGGTGACCGCGCCCTATACGAAATTGGTAGTGAAGAAGATTTAGAACGTATGGGTGGGTTGGTAGCAGATGCATTAAATGCTGGTGCATTTGGCTTTAGTACGTCGCGATCGTCGACCCACCTTACGCCAGACGGAACTCCAGTCGCCAGCCGTATCGCAGATTGGGGTGAAATTGAGTACTTGGTTGATGTTATGGCTCGGCATAATCGGGGTATATTTCAGATTGCGCCAGACGTGGAAAATGGAGAGGCGCATGCGGCTTTCTTTGCTCGACTTAAGGAAATCTCTGTAAATAGTAGTCGACCAACCATGCTTGGCGTGTTCTCGACTCGACAAGGGAAAGATCCATATTCTTGGCAATCGCAGATGAAGGCCCTAGACGACATAGCTATCGCCGGTGGCCGGGTCTATGGACAAACAACGACCAAGTCAATAATCGCTGTCTTTTCTCTAAAGTCTTACCTACCTTTTGATGATTTACCAGTTTGGCGTGAACTGCGACAACTCCCTATCCTACAACAACAAAAGAATTTCAGGGATCCAGATATCAGACACGCTCTGATTGCGGAGGAAACCGAGATGAAGCCTCGGGACGATGCTGTCCAAGGTGGAGGCGCGGCAACCACTGATCCCAGAAAACCAAACTACGGTAACTTGTTCGCTCTCAAAGGAGTCGACTGGGATGACCCATCATTAGAAGAGCTAGCTCAGCAAAAAAATCAACACCCGGTCGAGGTTATGCTTGATTTAATGGCCCAGAACGAGAATCAACTATTTGTGCAACCAATTAATAACGAAACACCAGAAGATGTATTGGGGATGCTCCGCCATCCTAGAACATTGGCGACATTTTCTGATTCTGGTGCTCATGTTTGTCAGGAAATGGCCTCGTCCTTGCAGACACATCTAATAAGTTACTGGGTAAGAGGGCGTGGGGTGTTCTCATTAGAGGAAGCTATAAGAATGCTGACATCTGATATTGCGTCAGCGTTTGAACTTTCTGATCGTGGGTTATTGCGACCGGGTTATCGTGCAGATATCGTCATCTTCGATGAGGCAGCGATTAGGCCAAGACTACCTAGTGTCGAATCAGATTTACCTGGAGGAGCTCGACGTCTGGTCCAAAAAGCCGATGGTATAGCTGCAACTTTTGTGAACGGTGTAATGACGTTTTGTGATGGCGAATCGACTGGCTCCTATCCTGGTGAGATTCTTCGGGCCAATAGTTCATAGGCAAGGGCTTGAAGAGGCCGCTAAACTGTCAAAGTTAGTGTCACTCACAAAATGGTGACGGTGGGAATGTTAAAAAACACCTATAAAACTGGCTCCCCGGGCTGGACTCGAACCAGCGACATATGGATTAACAGTCCACCGTTCTACCAACTGAACTACCGGGGATCAGGAAAGCGAATGCTACTGTCCAGTCGGTCGACGGTCAAGAGAAACTACCATAACTGGCACCTAAATTCGCTGCTCCATGCATTGGCCAGAGCGTTGGCATAGATCAGGTCTGTCTCAAATTTAGAGAAGTCCATTTGATGGTGGTGTGTGGGTGTGCTTGCATAGACTCTGACGTAATAGCCTGTGATCTCATCTCCCTGTTCTTCTTTTGGGCGCCTTTTAGCTCCCAGACATAGTTACCGTCCCTAATGATTGCTTTGGTCTCCCATTTGCCCTCAGTGAGTTCCGAGGCAATATTGGTACGATCAATGCCATTCATCACGTCATGTGGAACTAGCTGACCGACATTTGTGTGCCTACCCATTGTCTTTCTGCATCGATCCGTAATATCGAGAACCGGAAGGGTCGATGATGGTAGTAGTCCCACTTTAGCAGTATGTGGTATTCCGTCCTGTAAGTTGGTGCTTAAATTAGTAGACTACAAAAACCCCGCTTCTTCTTTCGGTGAATCGGATCTTTAACTGTTTTAGCGGTATTTACGTTGCACCCGCAAGCGGTCAAATCGAGGTTACAAGTAGGTTAGGAAAATTGAGTCTCAATTGCGAGAGAATTTGACAGCAATTTGGTGGTATTTAACCTAGCCAAAGAAGAGGAGTAACTCTAGCGTCCTTTGCAGGAAGAGTTTCTTTCCAGTGTTGTATACTGAATTCGACAAAGTTATGATCTCGGCCCTTTCGTCCGCACGGCAGATTGACCATCTCTACGGTTTTCCCTGATAATCTTTGTAATGCGTCTTATCGTAGCAAGCCCCCCTAAAACCGGCAATATTTGGCTCAAGAATCTGCTGATCGGCGCCTATGATCTTAAGCAGGGGGACGACCAGCCTCTCGACACCTACGACGATTTCGTCGAATTCATTAAGGGAGATCGATTCGATGACGACACCGTTATTCATCTTCATCCAGAGCCGACCGACGCTTACTTCGAGTTAGCCGATTCCGTTGGTGCCACGACAATAACTATTCTACGCAACCCCTATGACGTTTTTGTGTCCTTGTACCATTACGTTCAAAAATTCAAAAATGAACTTGCCGACATTGGTGACCCGCTGTCAGATCTGATAGACAAAGATTTAGAGGACGAGGCGACGTTTGATTATCTTATGGGAGTCCGTTCAATTGAGAATTGGGGGCGAACATATTATGAGCAATACGGCAAGGCTGAAGGGCATCCCCTACCAATCTATCGAGATTATGTGAGAAATTACCCGGACTTGCTCACAATGTGCGAGGCGGACATCAGGGGGTCGAAGCAAGAAACGACTGACATGGCTTACTGGGGTAGATCACACTACACCAATCATGGTAATGCCGAAGGTCGAACGCTACCATCCAAGGTCAACTACACAGATTATGTGTGGATGTACCCAGAATTATTGGGCGATTACCATGCCCGAGGCAGAGGCGGGTTTGGTGACCATCTGTTGTTAGCAGCGGCATGGCTTAACTGTAAACGTTCAATTATTGTTCGCTATGAAGACTTGCTAGAGCACTCTGCAGATCACCTTTGGCAACTATGCCAGCAGATTGCGCCGGTGAGTTTGGCTGACTGTGAGACGGCGTTTGAACTTTGCACCCCAGAGCGGTTACGAGCCGCCGATAATAGAATGAAAAACCATGTCCGGACCGCAACCGCTGGCAGCGGTCAGCGTGAACTCAGTTCGAGACATCTAAAGATTTTCCGAGATCGCTATAGAATGCAAATCGAGAATCTAGGTTACGATGTCCTTTAGCGTTCCTCGACAATACCGTTATTACCAGCAACTGACCAGTCAAGGGTAGCGGCCAGATAGCCATTGGCCATCGCAATATCTCTACCCCCCATCGTCTCTCCATCCTTTTTCGCTTTGCGGCTCATTTGTTGCAAGTATCGTGCACTGGTACGCCCGTGACCGAAGATATTCAGAGCCCTGCGGGTATCGTCGTCAAAGTCCCAATCATTGAACCGTAGACGCAGGGTTTGGGAAAATAGTTCAAGACTACGACACTGATGACGAAAGAACTCGTACTGACTCTTATGATGTTCGCGGGTGAGTAAGTGTCGGCCAAGAGGGCGGATAAAAAACTGCAGGCCACCTCTTTCGGCGACAACAATAATAGCGCCAAGAGAGCCTAAAATCGTTAGTCGAGACATCAGGAAAAAGATATTGCGCGAACTTCTCAGCCAATGTAACCAGATTTGAACCAAGAACCGTATCCAGTGTAGCGTCACTAAAATAATATGGTGTGCCCCGATGACTACATATCTGACGTAATGTCTTAACAGATTGATTGATACTAAAATAATATGATGTGCCCCGATGACTACATATCTGATGCAATGTCTTACCAGATTGATTAATAGTCTTACCAGATTGATTAATACTAAAATAATATGATGTGCCCCGATGACTACATATCTGACGGTATGTCTTGCCAGATTGATTGATACTAATGCCCAAAAATGACTTGCTATGGTTAAGAACCTTATCGCGCGACGTACCGCCGATCGATGACCAGTCTTTGGGTCACTAGACGGTTTTTTATATTTTACTTGGTTATATCCGAACCTCGGGAATGAGGTTAGACCAATTACTGATTTGATTCGTGATCTATTTTGCACCGCATTATTGACTGTGGGTGTATCCTGTTGGTCCGGTAGATTGGTTGTCGATAATTCGATTAAAGCTGCTTCCCCATCTTGTAGATTGCGAATGGACGCTTGCTGAACTGGACCTCCTTCTCCTTGAGACTCGGCGAGAGCCGCAGCCTTTGCGTGCTTCTCAGCAAGAGATACCGGCACTACTGAGGACTCAGATGGTTGCGGTGCACTAGGCACCTCTTCGCTTTCAATCACTGGTGGCGAGAAGCTAGCTTTAAACTCTGTTCGAATAGACTGCCATATCGAAACTGAGTCCCTGTTATCATCAAACACAGTCTGGCCGATGATGTTTGTTCCATGTTGTCGATAATCATATAGCGGTTCATCGACGTATCTGATGTCTCCCCCGAGAAAGGCGACCAGTGCAATCCAATGGTCATGATAGGCGTCCCCGATTCTCTCGGGAAAGGGTAATATCAGATCGAGCAGGTTCGCACGAAACAAACTGGCAGCCCCTGTTATCGTGTTGGCAACCATGAGCACATCTAACTTGGAATAATTATTTTTTCGATCACTCCAGTAAGTGTCGCTCAATTCTTCCTCCTTCGAATCAACCAACCGCATGTCTGAGTAGACAAGAGAGGTGGAATTATCAAATTCTTGCAACAACCGTTGCAACTTGTCTGGATGCCATACATCATCCTGATCACATAACGCGATGAACTGACTATCTCTCGGTACGCTTCTCAGGCAGCGCTCGAAATTCAAATAAAAACCAACGTTGTTAGAGTTCTTGAGAAGATGAAACCGTGGCTCTTCCTGACACAAATGTTCTATGACAGAGAGCGTTGACTCTGAGGAGTGGTCATCGCAGATAAGGCACTCCCAATCCTGATAACTTTGCCCCTGTATTGATCTCAACTGTGCTCTAAGAAACTCCTTATTCGGCTCATAGGTGGTCATACAGATAGTGACCGGGGTGCCTGTCGTCAAACTGGTCTTATCGCCGATAGGGGGGCGTAGCCTGGATTCCAGAGTAATGTCTGTTACTGTCCCGGTTTCCTTGGTCTTGTCCAAGAACAACGCGTTGTACGTGATCGTGGCTGGGCCAATCAAGATTGATGTAGCGAGTTCATAGGTACCCCAGAATCCAACTCGGGGGATAACACTATCGTCCTCGGTCAATGACAGTGAGAGATCGTCCCGCCTTTCGTTCAGATACTCGACGGTCTGCCAATTGTCGCCAATACACAACTGGAGGCTGGTCAGAGGGTTGTCAACATCACGATTGTAACCGGAGACCACAACAACACAGCCAAGGCCAACGGCCAACTCACCTTTTGGAGCAACTTCGAATACTACGCTTGGCATCTTAGTATCGACCATCAATGTTCCACCGCGAGTGGTTCAGTTAACAGTCACTGACGACTCAAGCGGATGTCAATACAACTGTAGTGCGGATTCTCATTTGCCTCACTAAAAGAAAATTCGATACATCTCTACCTACGCAGATATTAATTTACCATATCCTTTACATGAATAGATTATGAAGTCACAGAATTGGAAAAGGCCTGTGAGTGCGTGGGTAAAACAATCTGAGGAAAGACTATGGTAGAGAAACTTCTGGTTTTGGTGGGAGGTTGGGAATGTCAGACGGAACTCTTGCTGTTCAATTCTAGAAATACTTCACTCACTCAAATATAATATTCCCTGCCCGATCCATCGTCGGTCAACTGCCTCAAAATTTGAGTCCGTAGTCCCAAAAGAAAGCCAACCACAACTTGCCCCGTGCCGGTAACAGGATTGGTGCTCCTACCGTTAGGCGGGCGACAATTTGTGACTTATAGGTATTTCCAAAATATTCGATAAGAAAAATCTCTCGGAGAGTTATGACACTCTGAAATTATCTGGGGCGAGGTTTACTCGCAACCATCTTTCGATGGTCAAGAGAAACAACTAGATCACTTTCCAGGCCGTTCCTGAAGATGTTCGGGTACGTCTAGTACGATAGACGATAACCAACAGTGGTAGAGCCTTGGTGCCGGTAGAACAGATTCTAAATGTGTCGTTGGGCAACGGGCTACCATCGCTTTTGTAGAAAAGATATCCCGATTTGCAAAACTGTACAGAGATGCTCTTGTTCAACATCAGGGTCACATAGCAGCAATAACTCGCTGGGTTCCAGTTGCCATTGTTGTTTTGGTCAGAAAAGACTGACCAGGCTTTACTCCAGTCGATATTCGATCGAGAACGATCTGAGTTTTGGCCCGGACACAGGTATAGTCTCGTACTGTCTGCGAGTGGTTCGGTCCGAGTTCAATTAAGATCTGCAATAAGCAATCGTGCTGTTGCACTCCGCTTCGATCGATCTGATAGCGCGTGATAGTCGGGTATGGCCAGTTCGATAAAGACGGCAAAAATCAAGCTAGCGAAAAGCAATTCACTCAAACTTACATCTGTTTGGCAGGATCGATGGAATACTGGAATTGGTGGGCCAGGGTTATAGAATTAGCACCATACCTATGAAGGGTAGGTATCTTGTGGCGTTCAGGTTGTGTCGCGGTTCACAGAATGATTTGGCTGAATAGCTCTTTGTACCGATGTCGCTGGGTAGATGAACATAAACTGTCTAAAACGATTGAGCCACTTAACATAACTTAAGATGATGCGTCAGTTTCAGTTAGAAAGTAAATTTCACCCCGCGGGGGACCAACCTGAAGCGATCGAGGCATTGTTGAACGGCATTGAGGTTGGAGAGTTGTACCAGACCCTGCTCGGTGTCACAGGATCGGGCAAGACATTCACAATGGCCCATCTGATTGCCAGCACGGGTAGGACGACATTGATTCTTGCCCCGAACAAAACACTTGCCGCACAGCTCTATGCAGAAATGCGTGATTTTTTCCCAAGCAATGCGGTTGAATATTTTGTTTCTTACTACGATTACTACCAACCCGAAGCCTATGTACCAAGCAGTGATACTTATATTGAGAAAGATGCGTCTATCAACGATCACATCGACCAGATGCGTCTATCGGCTACAAAGGCGCTTCTGGAACGGGAGGATACAATTATCGTTGCCACGGTTTCAGCAATTTATGGACTTGGGGACCCGGCGGCCTATCACGGGATGATCCTCCATTTGAGGCAGGGGGGACTGGCAGAACAGCGTGATATTCTGCGGCGCCTTTCTGAGCTTCAATATACACGCAATGAAATGGATCTTCGGCGAGGTACTTTTCGGGTTCGCGGAGATGTTATTGACATCTTTCCAGCAGAATCGGAACGTTATGCCGTACGCCTGGAGTTGTTTGGTGACCAAATTGAACGCTTGGCGCGATTTGATCCATTGACAGGTGAGGTCGATGAAAGACTGAATCGTTTCACTATCTATCCTAAGAGTCACTACGTAACCCCACGCGAGACTCTGCTATCGGCAACGAATTTTATCAGAGACGAGTTGACTGAACGACTTTCTGTTCTGCGAGGCCAGGAGCGCCTCTTGGAGGCGCAACGCCTCGAACAGCGCACTCAATATGACCTTGAAATGATCGAAGAATTAGGTTACTGCAACGGGATTGAAAATTATTCGAGATTTCTTTCTGGTCGCAAGGTCGGCGAACCACCCCCGACACTGATCGACTATCTGCCAGATAATGCGTTGCTATTTATAGACGAAAGTCATGTGACGGTGCCCCAACTGGGTGCTATGTACAAAGGCGATCGTTCGAGGAAAGAAACACTTGTTGACTATGGATTTCGATTGCCGTCGGCGCTGGATAACCGGCCGTTGCGATTTGATGAGTTTGAGCGAATGATTCCCCAGACCGTGTTCGTATCTGCAACACCAGGACCCTACGAGTCGGAAAACAGTTCAAGTACCGTAGATCAGGTTGTGCGGCCAACAGGGTTGGTTGACCCAGTCCTTGAGGTCAGACCGGTGGCCACTCAGGTGGATGACCTAATTTCTGAGATACAACACCGTACGAAAGCGTCTGAAAGAGTGTTGGTAACTACATTGACCAAGCGAATGTCTGAAGATCTTTGCGATTATCTAGCAGATCACGGAGTACGAGTAAGGTACCTTCATTCCGACATAGATACTGTCGAACGTGTTGAGATTCTCCGAGATCTTCGTCTGGGAGTGTTTGACGTGCTGGTCGGTATTAATTTATTGCGTGAGGGTTTGGATCTCCCAGAAGTGTCTCTGGTGGCGATTCTGGATGCCGATAAGGAGGGGTTTCTCCGATCGACACGATCTCTTATTCAGACAATTGGTCGCGCTGCTCGAAACATCAATGGAAAAGCGGTTCTCTATGCCGACAAAGTGACGCAATCTATGCAAAGGGCGATCAACGAGACAGACAGGAGGAGGGAAAAACAGGAGGCTCACAACATCCGCCATGGAATTTCTCCGGCGACTATAGAAAAACGAATTACAGAAATCATTGATGGTGTCTATGAGAAGGCTCAGCAAGCAGGCGGAACCAGATTTGGCAAAGCGGGCACAATTAATCCAAATATTGGAAATATAGAAATCAAATCAGCCGGCGACCTTGGGCGCCTGATTGATGGGCTTGAGAAGCAGATGTACGATCACGCACGTGCGCTTGAATTTGAGCAGGCGGCACAGCTTCGGGACAGCATCAGTGAGTTAAAAAAGAGGCACTTCACCGCCAGTTCTATGACCAGCCGACCATCGGTGGTTAGCTAACTTTCGACCCTGCCCATCGTGGATAATTGGATGTAGAATAGCGGTATAGCGGTTATAAAGGCGCGTAGCTCAGCGGTAGAGCACTTGCTCGACACGCAAGTGGTCGGTGGTTCGATCCCACTCGCGCCTACCAGATACTGAATCAGTCGAATGCCACATTGAGCCAATGTGGCATTCTCGCTTAAAACATCTAGAGGTTAGATGCCACACGCGACAGCTTCCAGGGAAAATAAAAATGCCCGAAATTCAACTACCTGACGGTGCTATCCGTAGTTACGAACAGCCCGTTTCGGTTATGGAAATCGCAGCCGATATACACCCAATTCTTGCGAAACGAGCGTTGGCAGGTGAGGTTGACGGCAATTTGGTTGACCTGGACCACCGTATCGACGGTGATCAATCTGTGTGCATTATCACACCTGAAGATCCCAGAGGAGTAGAGATCCTACGTCATTCTTGTGCACACCTTTTGGCACATGCGGTTAAAACTCTGTATCCATCGGCTCAGGTAACAATTGGCCCTGTTATTGAAGACGGGTTTTATTATGATTTTTCCTATGCATCAGGTTTTGAACAAGCTGATCTGGAAAAAATAGAAAAGAAAATGTACGAGCTTGTAAGTTCGAAACTGCCAATCAGTCGTTCAACTATGCCACGCGACGATGCGGTTGCCTTATTTAAGGCCGATGGCGAGAACTATAAGGCGGAAATCATCAGCGCTATACCGGAAGATGAGATGATTTCGTTGTACACACAAGGTGAGTTCACCGATCTGTGTCGCGGTCCGCACGTTCCAACAACAGGTCATCTAAAAGCTTTTAAGCTCACAAAACTGGCCGGTGCGTATTGGCGTGGTGATTCAACTAAAGAAATGTTACAGCGAATTTATGGTACTGCATGGCCCGATAAGAAACAGCTTGATGCCTATCTAACCCGCTTGGTCGAGGCTGAAAAACGAGACCATAGAAAGCTGGGGAAACAGTTGGACTACTTTCATTTTCAAGAGGAAGCCCCGGGCATGGCTTTCTGGCATGCGCAGGGATGGACATTGTTTCAACTGGTAGAAACCTATGTTCGAACTTTACTCGAAGAATATGATTACCAAGAGGTGCACACGCCTCAAGTTCTCAATAGAGGATTGTGGGAACGTTCAGGGCACTGGGAAAAATTCAGGGAAAACATGTTTACAACGCATGTCGAGGATCAGGACTACGCCATAAAACCAATGAACTGCCCGGGTCATGTCATGATTTTTAATCAAGGGATTAAAAGCTATAGAGACCTACCACTAAGAATATCGGAATTCGGCATCTGCCACAGAAATGAGCCGTCAGGTACCTTGCATGGGTTGATGCGTGGTCGGCGTTTTACTCAGGATGATGCCCATGTTTTCTGTACAGAAGAGCAAATTGGCAGTGAGGTGTCAACGCTGATCGATCTGACCTACCGCATGTATAACGATTTTGGCTTTGAAGATATTGAGGTTGCCCTATCGACTCGACCTGAAAATCGAGTGGGAGACGACTTGTTGTGGGATCGTTCAGAGAAAGCACTGGCGGCGGCGCTTGAAGAAAAGGGGATACCCTTTACATTGCAGGAAGGTGAGGGTGCATTTTATGGGCCTAAACACGAGTTCGTGCTCCGTGATTCTATAGGCAGGCGTTGGCAATGTGGGACCATACAACTTGACTTCTCGATGCCTAGCCGGCTGGGGGCCGAATACGTTGCTGAAGATGGAACGAAAAAAGTGCCCGTCATGATCCATAGGGCAATACTGGGTTCTCTTGAACGTTTTATTGGTATTTTGATTGAAGATACTGAAGGAAAACTGCCTGCCTGGCTCTCTCCCATCCAGTTAATCGTGTGCAACATTGGGCCCAGGCAACGTGAATATGCCCTTTCGGTACAAAAACATCTAAAAAATCATGACTTAAGAGTGCGATGCGACTTGAGAAACGAGAAGATCGGTTATAAAATTCGTCATGCGACTCTCCGCCGAATTCCTTTTATTTTGGTTGTTGGGGATAAGGAAATAGATGCGGAGAGTGTTACCGTCCGTACACAAGACGGGACCAATCTTGGGTCAATCGGCCTAGACAGGGTAGCAACAGCGCTACCGGGTCTTTCGTCATTACGCTAAATAGCTAACCAGATAAGGAGTAGCGACATAGTAGCAAAGCAGCAGCGCATCAACGATGAGATTACAACCGGTGAAATCCGGCTAATCGGAGAAGGTGGCGAACAACTCGGTATTGTTTCAGGCATTGAAGCACACCAGATGGCAGAAGAGAAACAACTTGATCTTGTTGAGATCTCGCCATATGCAGAACCACCTGTGTGTCGGCTGATGGACTACGGTAAATTCTTATATTCAGCTGCCAAAAAAAAGCAGGAATCGAAAAAAAAGCAAAAACAGATAATCGTTAAAGAAGTCAAATTCCGGCCCGGGACCGATGTCGGCGACTATGACATAAAGGTGCGAAATCTGTTGCGGTTCCTGGATGCCGGAAATAAGGTCAAGGTGACGTTGCGGTTCCGCGGCAGAGAAATGGCCCATCAAGAACTGGGTATGAAAATGCTAAAACGGGTCGAAGCGGATCTGGATGAACTAGGAGTGGTCGAGCAAATGCCAAAAATGGAAGGCCGACAGATGGTCATGGTCCTAGCGCCTAAGAAGTAAATTAGAGTCATTCGAGAGACAATCAAGATGCCTAAGATGAAGACAAATAGGGGTGCTGCAAAGCGATTCAAGACGACTGCAACTGGTCGTTTTAAACGATCGCAGGCATATATGAACCACATACTGACGAAAAAGTCGACCAAGCGAAAAAGACAATTACGGTCGCAGTTAATCGTTCACCCCTCAAATGAATCCGCACTAAAACGGATGCTGCCTTACAGTTAATACATAGATTACGGAGTGGAACGATGCCCAGGGTAAAACGAGGAGTAACGGCAAGAGCCAGACATCGAAAAGTGTTGGCGAATGCTAAAGGGTATCGTGGTGCCCGCAAGAATGTCTATCGAGTCGCAAAGCAAGCCGTAATGAAAGCTGGGCAATATGCCTACAGAGACCGCAGACAGCGTAAACGTCAATTCCGAGCGTTGTGGATTGTGAGGATCAATGCGGCAGCTCGCCTAAGCGGGATTAGTTATAGTCAGATGATTAATGGTCTTTCGAAGGCGGCGGTTGAAATAGATCGAAAGGTACTTGCTGACATGGCTGTCAATGACAAGGCGGGTTTCGAGTCATTGGCGGATCGAGCCAAGGCAGCACTGGTAGCTTAACGTAGCCCGTGGCAGTGCCATGGCATACGTAAGTAGACAACGGGAAAGGTCTATGGCCTTTCCTTTTTTTTTGTAGAGAAGGTGCTACAGTGAGTCAACAATCTGTAGGCGATGAGTTATCCGCCACAATAGCTGAAGTGATCGAAGCGGTATCGGGCACGACAACGCTCTCTGCCCTGGAAACGCTACGGATTGCTCATCTCGGTCGAAAGGGGTACCTGACACTCCAGCTAAAGCAGATCGGGAACCTGCCAGTTGACGAAAGAAAATCATACGGAAAAGCGCTAAATACTGCAAAACAAAAACTGACAGTAGCTATCGATAAAAAGGCCGAGCTTCTAAAGCAGCAAGAACAAGCAAGCTCGTTAAATCGAGACATTATTGATGTATCACTCCCTGGTCGAGCCGTACAACATGGCACATTACATCCGATAAGTCGTTCTGTACGTAGGATTACAACGATATTCCGACGACTCGGCTTCGATGTCGCCGATGGCCCTGAAATCGAAGACGATTTCCATAACTTTGGTGCGCTGAATATTCCCGAGGATCACCCAGCTAGAGCAATGCACGATACCTTTTATCTATCTCCAGGTGTGGTCCTCCGAACTCATACGTCGCCTGTCCAGGTGCGATACATGGAAAATCAAGAGCTCCCCATTAGGGTGATAGCCCCAGGTAGGGTATACCGGTGCGATTCTGATGTTACTCATACACCTATGTTCAACCAGGTGGAAGGATTGGCTGTTGATATGGACATAACCTTTTCCGATCTAAAAGGTATCCTGATCCATTTTGTTCGGGAATTCTTTGAAGAGGATTTGCCGGTGAGATTCAGGCCTTCTTATTTTCCATTCACCGAACCTTCGGCGGAAGTCGATATGGGGTGTGTTTTTTGTGCCAGCACTGGCTGTAGAGTTTGTCAGCATACCGGCTGGCTAGAAATACTTGGTTGCGGGATGGTTCACCCCGAGGTATTCCGACAAGTTGGCATCGATAACGAGAAATATACGGGTTACGCATTTGGTATGGGTATAGAACGGGTCACGATGCTTCGATATGGCGTCGATGATCTTAGGTTATTTTTTGATAACGAACTGTCGTTTTTGAATCAGTTCAGCTAGTAGCTACCCATGAACATCCAATGATTATCAGTCTCAACTGGCTGAGGGAATGGATAGAGGTAGATTTGGATCTGCCACAACTTTCCGAATTGCTGACAATCGCAGGGCTTGAAGTCAGTTCCATTTGCAAAGTCCCAGAATTTTCAAACAAAATCCGAGTTGCTGAAATCGTATCCTCGTTACAGCTGCCTGGCAATAGTAATCTAAAAGTTTGTAAGGTTGACGTTGGTCAACGTCGAAACGTCGATATAGTTTGTGGAGCATCCAATATTGAAGTTGGAAGCCGCGTAGTAGCGGCGATGCCTGGCAGTTCTCTGCCTGGCGGAATACCCATTCGTGTCGCTGACTTTAGTGGCCAGAAATCTCGAGGAATGTTGTGTTCAGCAGACGATCTGAATCTGGATTACAGCACAGACAATTCCGCTGGTGTTCTTATACTTGATTCAAATGCCCCAACGGGCAGCACACTCAACGATTATCTGCAGGTTGATGATCACATAATTGATATCGATCTTACCCCGAATCGGGGTGACTGCCTCAGCATTCAAGGCATAGCAAGAGAGCTGCATGCTCTAACGGGTGAAAAAATTATTGGACCTTCTCTCAAATCGGTGAGGGCGATAAGTAAACATATTGTTCAATTGGAAATACGAGCACCAAAAGATGCGCCGCGATATGTTGGAAGAGTAATCGATGGTATCGTTTCGCAATCGAAGACACCAGATTGGATGCGCGAACGGCTAAGGCGGTGCGGTCTTCGAAGTGTCGGTGTCATTGTTGACATTACCAACTATGTAATGTTAGAGCTCGGTCAGCCATTGCATGCGTTCGATTTAGACGAAATCAAGAAAAAAATTGTCGTCAGACATTCACGGAAGGGAGAATCGCTAGATCTGCTTGATGGGAAATCGATTCGACTAACACCTGAAACATTAATGATTGCAGATGCCGACAAAAGCATTGGTATGGCTGGAATCATGGGTGGCATGAGATCAGGTATTGATGGGCAGACCACTTCCATCATGCTCGAGGCAGCATATTTCCGACCCGGCACTATCGCTCGCAAGGCACGAGAGTACGGGATTCAGTCGGAAGCCTCGTATCGCTTTGAAAGGAAAATAGATCCTGTCCATCAACGGACAGCCATAGAGCGTGCAACTCAGTTGATCAGTGCTTTTGTTGGGGGTAACCCAGGTCCGGTGTTTCAGGAAGTCAGTAAATCCTATATAAGCTTTCCGATGTCCATCACATTACGCAGAGCGCGTCTGATCAAGGTGTTGGGACACACGATACCCGATAAACGGGTCAAGTTCATCCTTGAATCTCTGGGTATGAGAGTCAGGAGTCTAAAATCAGGCTGGAAAGTTCTTCCGCCGAGTTGGAGAACAGATGTCGAAGAAGAACACGATCTGGTGGAGGAAGTCGTTCGAATATTTGGCTATCACAATGTACCTACACGCGAACCTAAGAGTGTCATCGCCTATACACCAGAACGCGAGTCGAGCCTAGCCACTGACCGGCTAACTGATTTTCTTATTGACAATGATTATCAGGAGATAATGACATACAGTTTTGTAGATCCGGTAATTCAAAAACTAGTCGATCCAGCCTCACGCGTCATCACACTAGAAAATCCGATCGCGTCAAATATGTCGGTCATGCGTACGAGTCTCTGGCCTGGGTTGCTGCAATCGCTGGCTGTTAACTACCGTCGGCAGTGGCGACGGGTCCGACTGTTTGAAGCCGGCAATGTATTTCATGGGAACATCAACAATCGAGCCGAAATCAAAAGAATTGCCGGAGTCGTAACCGGTGATGCTTCTCGCAGGGGCTGGGACAGCCATGTCCGAGGGGTAGATTTTTATGATGTTAAGGGTGATGTTGAAGGAATATTCGGGCTAGCTGCTAAGGTACTAAAAACCGAATTCAAGCCTGCTCTTCATCCTGCACTTCATCCCGGCCAGAGCGCGAGGATAACCCGTGGTAACCAAGTCGTCGGATGGCTCGGTCGGCTCCACCCAGAGATTATGAAAGTATTCGACCTAGAACAAACAGTATACATTTTTGAATTAGATACCCAATGCATAGCGGCTCGTGATCTACCAACCTATAGTCCCATGCCAAAGTTTCCTTCTGTGAACCGAGATCTCTCAATAACAGTGGATGTAGCCACACCAGCGGACGAAGTCAGGGGGGTTATCGTCGAATCCTGTGGAACCATACTGAACTCAATCGAGCTCTTTGATGTATATCAGGGCGCTGAGCTAGAAAAAAACAAGAAATCTTTGTCTTATGGGTTGACGTTGAAAGGAACTTCACGCAATCTTACGGAACAGGATATCGAGAAGGTTATGGAGGAGATTCTCGACAGCCTAAAGAAAAAGCTGGGCTCGGAGCTCAGAAATAAATAGACCGCCAGAGGAAGGGTAGAACGATGACTGTCACCAAGGCAGATCTCGCAAATACGCTGTTCGAGCAACTTGGCTTGAACAAGCGGGAAGCTAAAGAATTTGTCGAATTGTTTTTTGAGATGATTCGAGAATCTTTAGAAAGTGGTGAATCGGTAAAACTTTCCGGATTTGGTGGTTTCAGCGTTCGGGACAAGAAAAGTCGGCCAGGACGCAATCCCAAGACTGGTGAAGAGGTGCCTGTAACACCACGGCGAGTGGTTACCTATAAGGCAAGTCAGAAAGTCAAGGATCGGATAGCCAAACATAATGTATCCGCATCGGACGGGGAACCTGAGATGAATGAGCTATGACGATGCTCGATCCTTCGTCAGAGGAACTCCCACCGATCCCTGCAAAAAGATACTTTACTATTGGTGAAGTAAGCGAACTTTGCGCGGTGAAGCCGCATGTTCTAAGGTACTGGGAACAAGAGTTTCCACAATTGCAGCCTGTAAAGCGGCGAGGCAATCGCCGTTATTACCAACGCCATGAAGTCGAATTGATCAGAACAATTCGTCGTCTACTCTACATCGAGGGCTATACGATCAGTGGTGCTGGTAATCGACTTCGAGAAGAAAAACAAAAGAGCAGTAAAAGGCTAAACAAGAAACTCTACAGTCAGCTAATAGAGGACCTAACAGATATCTCGGAACTCTTGCGATCGTAACTTGGTCGGAAGTATTGTACGGGGCGTAGCGCAGTCTGGTAGCGCACCGCAATGGGGTTGCGGTGGTCGGAGGTTCGAATCCTCTCGCCCCGACCATTTCTATACACTCAGCAACAGATGGAACGAGTTGCTAAAACATTTTCATGAACTACAACGCTCTCCCTGCAGACATTCATTGTGATACTTAAGAGTATGTCTCGATCTCACCGTGGTCGGTTTATAGCAATCACAAATAATCAGTGGAGCGATTTAAGGACGCTCGCTAGCCAACATGGTTGGGAACCCTGTGGGACTATCGATCCGGGTCTCGGTCTAGTGGAGCTAAAAAGCTTTGAAAAGACTGGTTGGACGGGTGGATACGACTGCCCAAGTTTTCAAAAGACGACTGCAGTCGACGCATGTGCTCTCTCAGATTGCCTTGCATCAGCCTTACAACACTATGTTGAATCTGAAACCGTTCTAGAAAGTGAATTTTCTCTTCTCAGTCAAGAAATAGTCAGTCAGGTCAAGGAATTCTGTGCGTTAGGCTCATTCCGGATCCTTCCGGATAGCAATAGCATGTCATGACAATTCGTCGGGATCGGGTAAACATTAGGCTTTGCAGCCTCTTTTCCAAGCATAAACTAATATTCTCGACCATGACCGTACTGTTGGTTGTCAGCAGTCTAGTTAACGCCGATCTGGAATTAAATCAGGCACCGCCTCTAGCCCAGTTGGCAAATGACGTCGGAGGCAGACTCGATGGTACCAGCTGGAATAGTTCTGAACTGAAAGGGGTAGTACACATATTGATGTATGTTGATCCTGACAACATCAAGATTAATGAACATGTTGAAGAAGCATTGGTCAAAGAACAGTTTCCGTCGGAAACAATTAGATCCGTAGCGATCACTAACTTGGCGGCGACCTGGAAACCAAAATTTCTAATCAAAAATATTCTTAAGGGAAAGCAAAAGAAATATCCCCGTACGACTTATGTTACAGACAAGAGTAAAGTACTGGTTAAGCAGTGGGGACTGCTTGATCATAGTTATAATGTGTTGGTGTTTGGCCCCAATGGGAATTTGTTATTCAATAAAGGCGGATCACTGTCAGGAGTAGAAGTAGAGAATCTGATAGCGATCGTCTGGTCACAAATACCTAATTAAAAATCACAGAATCAGACAAAACGTCGATAGAGCCTGGAGACATAATGAAAATAAAGACGGTAAAGAATAGTCGCCTGGCAGAAGTCGATTATAAAAATCTTGGATTTGGTGACTATTTTTCGGATCATATGGTTACCTGTGAATTTTCGGATGGGTCCTGGGGAGAGCCTTCGATTGTTCCATTCGCTCCCATTGAAATGAGTCCGGCTGCGTTAGCGCTGCATTATGGCCAAACAGTTTTTGAAGGATTGAAGGCTTTTCGAGGCACGGATGATCACAAGATTAGACTTTTCAGGGTTGACCGGAATGCTGCGCGCTTAACGGCTTCGTGTACTAGATTGTGTATACCTGCCCCAGACGAATCTCTCCTCATAGAATCAATCAAACAGCTTGTGATGCTCGATCAAGACTGGGCGCCATCTCAAAGAGGCGAGGCGTTATATGTCAGGCCCGTGCTTATGGCAACGGAGCCCCATCTGGCAGTGCGACCAGCATCGCAGTACCGATTACTGATATTCACGTCGCCGGTATGTGAGTATTTTGCGCGAGTGAAGTCGCCGCTATATCTCAAGGCAGAAGAACGATACACCAGAGCTCCCCTTGGTGGTACGGGCTACGCAAAAACCGCAAGTAACTACTCGGTGACACTAAGGCCAATGAATGACAGTGTCGAGGGTGGTTTTGACCAGATTTTGTGGCTGGATGGTCAAGAGCATCGCTATGTGGAAGAGGCCGGACAGATGAATATGTTTTTTCGATTGGGCGATTCGGTAGTTACTCCAGATCTGAGTGGAACGATTCTACCTGGTGTAACCCGTGAAAGCGTTTTGACGCTACTCAGCGATATGGACATCGCGACTACTGAACGTCGTTTGTCTATGGATGAGTTATTTCAAGCCCAAATTGAAGGTGAGCTCTATGAAGCTTTTGGAGCCGGTACAGCTTCGGTGGTGGTTCCTATTGGACGAATTCGCTATCACGACGACGATCTGTGTTTTCCTGAAGAACAACCAGGAAATTTGTGCCCGAAGCTATACGATAGGATCCTCGGTATCCAGCACGGGGAACTCGAGGATCACCACAGCTGGATGATTCCGTTGGAATAAAGCTGTAGAACCTAGCCCAACAAGATTGTGCGCTCGCAGATTATTAACAGGAAGGCTGGCCCACAGATGACCAATGCTGGTACTTAGCATCAAAACTACAGTAATGTTACAGTCTTTACTTATCGAACACGGTAAATACACTACCAATTATTTCCTATTGTTTAACACGTAATGAAAGAATCACAATTGGCAAACGAAGAATCTGAACCCCCGTCTTTGGAAAGTCTGCGTAGAGTCGTGGACCAAATATTATGTTAGGCGGCATATGTTTGGTACTCCTGTTATTTTGTTCAGCTTTTTTTTCAGCATCGGAAACAGCCCTTATCGCCTTAACCAAAGGGAGAGCAAAAGCACTACTGAAAGAGCGAAGGCGAGGCGCCAGGTCGTTATTTATATTAAAGAGTAAGCCTCAAAAGATGCTGATCGCCATCCTGATCGGAAATAACCTCGTAAACATTAGCGCAGCCGCGTTAGCAACAGTGATCGCGACCCAAACCCTTGGGAGCATTGGACCTGGAGTCTCGGTTGGTGTGCTCACCGTACTGGTCCTGATATTTGGAGAGGTTACGCCGAAGAGTCTCGCAACACGTTACTCGGAAAGGATTTCACTGCTCGTCTCTCCTATAGTGCTCTGGTTTCAACGCACTATTTATCCCCTGATTAGCTTATTTGAAGTCATAGCGGATGTTGCGGGGAAAGCCGCCATTTCGAGTGAAGAGGATCCTACGGTAACTGAATCAGAACTTATCAGCATAGTCGGCTACGGGGAAGAAGAGGGGACGATTGAGCAGGGTGAAAGAGTCTTGATCGAGAGGGCTTTTGCTTTATCTGACCTCACCGTAGCAGATGTAATGACACCGCGACATAAGGTTTTTACTTATGATGGCCGTAGACCAGTATCCCAAGCGCTAGAAGACCTCAAGGACACTTCCTACAGTCGAATTCCGCTATTTGCTAAGGATCCCGATGAGATACAGAAGATCCTCTATTTGAGAGACCTTATGGTCGCAGTAATTAACAAACAAACACAGATCCCTGTGGGTGAAATCGGTCGAGATGCTAAATTCGTTCCCGATACTCAGCCTGTAACAGATACTATCAGCGGATTCAGAAAGGAACAGCAACACATGGCTATCGTTGTTGATGAACATGGCACCATGGAGGGCGTAGTGACCTTTGAGGATCTTCTCGAAGAACTTGTTGGTGAAATTTATGACGAAAGTGACCAAAAGCCTGTTGAGTTTGTCGAATTAGGCCTGAACAAGATAAGTGTGGATGGCACCGCGGAAGTCAGACTGATTGAAGAGTATTTTAATACTGAACTTCCCGGTAAATCCACGGATACGATAAATCGATGGATTCTTGACCATACAGAGCGAATACCCATAACGGGCGAAACCTTTGCGTTAGATGATTTTGAGGTGCTGGTAAAAAGTGCATCTAGGCGAAGAATTCATGAGGTTACTATTGAACGACTTGGACAAGGTCCGAACTTGTTAGATATGTAACTGCTCGGCACTGCAGTGCGGTAATCCACGTCTTGTATGGGTTTGGGTTTAGCTCGACCCTAACTAGTTCGAGGAAAATAATACACTGGCGCTGACGATATTCCCGATACGCATAAGTTCATCCTTTATTCTTGACGAAACAAGACTGCAGTCTCTGGTTGTTGCCTCATCAGGCATATTCATCCAAATTTCAACCTGACATCCGTCCTCAAGATAGTGTACGACTATGTTTTGCGGTTGTAGGGAGAATCGAGTATCGAAACTGTCGCGCAAATTCTGAAGGCTCGTATTGATTTCTGCCTCGATGACAGATCGCATAGGTAGTTTAGAGTAAGCTTCATCCGTGATATCGTCTTCCGGGTCAATGTGTACGATTACATCCCCAACCTCTGGAAATCGAACCTTTAGAGTATCCATCACCTCATCACCGATGCGGTGGCCTTCAGAAACGCTAATCAGGGGATCCACTCGGATATGCACATCGGCTAGCACTTTGTCAGCCATCCGACGAGTTCTCAGTTCATGCGAATCTCTTACACCTTCTATTGATAGGATGGTTTTTCGCATATTGGCGTTCAGAATTGGAGAGGCTGCTGAATCTATGAGCTCCTCAGCGCCTTCTCGACCGACCCTGTAAGCCACAACAAGTAGCAGCCCAGCGACCACAATCGCGGCAAATGAGTCTGCCCATGCGAATCCAGCCAGTACCCCGCCAACCCCCACAATAACTGCGAGTGAAGATAGCGCATCTGATCGACTGTGCCACGCGTTCGCATACAACATACGCGAGGCAGCGGCGGACGGGTGCCGTACAACATATTGAAAATATCCCTCTTTTGAGACAACGGAGATAGCGGCTACAGCCAATGGCCAAAATCCCGGCTGCAACAATGATTCAGGAGACAAAATCCTGGTTACAGCATCCCAGGCAATTACAGTGGCTATAATGCCTAACGATCCGGCCAATGCTAGGCTGACCAAAGTCTGGATCCGATCGTGACCATACGGGTGTCCCTCGTCGGCTGCTTGGGCACTTTGTTTTGTTGCGACAAGAACCAGGACATCGGTTACCAGGTCTGATAAAGAATGTATGCCATCTGCGATAAGTGCCTGTGAGTTGCCAATATATCCAACCAACACCTTAAAAAATCCAAGAAATAGATCAAGTACACCGCCGATCAATGTCAGCCGATGTATCTCGGAATAGTGATTGGGATTCTCGAACGGTTTCATTTGACTGAGGAATAATATATGAGATTTGTTATGACATTCGAGGCAGCAATTGATGTTATTCACAGGTATAGCAGAAATTGAGATAATACACTCTTGGCCTATATTTTTTTTCTAAGGCCAGTAGGTCTAATCTAGATAGAATAAACATGTAAATGCATATATTGCTGAGTAATGACGACGGCTACCAGGCTCCGGGCCTCAAGGCCCTTTTTGACAGTACAAAAGTGCATGGTGAGATTACAATTGTTGCTCCTAGCGAAAATAGAAGTGGTGCTAGCGGTTCTTTGACTCTTAGTAAGGTACTTACTGTCAAGGCATCCGGGGAACGATGTTTTGTTGTAGATGGAACTCCGGTTGATTGCGTTCATATAGGACTAAACGGGCTACTCGACAATGAACCGGATATGGTGATTTCTGGAATCAATTCTGGGTCTAATCTGGGTGACGATGTGCTTTATTCGGGAACCGTAGGGGCGGCCCTGGAAGGACGCCGGTTAGCCTTTCCAGGGGTGGCAGTTTCATTGGTGGGTAGCGAACCTGAACACTATTGGACAGCAGGGCAGGTCGTTTCTGCAATTATTGCCGAACTTAAAATTAATCCATTGCCTTCTCGAACGATTTTGAATGTTAACGTTCCAGATAAACCTCTGGGGGATCTTAATGGGTATAAAATAACCCGGTTGGGTTACCGAGCGCGATCTCACCCCGTAGTCACGATTAACGCTAGTGACGATTGCAGACAGTACCGTATCGGAACAATTGGCAGCGCTGCCGACAGTGGGCCTGGAACTGATTTCTCAGCAGTAAGCGATGGCTATGTCTCTATAACACCGTTACTTATAGATAGTACGGACCATAGTCAGAGCGAGCATTTAGCTGACTGGGCCCTAAACTTGAAGCTTAAGAGTTAGATTCGAGCTTGCTATGTTTAAAGGTCTGTACGATTCGGTCGTCAGGTTGTCTCGACATCGCCATGCACCAAAATATCTGGCCATTGTTTCCTTTGCTGAAGCCTCATTTTTTCCTGTTCCTCCAGATGTCATGCTGGCACCTATGGTGCTTGGGAATCGCAAACGTGCATGGCGTCTGGCAGGTCTGACGACCGTCGCATCGGTCGCCGGTGGAATTTTTGGGTATTTCCTGGGTGAGCTCGGAGAACAGCTGGTCACAATATATGGTGCGCAAGCTAGCCTGGTACAAGCCCAACAGTGGTTTGCGGACTATGGGATCTGGATAATTCTTGTTGCGGGGTTTACACCCGTACCCTATAAAATCTTTACGATTAGTGCGGGCATGATGGGTATGGCGTTGGTGATGTTCGTTTTAGCCTCAATTCTCGGTCGAGGTGCTCGGTTCTTTCTTGTCGCGGGGTTTATTTATTTTGCAGGGACATTTTTTGCTAACGACGAAGATCTAGTCAATGCTATCCGGCGCTATGTCGATGTTTTAGGGTGGGCCGTTATCGCTCTGTTTGTCGCTTTGTTCTTCCTTCTCCGCTGATCAGATCATGAATCTAGCCAAGTTAACAGCTGCTCTGTCGATAACCTTTTTACTGAACGGATGTGGTGGCAATCCGGTGATCCCAGTCAGCGACCTGACACCGAAAGAATCCAGATATCCGGCACGGATAGTGGCAGAACGAGATTCACTGTATACCATCGCATGGGAATTCGGACTGGACTATCGTGAAGTCGCTCGTTGGAACAGATTAAGACCGCCTTACCAGGTGACACCGGGACAGAAGATTTGGCTAAGTCCTTCAAAAGGATCGAAACAGGCCAGTGAAAAAGACTCACGAACGGTCGTCAAAGCGTTGGTGAACTCTGAAATACACGCACAGTCGCTTTCCAAGAAAGATCAGAAAGGCTCAGGCAGTTTGGTTAAACAACGCTTATCTAGTGCTATCGCAAGCCAGGGGCAAGTATGGTCATGGCCGAGTGCTGGACGTGTCATCAGCGAGTTTTCCGAGGCAGAAGGTAACAACGGCATAGACATACTTGGAATCGAAGGTAGCCCGGTAGTGGCAGCAGCGGCTGGGAAGATTGTCTACGCTGGATCCGGCTTAAGGGGTTATGGGCTTCTGCTGATTCTCAAGCACGGCGAACATTTTCTTAGTGCGTATGCTCACAACAGTCGGTTATTGGTCGATGAAGGGGATTCGGTGCAGGCCGAACAATTGATCGCTCATATGGGTAGTACTGGTGCAGAAACGGCTAGGTTGCATTTCGAGATCCGTCTAGATGGGAGACCAGTAGATCCATTAAAGTATCTGCCTGCAAGGCAATAACATTTTGCGCTCTGTCTACTATTCAACGGGCAGTGTGATACCTGCCCCGACTCGCCGTTGTTCACCAGCAAGAATGTTATAGGTCCTACACGCTGCCGCCGAATCCATAAACTCGATAGACATTCCTTTGTCGACAAAAGCTCTGTAGACAGAAGGCTCTGGAATTTCCTGGATCGATCCAGTACCCACCAGCAGAATATCAACGTCAAGCGCGAGTAGGGGCAATAGATCAGAACTACTGAGGGTCCGTCTGTTCTTTCTTACCCAATGCGATATAACGGTGTCCGGCGTTACGATGAAACTGGCATCAAATGATCGTGATCCTACTATCACGCAGAACCTGGAAAATTCACTGATCATATTTATGGTGGGCACGTTATCCATTTTTGTGGGCATATTGTTGGTGGGTAAGAATTGAATCGATCTTTTGGTAAAATTTATCGGACCAACTACATCGTTTTAGCGAACATACGATAAAATAGACAAATAATCTAATTAGACTAAGGACGCATAGCTTCGTCGCTACAAGCGTTAGTCGACCCTTGAGCGCATTACTTTAGTAACATGAAACCTGTACAAATCGGCATTATTGGTCTAGGCACAGTTGGCGCAGGAACGGTTAATTTACTCGACAAAAATGCAGAAGAAATCACTCGTAGAGCCGGTCGCCAGATCAATATCAGGGCAGTTGCGGTTAATGATACAACCAAACAACGAGCCTGTGATACCAGAGATTTCAAACTGACTGATGACCCATTCGAAGTAACCGATGACCCACAGATCGATCTTATCGTTGAGTTAATGGGCGGTGAATCAACCGCAAGAGAAGTTGCTCTTAGGGCCTTGGATCATGGCAAGCATATAGTTACGGCCAATAAAGCCCTGATTGCGATTCATGGCAATGATATTTTTGATATCGCTATGAAGAAGGGACTAGTCGTCGCATTCGAAGCCGCGGTTGCAGGCGGTATTTCTATCATAAAGGTTCTACGCGAAGGACTTACTGGTAATCGAATTGAACGAGTCATCGGAATCATAAATGGGACGACGAACTTCATACTCTCTGAAATGCACAAGAAATCGAGTCCCTTCTGTAAGGTACTGGCAGAGGCTCAGGGACTGGGATATGCTGAATCGGATCCTTCTTTTGATATTGAAGGGACCGATGCAGCCCACAAGTTGACTATTTTGTCCTCTATAGCCTTCGGTATCCCACTAGACTTTGATTCGGTTTTTGTAGAAGGGATAACAGATATAGACCAACAGGACATAGCATATGCTAAGGAATTTGGATATCGCATCAAACATCTTGGTATAGCAAAACAGCACAATGAAAACATTGAACTCAGAGTCCACCCCTGTCTAATTCCAGCGGATCACTTGCTGGCGAACGTTGATGGCGTAATGAATGCAATTGTTGTGTATGGTGATGCTGTCGGTCCAACGCTGCATTATGGTGCTGGTGCGGGGGCCAAACCAACCGCCTCATCTGTAGTAGCAGATATTGTTGACGTAGTTAGAACCCTGACTACAGATCCAGAGAATAGAGTGCCTCATTTAGCATTTCAACCGGGACAGCTTTCTCAAAATAAGTGTGGTTCGATCGAAGATATTGAAACTGCTTATTATCTTCGTTTGTTAGCGTTAGATAGACCGGGAGTTTTGGCAGACATTGCTAGAATTCTTGGCGAACACAAAATTAGTATTGATTCTATAAGACAGAAGGGGACCAGTTCCGGAGATGAACCGGTATCTATTGTCATCCTCACACACCGAACGATCGAAAGCCAGATGTCTAATGCCATACCAGAACTGGAGAGATTAAAAACGATTAGGGAAAGGGTTGTTCGAATTCGAATTGAAACTATGGATAACGAGAGGCAACCAAGTTGACGGATCGAATACTCAAAGGCGGTATTATTGCAGCCTATCGAGATAGGCTACCGATTCCTCCTGATGTTGAAGTAATTCATATCAACGAGGGTAATACCCCGTTGATTCATCTGCCAGCTGTGTCAGATCGAAAACGAAATATTGTTGTGTATGCCAAATACGAGGGTCTTAATCCAACTGGTTCCTTTAAAGACCGGGGGATGACAGTCGCCTTGTCGATGGCATTATATAGCGGTAGTAAGGCCGTCATCTGCGCATCGACTGGTAATACCTCTGCTTCTGCTGCAGCATATGCAGCTCGAGCTGGCATGCAGGCTTTTGTTGTTATACCGGCAGGTAAAATTTCAGTAGGTAAACTTGCTCAGGCGATGATGCACGGTGCCAAGGTTGTTCAGATCGGGGGGAATTTCGACGATGCGATGGATATCGTCAAACGAATGCCCGAGGAGGCAGAAGTCACCTTGGTAAATTCAGTCAATCCTTTCCGGCTACAGGGTCAGAAAACAGCCGCTTTTGAGGTGGTCGATCAACTTGGTTCCTCGCCGGATTATCACTTCCTCCCGGTAGGTAATGCTGGGAATATCAGCGCATACTGGATGGGATATGTCGAATATGGCGATGCAGGGATCGCGGGCGCCAAGCCGCGAATGGTAGGCTGTCAGGCTGCCAGAGCTGCACCATTTCTGGCTGGTGCTCCTATTGAAGAACCGGAAACGATCGCCACTGCCATCCGTATTGGCAATCCACAGTCATGGAATCTAGCTAATACTGCCGTGATCGAGTCAAATGGCTGGTTTAGGTCATCCGATGACGAAAATATCCTCTCAGCCCAAAAAATGCTGGCGGAACGCTGCGGAATTTTTTGTGAACCTGCATCAGCCGTTTCAATAGCTGGGTTCTGTAACGAGGTAGAAAAAGGAAACATTCAAGATAATTCAGTCGTGGTCTGCACCTTAACCGGACATGGGTTAAAAGATCCAGACATCGCAATCAGTCAGTCACCAGAGCCGATAACGATTCCCAAAGGGGGCGAAGGATTGAGAGACTTAATTTTATCGTCGATAGATTGACGATGTCGCATCTAAACTAATGCCACATTTCAGTTGCTGTAAAAGCTGATCCTGTTTGAACAAGCGATGTTCGACTCTCCCATTCTTGTCTTTGATATCGAAACAGTACCCGATGCAGCTTCGGGAAGGACAGTATTGGAGTTGGACGGCATAGATGACCAAGATGTCGTTCGAGCAATGTCACACCGTCGGCGGCAGAAAACTGGTGGTTCCGAGTTTTTAGCTCTTCACTACCATCGCATAGTGGCGATAGCGGTTGTCCTGAAAGAGGATGACGGTTTTCGGGTCTGGAGTTTGGGTGACACAGATTCGACTGAAAAGGAACTCTTGGATCGATTTTTTAGCGGCCTAGAGAAATACGACCCGACCCTAGTATCCTGGAATGGTTCGGGATTTGATCTACCCGTTATACATTATCGTGCACTGTATAACAGTGTTGTCTCCAAACGTTACTGGGAAACAGGCGATAGTGACAAGGAATTCAAGTGGAACAACTATGTAAATCGATTCCACTGGCGTCATATTGATCTTATGGATGTTCTGTCGGGTTTCCAGGCCAGAGCGAGCGCACCGCTGAACGAGATTTCGCAGCTTTTAGGCCTACCAGGGAAGATGGGAGTGAGTGGTTCAGATGTATGGCGCCATTACAACGCAGGGCAAATCGACGTGATTCGCGATTATTGTGAGACTGATGTGCTAAATACGTATCTAATATATCTTCGATTTCAACACATCCGAGGTCGACTGACCAACGATAACTATACACTGGAAATGAATAGAGTCCGATCTAGCCTAGCTGAGGACGGACGACCTCACCTGAAAAAGTTTTTGTCGGAATGGGATCTGCCAAACGTCTAGGGTTCATCGTTATGTACCTCAGACAGTACGTATCGAGAATCTCGCCCAACATAAATGAATCCAACCGATGGCAATCAAGACCGTCTAGTAAGTTTAGGCATCGGTGCCCGTTTGGCTTGCCTGCCCAGTCGTAGGCTTTTGATTTGGAGCACTCGTTGACTTTGGACTTGTCGCAGGTCTTGAAGAGGTGTTTTGGTTGGATGATTGACTGTTTCTCTGGTCATTTGTTTTCCGGCTATTACGTGGCCTACGGTTACGACTAGGCTGTGAGTTGCCTCGGGCCTGTCTATTTTCTCCACTTCTGGTGTTACCTGAATCGGAGCCTTTTTGACTTTTGTTTGCGTTGCCGCGGCTAGACTGACTACGACGGTTCGAGCCTCCTCGATTTTGCCCACCATGTCGTCGACGATTTCGATGATGTCTTATTGACTTTTCGGCTTTATCTGATTCTTCTTGTACCACTACTGCTGTTTTGGAGAAGAGATTGCGTAGCTTGGTAAAGAAACCAATGGCGGGTGGTGCCGTAGCAGTTTTAGTGCCGGTTGGTGAGGCTGGTGGTGGCTGGGTAGATAGTTGTTCTAACTTAACAACCGCTTCGGGAGTTGCTTTCTCAAGAGGATACTGCTCCAGAGAGTCATTGGAAGGGAGTTCTGTCTTAAGTTCGTGACTCGCCTGGTAGCCCATCTCGTCAATATCATCGCTTCGCAATCGTCTGATGTTTAACTGCGGCCCTTGTAGATTAGCGGAGGGTAGTATTACGATGCGGGTGCCCAGTCGATTTTCGATTTGGCTCACCTCGTGACGCTTTTCATTCAGCAGAAAAGTAGCTGTATCCAGAGGTAACTCTGCTACGATTGCTTCTGTATTTTCCTTCAATGCTTCTTCTTCGAGTATACGAAGTAGGCTCAATGCCGATGAAGTTACATTTCTAATTTGTCCAGTACCTTTGCACAACACGCAGGATTCATAATTGGATTCACTTATGGAGGATCTTAGGCGTTGTCTTGACATTTCAAGCAGACCGAAGCGTGAAATATGTCCTAACTGAATCCTCGCGCGATCGTTCCTAACCGCTTCATGCAGTCTTGCTTCTACCATTTTCTTGTTCTGAGACGACGACATGTCGATCAAGTCGATGACGATCAACCCTCCTAGATCACGTATTCTCAATTGACGAGCTAGTTCGTCCACAGCTTCAAGATTCGTTTGTAGTGCTGTCTCCTCAATGTCTGAACCTTTTGTCGCACGAGCGGAATTGACGTCGATGCTGACCAATGCCTCAGTGTGGTCAATAACTAACGAACCACCCGAAGTCAGGGTTACTTTTCGTGAGTAGGCGCTTTCGATTTGGTGCTCTATCTGAAATCTAGAAAATAAAGGAACGGTGTCTTGATAGTGTTTTAGGCGAACAATGTTGTGAGGCATGACCTGCTGCATAAACCGACTGGCGCGATCGAAAACTTCTTGCTGATCGATAACAATTTCCTGAATATCGCTGCGAAGATAATCCCGAATCGCTCGTACGATCAAATTGCTTTCTTGGTAAACCAGAAAGGGAGCTGACTTGTCAGCGACCGCTAATTCAACCGCAGTCCACAACTGAAGTAGAAAGTCGAGATCCCATTGAAGTTCCTCTACTGACTTCCCTATGCCGACTGTTCTAGCTATCAACGAGTGGGCAGTTGGGACAGTTAGCTGCGCCATTGCTTCTCTGAGATCTGAGCGTTCGTCACCTTCGATTTGTCGTGAAATTCCACCGCCTTTAGGATTGTTGGGCATCAGTACGAGATAACGACCAGCCAAACTAATAAATGTTGTCAAAGCCGCGCCTTTCGTACCACGTTCGTCTTTTTCAACCTGAATCAGGAATTCTTGGCCAACAGACAGAACATCTTGGATTTTTACTTGTGCCATCGGCGTTGCTGGAGAATAGTTTTTGAAGTGTGATCGAGAGATTTCCTTCAAAGGCAAAAACCCTTGCCTCTCTGCACCGTAATCTACAAAAGCAGCCTCTAAGCTGGGCTCTACTCGAGTTACAACAGCCTTATAGATATTTCCCTTGCGCTGTGCGCGTATTGCCGATTCGATATCTAAATCAAGTAATTTCTGACCATCGACAATCGCGACCCGGAGTTCTTCTGGGTGGGTTGCATTAAATAGCATTCTTTTCATTATTTTCTCTCAACTTCAGTCGCTAAGTCCCGTGTTTTGCACCACTCGTGTGCAACACAGGAACAGTTATTTAGTCATACCAGTGGTAAGCCCAACTAAGCGACACCAAGCCCTCGTAAACCGCGAGGCCGATGATGTGAGAGATTACTGATTGAAGAATGCTTCAGGTGCAGACTGCGCAATACGACTCGCCAGATTGGCAGGTCACTTTTGCCTTTGTTGCTGTACTACAATTCCTGTTATGCATTGGTTAAACGGTAAGCAGTCTCGACGCGATGTCTTGGCATATGTCCTCTGACGCTTCGCCAGTGAGTTATTTGCCGAACTGCCTATTGTCAGTAAGCCAGTTTTTGCCAGGAGTTCCCTGTCGACTGACTGCGTTCTCCGGGCACTCTGGGTGGGCCAAATGGACCAATCATAATTTCCACAGTGCCGAAAATCTCTCAAACCGGGTGTTTACAGAGCTTGCTATAGCATGCGCTTACACGGTATTTTTCCTCTACAACTCAAGCAATTATAACATTTGACCGTTTTCCAGGCAAACTGCAACATGGTTAATCCAGGTGAAATAGTCGGTCCCCAAGCTGCTCGTCCGACACTATTGGAGGTCGATGAGAGGTCTGTAACCAGACGGTTAGACAACTACTTGCGCAGAATGCTCAAGGGGGTCCCGAAGAGTCACATCTATAGGATCATCCGAGATGGCCAGGTGCGGGTCAATGGGGGGAGAGTCAAACCGGACTATCGACTCCGGCATAACGATAAAGTGCGAATTCCCCCAATTAGAACGGCGAATCGAGAATCTGTTGCCGAGCTGGATTTATCAAAGGTCGAAATGATCCAAACACTCTATGAAGATCAATCGATTTTGGTAGTCGACAAACCCCCTGGAATAGCAGTGCATGGGGGTACTGGCCTGGCTGGCGGTATTATCGAACTACTCAGAGCTGAGCGCTATTCCGACAGCTTTCTTGAGTTAGCCCATCGATTGGATAAAGACACATCGGGTTGTCTAATTCTCAGCAAAACACCAGATTGCCTTAGATCCCTACATGCCAGCCTGCGTAGACAGGAGGAATCGGCATATTTCAATAAAACTTACCATATTATTGTGATTGGCGAATGGCAGGCTGATGTTCAGGAAGTCAATACACCCATAAAGAAGGCTCGAGGTAATCTAGTTAGTCGAGTCATAGTATCGCCGAGTGGTAGTCCTGCTCGGACCATTTTCCAGCCGCTTAGAAGGATAAATGGATTCACCTTGGTCCAGGTTAAACTAATGACAGGGCGAATGCACCAGATACGAGTCCATGCAGCATCAGTTGGGTTTCCTGTTGCGGCTGATCGTAAATATGGCAACGTCTCGAGCAATCAACAATTAGCGCGGATAGGAATAAAGAGACAACTGTTGCATGCGACTAAGATTGAACTCCAACATCCTGATACCGGTGCTTTGTTAAAGATAGAAGCCCCGCTTCCAGATGACTTTGAACAACTCATACCGACAAGACCCAAACTATAGAAATGGATATTCGACCACCCTCGGCTCGACTTCTTTCCCAACGCTACAGCATTACCAACTAAGAGATTGGTAATGGCGCCGAACGTTCCAACCAATGCCAAACTACTTTGTCGATCCGATTCCTTAACAGTGGGGGGTAGGGGGGTTCGCTTCGAGGTCACAGACCGGACAGGGACTTACGCGGCTTTTGCGGTTCGATCTGCGGAAGGTGTAGCCGGTTTTATCAATGAATGTGCACATATGGCGTTGGAGTTGGACTGGAGTCTGGGTGATTTCTTCGATGCTGATGGTCAGTATCTTGTCTGCGCGACCCACGGCGCACTTTATGATCCCAAAACCGGCGCATGCGCCGGTGGTGCCTGCAGAGGCAGGTCATTGCAGGCCTTAAGCACCATCGAGTCTGACGGCGGTATATATCTGGAGGACGAGACCTATCGATTGGTAGATGGCTCATTTAGAGGTTAGTTCGAGGATTCAAATTCACTCTTCGTAGTTGGCGACCCAATCATCAATGGGTCTATTCCTTCTTTTTTGAGCATCGATACCAACGCGATCATTGGTAATCCCATCACTGCGGTTGGATCCTCGGAACGAATGCTTTTCAATAATGCGATACCCAACCCTTCGACTCGGACGCTGCCACAGCAGTCGTAAGGCTTATCAGCGTCGAGATAGAATTCGATTCCAGGGCGACTTAGTGCTTTAAACTCGATCAATGTCGACACTGTTTTAGCCTGGGTGTGCCCCGTGATCGTATTCAGCACAGCCACACTGGTTAGCAGTTCTGCCTTTCTCTCAGAGATAAGTTCAAGTTGCGAGATCGCATCTTCTCGGTCAATCGGTTTGCCAACAATTTGACCGGCATATACAGCCACCTGATCAGACCCAATGATCAAAGCACTTGCCTCTTGTTGACCCACAATTTGTGCTTTCTCGCTCGCAAGCCGCGAGACAAGTGTATTTGGGTCTTCGTCTTGTTTCGGTGACTCATCAATATCAGGCGGTACAACCCGAAAAGGTAGCATCAACATGTCCAGAAGCGCGCGCCGGTACCGGGAAGAAGACGCAAGAACAAGTTCCTGATGTTTTGAGTATTTTGACACTTTAAGCAGCAAAGAATAAAATTCGAGCTCGTTCACCTACCAATAAGCTCAGAGTGACTTGATACGTATTCTGGGCTCTTTAAGCGCTCGATTCTAGATCAAGAGAACACTTATGGCTGTTCAGAAAAACAGAAAAACTCCATCGAAAAGAAATATGCGCCGATCACATGACGCACTGACCGGTTCGACCTTGTCAACTGATCCAGTTTCCGGGGAACTGCATCGTAGACATCACTTGACTGCGGACGGCTATTACCGCGGGCGAAAGGTCATCAGCGACCGGGACGAAACTGAGTAGCGTTTAAATCGCTACACTCGATCCGTGTGATTCGCCCGTAATTCAGGCAGAAATGTGGAATAGTTACTGAGGTGAATACTACTCTCGCCGTCGATGCGATGGGAGGCGATTACGGCATAGCTGTTACAGTGCCAGCGGCCTGGTCGATGGTACAAGATAACCCAGATCTTTCGATCAAACTGGTGGGTGCCATCGACTCAATTGAAAGCGCATTGGGTCCGAAGAAGTCACATCCAAGACTGGAGATAGTTAGATCGACTGAAGTCGTTGAAATGGACGAATCCGCCGTCTCGGCACTTAAAAATAAAAAGAATTCTTCTCTACGAATATCGATTGATCTCGTAAAAGCTGGAAAGGCTGATGCGTGTGTCAGCGCGGGCAACACAGGGGCTCTCATGGCTACGGCTCGGTTCGTCCTAAAGACACTACCTGGAATAGATCGACCTGCTATTGTCAGTGCACTTCCACGAGCGAACGGCCACGTACATATACTGGATCTTGGCGCCAATGTAGAAAGTTTACCCGAACACCTTCTACAGTTCGGCATGATGGGTGCAAGTTTAGTTCGGACACTTGAAAATAACCCTAACCCTACAGTGGGACTTCTCAATATCGGAAGTGAGGAAGTCAAAGGAAACGTGACTGTCAAATCAGCGCATAAGCTATTCCAGAGAAGTCCGATCAATTTCATCGGTTATGTAGAAGGAGATGATATTTTTAGTGGCGAAGTCGATGTCATCGTATGTGATGGTTTTGCCGGTAATGTTGCACTCAAAACAAGCGAAGGATTGGCGCAGATGCTAACGAAGGCGGTCAGGGAAGAATATATGCGATCATTGTGGTCACGGTTTCTAGGGCTTTTGTCTGCTCCTGTACTCAAGGCAATTCGGACTCGAATAGACCATAGACGCTACGATGGTGCAGTACTAGTGGGTTTGAGCGGTGCGGTCGTTAAGAGCCACGGTGGCACTGATGAAATAGGTTTTGCCCACGCTATTAAGGTGGCCCAAACAGCAGTCAGAACTAATCTAGTCGCTCAAATACGTGACGATCTCAGCCAGTTGAATGGACGACAAATCTCCGCGTAATCTGTACCGGCTTAAGAAACTCGACCGAATAGGATTTATCTCATGAGCGTAGGTTCGGCTAGACGTCGTCAAAAAAGTCTTCATGACTGAAATATGCCTGGTAACGGGCGGTAGTAGGGGCATAGGCAAAGCCATATGTGAAGCACTCGGAAGTGCGGGTTGTCTCGTGGTTGGTACAGCCACCACTCCAGACGGTGCACATGCAATTACCAATTTTCTCAATAACCTACAGACCCCTGGTAGGGGGTATCGATTAGATGTCAGAGATCAAGAATCTGTTGATCAACTACTGGATGACATAGAGACTGAGTATGGCTCTGTAAGTGTGCTCGTAAACAACGCCGGTATAACAGGGGATAACCTACTACTCAGAATGAAGGAACAAGACTGGGATGACATCATAGATACGAATCTAAAATCGTTATATAGACTTTCAAAGGCAGTTTTGCGAAAGATGACCAAGACGCGTCATGGCCGGATAATCAATATTGGCTCCGTGGTTGGCAGTATCGGCAACGCGGGGCAGACGAACTATGCAGCAGCCAAAGCGGGCATGATTGGATTCACGCGCGCGCTAGCGCGAGAAGTGGCAAGCCGAAACATAACCGTTAATACTGTCGCTCCTGGTTTTATCGATACAGACATGACTGCAAAATTACCGGAAAGTCAACGTGAAAGCCTGATTGAGTCCGTACCGATGGGGCGACTTGGCCTACCCAATGAGGTTGCTTCGCTGGTGGCATTTCTGGCCTCTGATGCCGGCGCCTACATTACGGGACAGGTTCTGCATGTCAACGGAGGGATGTACATGGGTTAAAAATTTATATCTATGTATTCAATTACTTGACGGTACATATTCACCTGGAATACCAATAATCATTTTGAGTCAGTAGCTGGTTAGTCTAAGGTCTATACAGAGTTTTGGTTTTACACGCCGTGATGGACTTCAATCGGGTAATATTGTTTAATGCGCGCCAATGGGAAACTGGGTTCCACCGGAGCCTGACCCACAATATCGCCAAGACCTGTAGCTGCAACACCTAGGGAGGCTAGTTAACCAATGAGCACTATAGAAGATCGAGTAAAAAAAATTGTCGTCGAACAACTGGGTGTAGCAGAAGACCAGGTAACACCCGACGCTTCGTTTGTTGATGACCTGGGTGCAGACTCCCTGGATACAGTAGAGCTTGTAATGGCCTTGGAAGAAGAGTTTGATACCGAGATACCCGATGACGAGGCTGAAAAAATCACTACGGTTAAGCAGGCGATAGAGTTTATCCAGGCGAACGCTAGCGGTTGATGCAAGATTTTCCGGCCTGAAATAAAAGCCGCCTTAGCGAAATGTTAAGCGCGGCTTTTTTAGTTACAGCATCCATTAAATGACCAGACACAGAGTTGCTGTCACCGGCCTAGGTTGTGTCACGCCCGTCGGTTGCAGTATGTCCGAAACCTGGGCAGCTCTGACTGAAGGCCGATCTGGTATTACCCCCATTAGTTTTTTTGACGCTACTGATTATCCCTCTTCTATTGCTGGTGAAGTTCGAGATTTTGAACCATTGGAACGCCTTTCTAATAAAGAATCGCGGAAGATGGACCGTTTTGTCCAGTTGGGTATGGTCGCGGGTCTGGAGGCCTACGATGATGCGGGCCTGAATAGCGGATTTGATAAAGAACGCTTTGGTGTCCTGATTGGCGCCGGAATAGGTGGGCTAGAGACGATTGAAAGAACCACGAATGCATTGTTAGAAAAAGGCCCCAGAAGGGTTTCGCCATTCTATATACCTAGCAGTATCATCAATATGGTCTCGGGTAATTTATCTATTATGTTGGATGCGCAAGGTCCAAATTTAGCGATCGCAACAGCCTGTACGACGGGAACTCACAGTATAGGGATGGCGGCTCGATTGATTCAATACGGAGAGGCAACCGTGATGGTTGCTGGGGGCACTGAATCCAGCATCACCCCCACGTCGATGGCTGGTTTTGGTGCAGCCAAGGCACTCAGTCGAAGAAATCATGATCCAGCCGGGGCGAGTCGCCCTTGGGATATAGAGCGAGATGGGTTCGTTCTTGGGGAAGGCGCCGGGGCGGTAGTTTTAGAAGAACTAGAGCAGGCGAAAAATAGAGGCGCGAGAATCTATGCCGAGTTGATAGGATTTGGCATGAGTGGAGATGCGCACCATATGACGCAGCCTTCGACTGGTGGGGAGGGCGCTTCTAGGTGCATGGCAAACGCCCTGAGCGATAGTTGCATTGATTCCAGTGAGATTGACTACATCAATGCTCACGGCACTTCTACTCCACAAGGTGATCTGGGTGAGACTCTCGCAATAAAGAGGACCTTTGGACCAACCGCCTACAAGTTGATGGTCAGCTCCAACAAATCTATGCTGGGACATCTGCTTGGTGCAGCGGGTGGCGTTGAAGCTGTAGCAACTGTTTTATCGCTTTATCATGGCGTGATCCCACCAACAATTAATCTTGAGGCACCTGATCCGGCTTGCGATCTGGATTACGTACCAGGGGCAGCTCGGGAAGTCGGCATCGATACCGCATTGAGTAACTCATTTGGGTTTGGTGGCACCAATGGCACTCTCGTGTTCAAGCGTTACATGGATTGAATGATGGTCACTGATCTGGACGACCTGATTTTGACTTTCCACTAGAGTCATAGTCGAGCACAAAGGAAGTTCAGAAATCCTCCAGGGTGATTCAACTTGTCAAAATACGTTCTTATTGGCATAGCTGGGATTGTTTCCATTCTGGTAATTTTAATGACGTACGTTCAGCGAGCGGCGCTCGAGCCGCGTGTTTTACACAGCAACGTACTTCTTCTTGAGAGCGGCAGTAGTCTGCGCGACTTCGCTGAAATGATAGTACTGATCAGTGATCTTGAATCCCCTATACCTATCATGACATGGGTAATGATAACTAAGAGGTCGTCAAGTCTGAAAGCCGGGGAATATAAGGTCAGCACAGGGGACAGTGTCGAGGACATTGTTGCTCAGGTCGTCGCAGGCAAAGTGATCGAGCATTCAGTCACCTTTCCGGAAGGCTTCGAGTTTCGCGACATAATTGACCGTTTGAATTCTGCCAAATCGCTTTTTAGAGAAGAAGGCGATCTCTCATCAGAACTGATCAAACAGGAGATCGGTGCTGACCATAAAGGACTTGAGGGACTATTCTTTCCAGATACATATCATTACATTAGGTCCGACACGCCTGTCAGTATATTGCGGCGCGCAAACAAAGTTCTGAAGGTAAAACTTCATGACGCCTGGTCCGGTAAAGACAATGACCTTTTGTTAGAAAGCCCCTATGAACTGCTGATTCTTGCCTCGATAATAGAAAAAGAGGCAGTTTTTGCCCACGAGAAACCAAGAATAAGTGGGGTATTTGTCAATCGACTGAAGAAAAACATGCGTTTGCAGACCGATCCAACCGTGATTTATGGCCTAGGCGATGAATTTACTGGAGGACTTACGCGAGAACATCTGCGCAAAGACACCCCTTACAATACCTATAGAAGGAATGGACTCCCACCAACTCCAATCAGCTGCCCGGGTTGGGACTCACTCTTTGCAGCCGCACATCCTGAAGGACATAGTCTCTTCTATTTCGTGGCAAAGGGTGATGGCACGCACCACTTTTCAAAAACACTTGAGGAACATCGACAAGCCGTAAAAACCTACCAACGAAGGAATGAACCGAAAAGACAGTAACAACGAGGGTCACTTTATAACTTTAGAAGGTGGAGATGGCTCTGGCAAAACAACTCAGATTGAGCTGTTAGCTGGCTTTTTGAGTGCAAGGGGTATTGATGTACACATAACTCGAGAACCTGGTGGCACGCGGCTTGGGGAGGCATTGAGAGAATTAATTCTTCACAACACCAACCCAATAAATGACAAAGTTGAACTGTTGCTTATGTTTGCAGCGCGTTCGCAGCACCTCACTAATGTTATCAAGCCGCGTTTATCAAATGGGCAGTGGGTATTGTCGGACAGATTTACAGATGCAACTTTTGCCTATCAGGGTGGTGGCCGTCAGATGGGGATAAAGGATATAGAAATCTTGCAGACTCTTGTCCAGGGTGATTTTAGACCAGATAAAACAATCCTATTAGATTTGCCGGTTGATCAAGGAAATCTTCGGTTAAGACATCGTGGCGAGACCCGCGATCGGATAGAACAGCAAGATCTTGCTTTTAAACAGCGAGTCCGCGAAGCTTACCTGGAAAGATATTACCAGTGTCGTTCACGTATAGCCCTGGTTGACGCATCGGCTCCAGTAGACGAGGTACATAAGGCCATCACAATTGAAATTGAATTTATGTTGCGGTCTTCAGGGTATGGAAATGGCGATTAGCCCGTGGCATCAGACCCTATGGCGTTCGTTGCAGGAAAGGCGCCAGGCTATACCATCTTCAACGTTGCTTGTCGGCAGGCCGGGTACGGATTTACAGAATCTTGGCATGGAACTTTCTGGGATGTTGCTATGTGATGCAGGATACAGTGGCAAGCCTTGTACAGGATGCAGTTCCTGTCATATGTTCGCACGAGGAGTTCACCCGGATCTGCATGTTATTTCTACTGAAGAAGCGGAGGGAATCTGTGACCTTAGGTTTAGGAATCAATCGATCAGATACACCAACTCAAATTACACAAAAAAAGAGCGAAGAACGACTGTCCGAAGTATTATCACTGTGGATCAAATACGGGCAGTCACTGATGCTTTGAACAAATCCGCTGGGTTAGGGTCAAGCAAAGTCTGTCTGATTTATCCAGCCGATTCTCTTAACCTGAACGCGGCAAATGCACTTCTAAAGTCACTAGAAGAACCGACTAGTGGCACCTATTTCCTATTACTGTCCTCGTTTCCAGGCAATCTGCCTGCGACAATTCGTAGTCGGTGCAGTCGACTCGACCTTAACAACCCTACTAACGATGAGTCTATCGAATGGCTGACGGGGGAGCATAAGGTCGATTTGAAAGTTGCTCAACAACTGATTACGCTCGGGTTGGGACCTTATGAGGCACTCCAAATGAATACGATGGAAAATTTAGAAGCTCACCAAGCGTTGGTCGATGGACTGAATGGTCTGTTTTCCGGAAGTGTAAGTGCCGGTGCTTTTACTCGCCAAATCGGTATCTCAAACATTGTACTGACCCTAAAGGTGATTCAATCGGAGATATGTCGCGGATTCAGGGAGTCGGTCCAACCCCACCATGATGCTGATGTACCCGTTTTAATTTCCTCGGATCTGGCCGTTGAATGCCGAGAGAATTTATTTTCCGTCTATTTCGCAATTGGTAGGTTTCTTAGCTGGCCTAAGAAGTCAGTCGATGAACAGTTATTTCTGGAAGACGTCGCACTCAAACTGGCTTTTTGCGCACAATCGCGGACTTAACAGTTGATGCTTGTCGATTCCCATTGCCATATTGATTTTCCTGAGTTGTATGAGAATCTGAACGCTGTGCTAGAGCGTGCAAGAACCGCCGGCGTAGGTTACCTGCTTTGTGTATCGGTAAATTTGGAGGACCTGAAGAATGTTATAGAAATAGCCAATAACTATGCCCATGTATTTGCAACCGCAGGCGTTCACCCGAACCATGATCAGGGCGTCCTTGACTCGCCTACATATTTGGAACTCCGAGAAGCGGCTGCAAATCCCATTGTCGTCGCTGTTGGAGAGACAGGTCTGGATTACTACCGGTCAGAGGGTGATCTGCAGTGGCAATTGGATCGGTTCCGGAAACATATCGCGGTTTCTAGAGAGCTGGGAAAACCACTCATCGTGCATACCAGAAGAGCAAACTTCGACACAATATCCATAATGCGCGAAGAAGGTGCTTCTGACTCAGGCGGTGTCATGCATTGCTTTTCGGAAGATTGGACGACCGCGAAAGCAGCTCTAGACATGGGCTTTTATGTGTCTATCTCGGGAATTGTGACCTTCAAAACTGCTAATGCAGTTAGGGAAGTCGCAAAAAACGTCCCAATTGATCGGCTTCTTGTCGAGACAGATGCTCCATATCTTGCTCCGGTACCGCATCGCGGTCACACAAACGAGCCAGCGTTTGTTGCGGATACGGCTAGATTCCTAGCAGAACTCCGTGGTGTTGACTTCGAGACACTGGCGCAACAAACAACAGACAACTTTTTTAGACTGTTTCCCCTGGCGTTCAGGAAAGGTTGTGAATCTTGAAAAGATAGAACAGTACAAACCGAATTGAATTTGAGTTTTATTCTTGTTCAGTTCGCATAACATTGATTATGTTAAATAGGATATATGCATGAATTTACCACTTCGGTTATTTGACGCTTGACACTCGCTCAGTAGACAATGCTCCCCTACCGGGCATTTACTAAATTGATACCGCA
>Ga0315336_1001049_pt1 | contig 60095 bp, 49 predicted proteins | sample ASW5metaG_FD_204512 | JGI IMG/M metagenome (GOLD analysis project Ga0315336, IMG submission 204512) | Ammonia-oxidizing marine archaeal communities from Monterey Bay, California, United States - ASW #5 | ecosystem: Environmental > Aquatic > Marine > Intertidal zone | place: USA: California...
GGGTGATCACCTTTGATTCGGCTCCGGATTACGAAACCAAGACTGCCTACTCGGTCACCGTCAATGTCAGCGATGGCACCAACACCACCACTCAGGCTTTGACAATTACTATTAGCAATGTGAATGAATATTCCCCAGTCATTACCTCATCTTCTACTTTTAGTGCAGCTGAGAACCAGACTGCCGTGGGTACGGTGACGGCCACCGATGCCGATGGCGGTAGTGTAATTTACTCTTTAACCGGTACCGATGCCTCGTCGCTTAGCATCAACGCATCTACGGGTGTGATCACCTTTGATTCGGCTCCGGATTACGAAACCAAGACCAGTTACTCAGTGACGGTGAATGTCAGTGACGGGACTAACACCACCCCCCAGGCCCTGACCATCACCATCACCAATGCCAATGACAACGACCCGGTCATTACCTCATCTTCTACTTTTGGTGCAGCTGAGAACCAGACTGCCGTGGGTACGGTGACCGCTACCGATGCCGATGGCGAAACCCTGACCTACACCTTGACCGGTACCGATGAAGCCTCCCTAAGCATCAGCTCATTAGGGGTGATCACCTTTGATTCGGCTCCGGATTACGAAACCAAGACTGCCTACTCGGTCACCGTCAATGTCAGCGATGGCACCAACACCACCACTCAGGCTTTGACAATTACTATTAGCAATGTGAATGACAGTTGGACACAACGAGGCTCCGACATCGATGGGGAGGAAGGCAGAACAAGCCCAGTCAACCCGGGTGACCATAGTGGTGATACTTTATCCATTAGTAATGACGGCGATATGGTACTTATAGGTGCACGAGCTTATGGCCATCTTTCTGGCAATTGGCAACCATATGGACACGCGCGTATTTTTGATTGGAATGGCAGTGCTTGGGCCCAACGAGGAACTCATATCCTTGGGGAAACGAACGGTGATAACGCAGGGGAAAGTGTATCTATCAGTGATAACAAAAACACGGTGGCCATTAGTTCTCCTGAAGTTGATGGGAATGGTGGCAGTTCAGGAACTCGTCATGGGCACGTGCGCATCTTTGATTGGAACGGCAGTGCTTGGGCACAGCGTGGGTCCAGCATCATTGGGGAGGCAGTAAATGACTACAGTGGTAGAGGCAGGAATGTATCCCTTAGTGATGATGGCGACACAGTAGCCATTGGCGCAACAGGCAATGATGGGGGTGATGGTAATCCAGAAAACGACCCCGGTGACTTGGGGTTAGGGCATGTTCGCATCTACGATTGGAACGGCAGTGCTTGGGCACAGCGTGGTTCGGATATCGATGGAGAAACGGGTGATCGTAGCGGTAGGTCTGTTTCACTCAGTAAGGATGGCGACACAGTAGCCATTGGTGGAAGAGGCCATGATGGAGGTGCTGGAGGCCTTCGCATCTTTGATTGGAACGGCAGTGCTTGGGCTCAACGAGGAGCTGATACCAATGGAGAAGCACCTAACGATACCTGTGGTACTGAAGCATCTCTTGGCAATGACAGCAACACGGTGGCTATTAGTTGTGGCGGCAACACTTCATCAGATACGGGAATCGTTCGCATCTACGATTGGAACGGCAGTGCTTGGGCTAAGAAAGGATCTGACCTCAATGGGGAGGCTTCATCTGACCAGGCAATCTCTGTATCCATGAGTGATGACGGTAAAACGGTGGTTATTGGCGCCTTTGGTAATGATGGTAACGGCACTGATTCAGGACACACTCGCATTTACGACTGGGACGGTAATGCCTGGGCCCAACGAGGCTCCGATATCGATGGTGAGGCCGCGGGTGACCAGAGTGGTTTTCAAGTGGACATCAGTGATGACGGCAACACAATAGCGACTGGCGCTAGAAAAAACGACGGCAATGGCGAAAATGCTGGGCACGTTCGTATCTATGACTGGAATTAAACCAGTTTAATAAACTCGCCCAAGCCGAAAGATTCTGGGGGTATTTCTGGGGGTATCGGTGAAACGATTTTTATTTATTACCAGTCAATACAATCACTTAGAGTGTGTATTAGGATCCCGCCGCCTCCACCACATTAACGTCCAGTGAGATCCATGGACGTCCTATAGCCCGCTAGCTGCAGGCTTTTCACCGAACGGATCGAGGCTGTGGTGCCTGAGCGTTCCCCTGAAGAGGTCACGGCGGAGTTGGAGGAGAAGCTGACCAGCCTGCTGGGTACCCCGATCACCCTGGGATAGCGGCAACAGGTCTTGCCTCCGTAGAAAGAAGGGTCTATAAAAAACATCTGATAGCTGGTCTTGGGCATAGTTAGCCATGAAATTCATCACATCACTAAGAAGTCTTCGCCTGTTCGGGTGGTGCTTTGTTCTGCATAACTGGTTCTGGGGTGGTCAGTAATGAGCGATTTTTTAAAAAGACTTGCGTCAATACTGCACTGGGCAGGGTTTTCAATAGGCATAGTAGCTGGTTTAGGTGTGGGTTCTGTATGGATATGTTTGTGGATATGGGGCTCACAGTTTCTGGGGGTTCTGGAGATACTTGCCGGCGAGGAACTGCCGATAGAGGTCAAGGTGGGCATCGAAGCGTTCATAGAGGGCAGACTATTTCTTTTAATATCTATACTTGGTTTAGTTGGGCTGCCGTTAGTTTTTAACGGCGCAGGGTGGGTATTGCGGTATCTCTTAACTTCCCAAAAACACTTCTTTCCTTGGCGGACCACTGAAGAAGAAAAACAGGGGTAACTTTGGGGGTAAGTGCTCGGGAGAGATCTTAATCAGTACTTATATAACAGACACTTACGTCCATGACTCGATTCCTATCTGACTTTGGGGAGGGTTGGCGATGAAATCCATCACATCACTAAGAAGTCTTAGCCCGTTCGGGTGGTGCTTTGTTCTGCTTCTGGTCTCCACGCAGAGCTGGGGGCAAGAGTGTGTTAGTGGTGACTGTGTTAATGGGCGAGGCACCCTTACCTTCCCCGATGGACAGCAATACGTCGGTGAGTTCAGGGATGACAAACAACATGGCCAGGGCACCCTTACCTGGCCCGATGGACGGAAATATGTCGGTGAGTACAGGGATGGCAAGCGGCATGGCCAGGGCACCCTTACCTTCCCCGGTGGACAGCAATACGTCGGTGAGTTCAGGGATGACCAATACCACGGTCAGGGCACCTATACCTACGCTGATGGAGAGAGGTACGTCGGCGAGTGGAGGGATGACCTACCCAACGGCCAGGGCACCCATACTCTCGCCGATGGACAGCAATATGCCGGTGAGCACAGGGATGGCGAGCGGCATGGCCAGGGCACCCATACCTTTTCCGACGGAGACCAATACGTCGGTGAGTGGAGGGATGACCTACCCAACGGCCAGGGCACCTATACTCTCGCCGATGGACAGCAATACGTCGGTGAGTTCAGGGATGGGGGTTTCAACGGCCAGGGCACCATGACCTTTGCCAACGGACAGCAATACGTCGGTGAGTTCAGGGATGACCAATACCACGGCCAGGGCACCATGACCTTTGCCAGCGGACAGCAATACGTCGGTGAGTACAGGGATGGCCAGCGACATGGCCAGGGCACCCATACCTGGCCCAGTGGACAGCAATATGCCGGTGAGTTCAGGGATGGCCAATACCACGGCCAGGGCACCATAACCTTTGCCGATGGAAGCCGATACATCGGTGAGTACAGGGATGACAAGCGACATGGCCAGGGCACCTATACCTACGCTGATGGAAGCCGATACATCGGTGAGTACAGGGATGGCCAATACCATGGCCAGGGCACCTATACCTTCGACGATGGACAGCACTACGTCGGCGAGTGGAGGGATGACCTACCCAACGGCCAGGGCACCATGACCTTTGCCAGTGGGCGTGTCGAAGCAGGAATATGGGAAGACGGTGAATACCTAAGTACCGGGCCTGGTGCCTGTCCCGGCGATTACAGCGTATTTACCTGGCACAACTGCGTAGGCAGGCGTATCTGGCCCAATGGAAAGGAGTACGTAGGTGAGTTTGAGAACGGCCAGCGACATGGCCAGGGCACCCATACCTGGCCCGATGGAGAACAATACGTCGGTGAGTTCAGGGATGACAAACAACATGGCCAGGGCACCCTTACCTTCCCCGGTAGAGGCCAATACGTCGGTGAGTTCAGGGATGACAAGCGGCATGGCCAGGGCACCCTTACCTGGCCCGATGGAGAACAATACGTCGGTGAGTACAGGGATGGCGAGCGGCATGGCCAGGGCACCCTTACCTCCCCCGGTAGAGGCCAATACGTCGGTGAGTTCAGGGATGACCTACCCAACGGCCAGGGCACCCATACCTGGCCCGATGGACGGAAATACGTCGGTGAGTTCAGGGATGGCCAATACCACGGCCAGGGCACCCTTACCTTCCCCGGTGGAGGCCAATACGTCGGTGAGTACTGGGATGGTGAAGTCCATGGGTATGGTAATTTTTACAGGACGGATGGATCCATTTTGGGGGGCCGGTGGGCAGATGATGAATTTGCAGAAGGCTATGCTGGACAGAGTTGTTCCGGAGATCCTGCCCTTTGGTCTGATTGTATAGGCACCCTTACCCAAGCCGATGGGTCGGAGTTAGTGGGAGAGTTCAGGGATGGGAAATTACAAGGTCTGGTAACTAAGACCTCTCCCGATGGGGAAATCAACGGAGAAATGAGAAATTCAGGCCCAACAGAATCAGTAGCTCAAGCCAAGCCGTGTGATTTTTTGTGTGAATTTGAAGAAAACGCCTCATCAGCCGAATTAGGTATGTTTGTTGTTTATGCAGAAGAGTGTGCTGATCGTTTTTGGATGGAAGAAGCAGACTCAGAAGTCTTTGTAAAGACGTTAGAGGGGATGATAGATAGGGGTATTTCTGAAGGTAGAGTTTCCAGGCAAGCAGTCACCCAGGCAGTTAGTGCTGCAGAGACTATGATAGCCACGGGCAACTTCACCTCTGAGCAGCGACAGCTGTGCCAAGGGTACACTATGCTAAATAGTCAGTTTGCATCATCACAAGATAGATTTTAGTCAACTCAGACGGCGCCGTGTCCGGTGGTGGGATGTCTCAAACCGATAGCACTACGGGCTTTTCACTGAACGGATCGAGGCCGTGGTGCCTGAGCGTTCCCCCGAAGAGATCACGGCGGAGCTGGAGGAGAAACTGACCAGCCTGCTGGGTACCCCGATCACCTTAGGGTAACGGCAACAGGTATTGCCTCCGTAGAAAGAAGGGTCTATAAAAAACATCTGATAGCTGGCCAGACATTAGCTCACTGGACTCGGTGGCGCCATCGGCACAATTCCGATTACAGAAGTGGACATCCTGAACGTCCGCTTTCGGGGACGAACCGGAAGTTCGATTTGGTCACGTTAAGAACCTCCTTAACGGCGAAAATCGGCTAGTTCCGGACACGCAGAACTACTTAATCCGGAATGTTCCATCCTGTTGCAAGCGGCGCAAGATCTCTGTTCTTGAATGCCGGATAGTCTTTTGGAAATTTGTATGCTCGATAGAAGCTGGAACGACTGCCCGGGACCGTCCGCAAAACTTCTTCGCCCTCTTCGGTGACCTCAAAAATCCCACTAACTAGACCACTGACGCCGAAAACATTGCCGTTCGGCAGACGTCTTGCCCCTGACATGAACGGTGCGAAGAAGCTCTCAGGCGGATTGCCTGCGAATTCATTAAACTCGAAGTCCGGGGCGGCAGGACCGTAAGGACTGTTCGTCGCACGCCGGTATCTGTCGCCACCTGTCGGAAGTGTCAGCTCAATATAGCTGGTGTTAGCGGGCTGCCGCTCCACTCCGTTATTGAATACGCTGATATCCCCACGTGCAGGAACATTATCCGGAATCCATACCGCGTCATGCTGCTTGAACAACTGGCGGGATTCACGATCTCCCATTCCGTAAGCCTCGGGATTTCCCCATCGATAGATCAAATCACCACCTTTGCCACTTGCACCGCCGCTGTCCGTACGGGCTTCCGCCGTGGTGGTGCTGTGATCAATAATGAATATCTCATTGGTGCCGAAATTACTGATCAGAATCTGATTTCTCTCCGGGCTGTAAGAGATAGCGTTGAAGTGAAAGATGCTGCCAGGAATAAATCGCGTTGACTTACCGACATAGTTAACGTCGATTTTCCCTATGTGATCTGCAGGGGCGCCATAGTTGGGGCGTTCCGGATTGATGTCCTGAATGATGTGGTCCAGCACATCCCATTCCCAGACGATACGAGTCGATCCGTCTTCAAGATTCGGCTGAATTTCGATGATGCGTTCAAAGGCGATGGCTCTGTCATTGAGGGGTTTGAAGCCTCGCGCCTCGGCCTCCTCATGCGTCTTGAAGTCATTAACAATCAGCAGAATATTTCCATTGGGCATTGGTTCAAAGTCATGGTGCATGCAATGACGATGAGGCGTGCAATAGTCGAATTCCCAAAGCTGATTTCCATTCCAGTCGATAATTTCGAGCGAGGTAAACGAAGCGACGTAAAAATCTTCCATGCCCAGCCAATGTTCCTTCGAGAAAGGACGCACGACCGTTCCGTTCTCAAGCAGGTAGGGGCCAACTCCCTCGTGAGCATGGTGTGGTCTGTCCCAGCGGTGCACGGGCTGAAACGATGAATTCAGCAACCAGGTAGTATTGCCAACCGTCCGCGCACCGTTCGTGTTGTGCTCCATGTAGAAAATGTAGCCATCGAATGCTCGACTATCCTCGCCGGGCTTTACTCCAGCGTTGAACAGTGTCGCACCAAAAGGGCCGCGGTTTGGAACGGTCATAGATCCCGCAAAACCGGTCATGTCCGTCCCCCTTGCCGGAGCATCCTGTGCGTTGCCGCCCCCGCCTGCAGCAGCATCTCCCAAACGAACTGCCGTTTCGGTTGCGCTGAGAGTCCAGTCACCATCCGCATCCAGGCGCTTGATGGCTGCACCTGAATTGTCAATTTCATCGGCATCAATAATGAAATCACCATTGCGATCAATGAGATTCATCAGCGGCTGTACCCTGGGATTCTGCATCATTTCGCCCATAAAGCCTGGTGGAAATTGGCTTCCATCCGGCAGGACCAGTCTTGTTTCATCCGGTAACAAGACGCCATCATCGTTTTGATCCAGCGCTCTCAGTGAATCCGGGCCTGATTGAATCTCATCTGCTGAAAGTGCGCCATCAGCATTGGTATCCAACGCCTTCAATATAGGCTGTTCAGCGCCCTGCATGATTCCCTGTGCCGACACTACGCTCACAGCAAATAGGAATGACAACAACACCATTGCCGACTTGTGATAAGCATTCAGGGACACGAAGCTTGTTGCGCAAAACCCGAGCGCGGGCCTGGAAAAAGTATTCATTTGTGGAGTCATCCTTTGGGGGTTAATTTCAATCAAACGACCGTTACGGGTCGATTCGAGACCTTAGCTTCAGCGTCAATATATATTATCCGAACGTCCGCTTTGGAACCAAAACTCTCCGTTAAGGAACGTTAACCGAGGCTGCTTCCGGCCAGAAGCGGACGTTCACGACCTAAAGCCCGCTAATTGCGGGCTTTTCACCGAACGGATCGAGGCCGTGGTGCCTGAGCGTTCCCCTGAAGAGATCGCGGGGGAGCATACCTAATTTAGATAAATCATTATCAGTTTTGTTGATTATCTTTTTGGCGATTAAACAACTAGCATAATCTACCTAAATTACTATTTTAGAAAAATATTATGACTTTTGCTTTAGGTACTTTTTCCAACGATAGTGGCGCTGCATACGCTGGTGTCGTCATTAATGAGCGGGTTATTAAACTCGGTGACCTGATTGCAAACGACAATGCATTTGAGAATAAATCTGTTCTCAATATCCTCCAGGACTGGGAAGCGTCGTTCCCTAAGATAAATCAGGCTGTTGGAAATGATTTTGTCATGGAAAATTATGAATCCAGGAGCCTGAGTGAAGTCAAGGTGCGCCCTCCCGTTGACTTGCCCCGACAAATCTTTTGCTGTGGTGCCAACTACCGTAAACATGTGATTGATTTTATCGTCGACACCAAACCGGAAGAAGTTAATGGAATGAATCGGGAAGAAAGGCTGAAATACGCAACAGAGGTGATGGATCAACGTGCTAAAAAAGGCTCGCCTTACATATTTCAAAAATCCTTATCCTGTGTGATTGGAGCGTACGACGAGGTTGTTCTTGACCGGCATTCGAATCAGTCTGACTGGGAACTGGAACTGGCTGTTGTCATCGGGAAAGAAGCCAGAAATGTTTCTCGGGATAATGCCATGGATTATGTGGCCGGATTTACCATCGCAAATGACCTGACCAACAGGGATCTGCTCTGGTGTAAGGGCGAAGTGAAGGCGCTGGGCACAAACTGGTACCTGGCTAAATGCTCTCCCACTTATCTCCCACTTGGTCCCTATTTTGTGCCGTCTCAATTTATTGATGATCCTCAGGATCTGGACCTGGTTCTAAAACTCAATGGCGATGTGATGCAGGATGGCAATACGGATGACATGATCTTCGATATTAAGCGTCAGATTGAATATCTCAGCGCTCACTCTGTTTTGTGGTCGGGCGATATTATTTGTACAGGCACACCCCATGGCAATGGGACGCATCATAACCGTTATCTTAAGGATGGCGATGAGATGGAGTGCAGCATAACCAGTCTGGGGATGATGAGAAATAAATGTACTCAATAATCCGCCGATGGAACGGTGAGCCATAGCTGCCAAATCAGCCAACTAGTCCATCAAAAATAATGCACCTTAACTTTCAACATAAATAATCCCCTCGAATTGATTAAGTCGCGTATATCAAAACACTAGGGCAAAGATAGAGAGCTCAATTCAAGATTAAGCGTATCAGCCTAGGCATATTTGAGGGGGGGCATCTTCCCACAGAAAGCAGTGTTAAACTCGATTTTATCAATTAACACCGAAAACCCAGGAAACCAACGATGCATGCCAATAAAAAATACGTATTTAACAGTGTGGCGTTCTTGAGCCTTTTATTCGCGGGCTTCGCTCAAGCACAGCCGCCGACCGGGCCAATGTCCTTTTTCATTACAAGTCAGGGCTCCGGTAACGGCGGCGACTTAGGGGGGCTAGCTGGGGCGGATGAAATCTGCCAGAACCTAGCGGAAAGCGTTGATCAAGGCCACCTAACATGGCGTGCCTATCTTAGTACCCAGGGAAACAATGCGGTTAACGCCCGGGACAGAATTGGCCCCGGCCCGTGGTTTAACGCAAACGGTTACCAAGTCGGCGCGGATTCAGAAACGCTCCACAACCTAATGCATCGAATAAGCGCTGAGACGGGGCTTGACGAGCGTGGCCGCGTCATTCCAGGGTCGTTTGCCGTACCGAACCGGCATGATGTACTGACTGGCTCGACGGCAGAAGGCATGGCCTATCCTTCAGGCGAAGATATGACATGTAATAACTGGACGAGCAGTGACGATGGCAAGGCCCGAGTCGGTCATCATGACTTTGCAGCCTGGGCATCCTCCCACGACTCCAGGGGTTGCAGCCCGGCTGCGCTGAGGGCTTCCGGTGGTGACGGCCTGCTGTACTGCTTTGCTGCAAGGTAATAGCCTCGTAAGCAAGCCACGCCCTAAAAAACTCTAAAAACTGACCTTGAAGCCCGGCGCTTGTGACCAGTGGTCCCGGACGCCCGAGTTCAAGAAAGAGGTAGTGATGATCAAGAACAGAGCCTTAACCGTCGTCGCAGGACTGTGCGGCATCTTGGCGTATACCGCTGGGCCTATAGGAATCGCGCAGGTCGTGACGGGCCAAGCGGTCGACGCGAATGGCGCACCCCAGTACCGTGTCGATCCATTCTGGCCCAAGCCGCTTCCGAACCGATGGAGCATGCAGCAGGTCACGGGCCTTTACGTCGACCACATGGAGCATATCTGGTTCATTAACCGGGGAAGAGCCGCCCTGCCGATCGAACTGGCGGCGGAACTCGGGCCGGGAGCAGCGCTGTGCTGCGTGCGCGGGCCGGAAATAATCGAGCTCGATCAGGAAGGCAATGTCCTGAACGCCTGGGGAGGCCCCGGCTACCATCCGCTGTGGCCGACGTACCTCCAGACAGTGATTCCCGATAGCGAAGGTTTCGTCTGGATTTCCGGCGAAGCGGCACAGGACAGCATCCTGAAGTTCACGCGCGACGGCGAGTTTGTCTGGGACTTTGGCCGTAGGCCACCGAAACTCGGTACAGAAGCCGATAATCGAACGCGTGACGCGCAGGAGAACAACCAGAACATTGACGAAATTGTGAACGTGGGGCGCTTTCAGCTTGACGAGGTAGACAACGAGATCTACATCATCGACCAGAAGCGCGTTACCGTCTACGACGCTTCGACGGGTGATTTTAAACGTGGCTGGGGCGGTCACGGAATGCCGTTGAGCGAGATCACTAACGAGCCGATTGCCGGATACGAATGGACAGGCGAGCCACCGCCAGAAGAAAGAAATTTCGCGCCAACGCTGCACTTCATCGAGATCTCGACAGACCGGCGCGTCTACATTGGAGAGCGTGGCCAGAACCGGATTCAGGTATTCACCACCGATGGGGAGTGGTTACAGGACATTTATGTCTCGCCAAATACGCCTGCGCAACGAGGCCGATGTGCTGGTATGTTCAAACTGCCCGCATCTCCTATGCCAGTCGGAACCTTCTACTCCTCGATCTGCGGCAGCATGTACAAGATGATTATTTCCAAAGATCCGGAACAGAAATACCTGTTCGTCGCAGACGCACATAACGACGTAGTTTGGTCGGTCGACCGTCTAAGCGGAGAGACGCTCGGGTACTTCGGAGGAAATGGTCGCCTCGCTGGTCAGTTTCACTTTGCAAATGCGATCGGCATCGATACGCTCGGAAACATATTCGTGGGCGAAGTCGATACGGCCAAACGCATCCAGAAGTTTGCCCCGGTTATGACGAGCGTTCGCTAGCTTGCGCGCGTTCAACGCGATCGCCCTCTGCCGGGAATTACATATGATTTTGCATTTGTCTAAAGAGCGCCACCTCAGGCATGACTGACTACCTGTCTTCGTGCAAATATCACTGATATCAATGCCACTGCAGCCGCCAGAAGGGAGTACAGAAAAACAACATTGATCAGGTCGCCGCCAAGTTGATCGCTCAGGACAACGGCCATGATGGGTGCGACGAATTGACCCAGAAAAAACGTGCCTGTCCAGAAACCCGTGCCGCGGCCACGAAACTGTGCGGGTAACTCGCGCATTATCCAAGCCAACAGCGACGGTAAGAGAACTCCGACCCCAACGCTGGCAAAAAAGGTTGCAGCTGCACGAGTAGGCAGGTTATGAGACAAGCCTATGGACAAATAGCCAGCCGCCGCGATGCCGAATCCGACAACAAGCAGTGCTGGCCCAGACCATGATTTTAATCGGTGGAAAATAAACGAGCCTGTAACGTGACCAAAATTGACACCCGCACCCACTGCACCAATAACTGCTGGCGAGGTGACTCCGATGACAGTGAGCAGTGCTCCCAGCTCTACAACAATCGTATAAAAAAGTACAGCGGCGACAAATGTTATAACTACCAGCGGCAGCACTTTGGTAAATGGAAACTTCTCATCAATTTCTGCTTCAGTATGCTGCTCACGTACTTCAGGCTCAAACAACACCAGTGTGACAATTAGTGCAACTGGCAACGCGATCAGATAGAGCAGGAACGGACCGCGCGATCCCAATGTCTCGCCAAGGACTCCTCCGACAGTAATTAGGACAATAGCCGCTAGGCTGAGCAAGGCCACCTGTAATGCAATCCAGCGCTTGCGCTCCTCACCCTGAAAGTAGTCGCCGAGCATGGCTGTCGCAACGGTCATGATGACCGCTTCTGTAACGCCTAGTCCAACGCGAGAAATGATAATTCGCATTAAATCTGACATAAAATAGGGAAGTACACCAAAAACCGCGTAAAGCAGCAGCGCAATAATTAATAACAGCTTGCGTCCAACACGATCAGACAGCCAGCCAGCCAGTGGTGAAAACAGAGCCACGCACAATGCAGGAATGGTTACCGCCATTGGCACGAGAAACTCGCTGCCGGGAACGGCGCTAAATTCTTTCCCCAAAAGTGGAATTACCGGAACAAGTGAAACAATTGCCATCACGGGCAGAACTGCTGCCAATAGAAGGACCGCCCCATGTATGGTGCTCGCAGCTTGCCTGGGCACTGCTGTAACCGATTCATTCATCTGCTGGATCCCAAATAGGCGGCGACTAGTAGACGACGCCGTGGTCGGCTGCGAGCATAAAGGGTAATAGGCCGGTAAGCAGTGCAGTAGAGGTCTGTTTCATGGTTCTCGGGCACTTATGTTTTCAGTGAATTCGTAGGGACTACCTACCTAGTCGCTGGCGAAGCAATAAAAAAGACCCCTGCCATCATTCATCTCTATTTCTTCCTGGCTGCAACCCCGAGAAAAATGGGCTGAATTCCACAAGGTGCCTGGGTTGCCGCGTTGGCTGTCAAAGTGACCCACCCGCGCGCGCGTGCCGCCGCCGCCGCTCCAGTCTCTGCAAGTTGCTGGATCACCCGCGCGCTGCTCCTCAATACCAGGGGATCCATCAAAAAAGGCTACCGTGCCATCGGCCTGGGTTCCCGTCAGCATATCGTGCATGGTCCCCTCATCGTCGATACCGGGGATCCTGCCGCCACTCTCATCATATGAGTTGTCTCTCATGATGTTGTCGTTGTTGTCATGAAGATCAGTTAAGTCCCGAGCAATGAGCTCACCCTTAACGTTGTACCAAGGTCCCTGGCCGATGCGATCACGGGCGTTCACTGTCGAGGTGCTGAGGTACGCCCGCCAGCTACGATTCCCGGCTCCGGCAGCGTCCGCCAAAGACTGGCAATGTGCGTCGGCGCCGGCTAGCCCACCCAAGTCTCCCCCTCTACCGATATTTTCACTGGTGATGAAAAAACTCATGGAATTGTCGTCGCCGTCTTGGGTCAATTCCAAGTGACAACCCACGGTAGACAATATGATCGCGGAAAGAATGGTCAGTATTCTTCTCATCTCATTTTAACGCGAGATCAAGTGCCGCCCTCACCTCCGCATCCCAGAATTCGGAGAGAACCTGCCCTGGGGGCAAATCGGTAGACGACCGCCGATAGGAAACGACGCCACTACCATCGACAACCATCAAACCAGGTATGAACTGGATGTCATATGCGCCTGCAATTTCATCGCCATCGAGAATACCCAGTACCGGAAACCCCAGGCTACCTAGGTAAGCGACTGGATCACCGATCCCTCGTTCCTTGGCATTGATGGTGACTATCTTTACGCCATCTGCGGCATAGTCACTCTGGATGTCTTCCAGGTATGGCATGAAAGCTTTGCAGTAGGGACACCACGTCGCCCAGAACACGACGACAGCTGGCCTTCCATTTGTCACCTCCGGAAACGAGACGACGTTGCCGCGAGTATCACTACCAATCCAGGAAGGTGCCTCATCTCCGGCCTCGACAGCCCAGAGGGGCAACGTCCACATACCCAGCAGAAAAGTAACTATAAGCGTTTTCGGCGACACACAATTCTCCGATAGTGACGTTTACTGCTATAAGTTGAACATGATCACTTTATACAGCAGCATCTTGTTTCAAGCGCACGCCTACTCATCGTACACCTTTTTTATCTCTAGCTCCTTCATCAGTTTCTAGCCAACAATCTGCAAGACCGATTCACTGCGCTTAATCATATATGATCTCTCATCTAGCAAAAATCAGTGTACGAGAATCAATCAATCAAGCCGAGGGGGTTTGGCTGGGTATATTTGGGCATCATTACGAGTATAGAAATTCTGTTTGTTTATGTTTTAATAGGTTTTGTGGCTTTCTTGATTGACGCCATCTCCACCACATTATTAAAAATCTAGGAGTTATAAATGTCTGCGCAGCAATGGGATTCCCCGCCGGAAATGAAAATCGACGAGACGAAAAACTATTCCGTCTCGATTACGACCAATCGCGGTACCATTGAACTTGAGTTATATCCACAACACGCACCGCAAACAGTGAACAACTTCGTGTACCTAGCGGGTCAAGGTTTCTACGACGGCGTATTGTTTCATCGTGTTATCCCGAATTTCATGATTCAAGGTGGTGATCCGACCGGCTCGGGGAGCGGTGGCCCTGGCTATCGATTCGCTGATGAATGCGACGGAAATCCGCTAAAACATGAGCGTTGCGTTATCTCAATGGCCAATGCAGGTCCGAATACCAACGGTAGTCAGTTTTTCATTACACATTTGCCTACACCACACCTAGATGGCAAACATACCGTGTTTGGAAAAGTCATAACAGGAGAGGATATTGTCGACGCCATCGAGCAGGGTGACACGATAGTCAGTGTCACCGTCGCCGACTGAGTAAGAGTTCTGGTGGTACTGCGGAAAATAAACATGGTACCGGTGGGTACATATAGATAGATTTGATGCCTTAGAAAGGTTAAGCGCGCGCCGCTGAAACATTCTAATTAGGGGCTTACCTTTTGCGTAAAAGAAATTGCTTACTAGTAGTTTTTTTTGGGATTCTCCTAACATTAAGCGCCTGTGGCGGAGGGGGTGGGGGTGGCTCGGAGACGGTCGCAGTCAACGCCACCGATACTATTCCAAATGCGTTCAGCCTAGCCGATCAGACCGATGTCGCACTGGGTACAGTGATTCAATCAATGGCATTTACCGTAACGGGAATCGATGCGCCTACTGCCATCAGCATAACCGGCGGTGAATATAGTATTGACGGCGGCTCCTATGCCAGTATTCCTGGCTCTGTCAGCAACGGTCAAACCGTACGCGTACGTCACACCAGCTCTGCCAACCCCTCGACAACCGTCACTACGACCATCACCATAGGTGGCGTGAGTGGAACGTTCAGTAGCACGACTGCTAGCATGAGTGGGAGCTACAGCGGCATAGACAATTCTAAGCCCTATGCGGTAAAAAAAACGTCAGGCATTGTATTCGGAACTGCGGAAATCAACACTATGACTCCGCAATCTTTTGACCTCTTGCTGGATCTCTATGAGCCGGACGCTGATCTCAGCGGACACTCATTGCCAATGATGATCATTATCCATGGCGGCGGATTCACCGGTGGTAGTCGCACGCAGGGCCAGCTCGTCACATTTGCAGAGGCGTTTGCAAGTCAGGGTTACCTTGCAGTTTCGATTGACTATCGGGTAGGTCCTCAGGACCCGGTACTTTCTGCTGAGATGCAAGCGCTGCAGAGCGAGGAGTCACATGTCTCTCGAAAAGCCGCCATGTTAGCTGCGGCCGAAGACACTGTGCACGCTGCTCAGTGGATGATAGAAAATGCCGCGACATTTCATGTTGACATGGACAAAATTGGCCTGCTTGGTGCCTCCGCGGGCGCGAGTACTGCGTTGAATGTTGAATACGCCCTGGATGGCTACGGATTCGACTTGCCAGCTTTCCAGGTCGTAGTGAACCTGTGGGGCAGCCTTAGCTTGGGCTACGATGCACCGTTGGTAATTTCTCCAGCAACGATATCGTCAACTGAAGCACCCATTATCGTTATTCACGGCGAGAATGACATGACAGTCGACTACGACCACTCCGTGCGTTTGAATGCAATTGCGACGGCAAATGGACTTCCAATTGAATTCATTACCAATACAGGAGCTGGGCATGGCTTTATGGCTAACGACATTTTTAGCCTGGAAACTTCCCCGGCTAGTGGCATCACTCAATTTCAACGGATACTGGACTTTGTCAATGTTGCGACACTGTCACCTGACTGCCTCCGATTAGAGCTTACGATAGACAATTGTCAGATCTAACGTGTCAGATTTTGCCGGCTACCACTTGAGAAAAAGATCTTCCCTCGCTCGATTCTCGGGCACGGCGCTCGGTCAGGCGCGCCTGTACGTGACTGGGTACGGCTGCTTCCTTCGCGAAGGCTGGTTCGCTTTTCAGGCGTTCAAACCACGCTGCGACCCTCGGATGCAGCGTCTCGATGGGATAGGATACGAGCCGAAGGCGATGAACATAGATAAACCAGGCGACATCCAGAAGCGAAAGCGTATCGTCAAATAAGAAATTCCGTTCTCCGAGAATTTCTTCTAATTCATCGAGTGCATGACGGAAACGTTGTGCCGATCCGCGTACCGCCTCATCAGGAATGCCACCGTTCGTATTGAAGCGCTGCCAATAATCAAACTCGATTTCACGCCATGTGTCCACCTCTCCCTTAACAGTGCCGGATCCGAGGCTCCTATAATTCTCCAGCACCTCTGGCGTTTTGCCGGCACTCTCGGGTGGAAGAACATAGCGCATGGAAAGATTCCGCAGATCGTGATGCAGGTCGTTCTCTTTATCCAGCTTTTGGAATATTTCTTTTTTGCTGCCTTCCGGAATGAGTGGAGGGTCAGGGAAATACTTCTCGATATGCATCAGAATATCATTACTTTCGATATGAACGGTTCCGTCATGAATCAGCACAGGTACGAGGCCGCGCGGATTAATACCGAGGAACCAAGCCTCATTATGCTTCTTTTCAGCTAGATTAATGATATGAGATTCCCAGGAAATACCCTTTAAATCCAAAACTATTCTTGTTTTCTGTGAACAGCTGGATGACGGGAAATGGCAAAGGTGAATGCCCTTCCAGTTCAGAACTTCCCGGGTCTGTATATCAGTCTCAACGAGTTGAACCATTTTTTCGCCATCTATGAAGGTCTAGAGAAGGCACTTAGTATACCGTCAGCACCGGAAAGCCGTGTTGGTATACTAAAGGACTAATGCGCATGTACATACTTATGAAAACAAAAATTCTAAGCGCGTCAACCCTGTCTGTCGCGACCACGATCTTTATTTCGCAAGCTATTGCTCATCACTCACATGGCAACTATGAAATCGGGAAGGAGATTCAGGTTCAAGGCGTTGTGACTGAATTCCATTTCGAGAATCCCCATGTCTGGATATTCATGGATGTCGACAATGAAGTTGGTGAGACCAAGGATTGGGCACTAGAAGGCGGGGGAGCTGCTAGCTTTGGTAAAGCGGGATGGGATGGCATAGCAGAAGGAGACGAGCTGACAGTCACGTGCACTCCAACTCGTGATGGCGATAACGGTTGCTTTATCACCAATATAGAAATCAACGAGTCGAATCCGGTAGCTGATGGCGCTCCCAGCTGGATTAATATTGCCTTTCCCGACCAATTATTTTCGGCCAACTTTCCGAGTGAACCCGCAATTAGCACTGCGCCTTATCTTTCAGAATACGGTGGCATATTTCCCTCAACAATTTATACGGCTCGAAAAAGCGATAATCACTATTCAGTGACCGTGGTAGATTTCTCTAATGCCAAAAATATCTATCTTCAACTGGCAGAGGAAATCAATGTTGCTGGGGCCCACAATTTTTGGCTCTATGACCAAATGGGTGCAATCTCTTATGCAGCACAGCAGTTTCGTTTACGGGGTGGCGAAGTTACCTACGATGCCTGGCATCACGTGGACTTTATTGGTGGGCATCAGCTTTTCCTCACGAACCCTGATCAAACCCGCACTTATGTAGGTATTTACAGGCATGCCGACCGGCTCTACATCTTAGAAGCAACGGTGACAGCGAACGCCCCGCCTCAGGGGGTCTTTCAGCAATCTCTGACGATTCTGGATAAAGAGGGCAAGCGTATTCGTTATGACCTGCAGCCAGATCATACGAGAATGAGGATTGAGGCTGACTGATTTTCTGGACTGATAAATATTTATTCTAACCAAGGGTTTACTGTGTCTAGATATGGCGAGATGAATAGAAGAGAGTTTCTGTCACACAGTACTGCTGTATCAGTAGCGGCCTCCTTGCCTCTCGGATCAATTGCACAGGAAACGATGATGGTGCGCCCGATTCCGGGTACCGACGAGCTTCTTCCTGTCATCGGGCTAGGTGCGCCTGATGTTTTCATCGATATCCCTCCGGAAGGTAAGGAACTTCCTAAAGCCATTCTTCAAGCCATGATTGATCAGGGTGGCAGGTACTTGGATACGCCTGCCTTCTTCCGGCCCAACGTCCCGATCGTCGGTGATCTCCTCACAGAGATGAATCTGCAGGACGAGTTGTTTTTATCCGGAAAAATCACAGTAAACGGCAAAAAAGCAGGTATCGAACACCTTGAGAGAACCGTTGCGAACTTAAAGAAACGGCCTATAGACCTGCTGCTGATTCACAATATGAGGACACTAGACGAGCACTGGGCAACGCTTAAGGATTGGAAAGAAGAGGGACGGGTACGCTATATCGGCATCAGTCTGACAAGAAACCTCGATTACGTGGATATGGAGAGATTCATGAAGGCTGAGCGGCCGGACTTTATCATGACTGGTTACTCGATCCATCATCCGCTTGCCGCTGAAAGTACGCTACCGTTGGCGGCAGATCTCGGTATAGCGGTCCTCATAGTTGAGGCGTTCAAGGCTACAAACGATGGTGGCATCTTTCCGATCGTGGCCGGCAAACCGCTACCGGAATGGACAGCTGAGTTCGACTGCGAGAGTTGGGCTCAGTACTCGCTGAAATTTATCCTATCGAACCCAGCAGTGACAGGTATCGTGACGGAGACGCGACAGGTTCGCCATGTCATCGATAATATGCGTGGTGGCTACGGACGACTCCCAGATGAGTCAATGCGCAAGCGAATGAGCAACTATCTATTGTCGATATAGCTCCCGGTCTCTACAGGGCTAACAATCTATTGATTTATAAAAAGCACCGTCCAAATGACGGTGCTTTTCTTTATAAACCAATATTGCTTCTATATTCCTGATTAATTCTCAATCTCAGCTATTTAGTAATCTTCTTGCGACGCACTCACCCAGAGCTTCTCGCCGGTTTCAATCATAGTGACCACGCTCCCGTTTATGGAGGTGCTACCATCTCTTGCGCCAAACCCTTCGGCCTGGACAACGTCGCCTGGTTTCAATACGCCGGGCGTCCAGCCCTGCTTGAGCAGCGTGTTAATGCCTAGTAGCTCGATTGACCAACCTTGCACATTCCCATTGATATCTTCAACGTCGATATAGATCCAGGCGTGGGGGTTCGTCCAGTGGAGTCGCGTAACTGTTCCGGTGAGCTCGATCGGCCGGTTGATATCGAACACGGCGGCAAATGAGTGGTGAGGAGCAGCGGGTATGGCCGCCAACAGCACAGCCACTCCGACAAAAGCTGAGATCATGGGCCTCATAACAGGACTCCCTGGGTGCGATATGTGAGACACTCACATAATAATCACGTAGGCGGGAACTGCAAATCTGTCAAGCATGACTCTCTTCCGAGGAAGCAATATGAAACGACAATTCACGGCTTTGGTCTTATTAGTCACAACTACTCCGCTGGCGGCACAGTGGCTGATGCTACCTACACCGGATATCCCCCGAGCAGTTGACGGTGAACCAGATCTGTCCGTACCAGCGCCGCGCGCCGCAGATGGCCGCCCCGATTTGACGGGACTGTGGCGCCCGGAGCGAGTAAGGAGTGACTTGAGGGACCGGAGTAACCTCCAGCCATGGGTACGCACACTAATCGATGAGCGAGAGAAAACCTATTTTGTGGATGGACCTCGCTTTAGGTGCCTGCCGGCTGGGCCGGAAAATCTCACCACTTCTAGTAACTCGTATGGACTACGAAGGATTCTGCAATATCCAAACATGATTGTGATGCTCTATAACGACGGAACCTATCGCCAGATCTTTATGGATGGCCGTGAGCTCGAGCCAGATCCGCTCCCAACTTGGTTAGGCTACTCCGTTGCACGCTGGGAAGGCGATACGCTGGTGGTCGAGAGCAACGGTTACAATGATAAGACCTGGCTGGGGCGCGGGATCTCACACACCGAGCGCCTACGCATTACAGAGCGTTATCACCGCTCAAATTTTGGGAACATGCAGGTTGACGTTACCTACGAGGATCCCGGTGCACTCGAGTCGACACTGCATGCTTTCATTGAGATGGGATTCGCGGCTGACGAAGTGATGCTTGAGACTGTCTGCAATGAAGCTTATGGAGGAGAAGAAGGCGGCTGGAGCTCCCGGGTCATGGAAAGGGATGAAGCGGCAGTGGAAGTTGCTCCGGAAGTTCTAGCCAAATACGTGGGCACCTATAGTGGCATGTACCTGCAGAACTTCGTCACCATTGAGGTCATGCTAGAAGGGGGTGAACTATTCTTCCAAAAAAATAACGGTGCCAGACGGCGGCTTATTCCGAAATCAGAGACTTCTTTTCTAGAGAGCGGTGGTGGTTTTGGGTACACCTTCACGGTTGAGGGTGACGGGATGGCAACCGAGATTTCGGAGGTCCACGTTTCAGGCGCCTGGTCTTTCAGTCGGGTGCTTTAGTTTGAGAGTCCGGCGCGATTTAATTTTTCAAAATCTTTCACTCTGAACGGGGCAACCCGGAAAATAATTACCTTTTGCGAGTTCGTCGGTACATCGCTGCCGGGCCCGTTCGACGCCTCCCGCAACGAATGCGCGCACTTCCTCAGAAGTCATGACATACTGGTGGACAGGCGATAACACATCGACCTCAAGATCATAGTGCTCGATGATGTCCCACAGGTTGTCCGCCCACCATTGATAATCTTCGGCTGCCGTGGCGATATCCGCCTCGACAAGAACCCTCTGCTCCGGCAGGTGTGCCAGAACGAGATCTGCTGTATGTATGTTATTCCGAGCCCAGTATAGATCAACGACCAGCCCCTCATCGGCGAGTCTCAGGTGCTCATCGACAGGCAGGAATTTCATCTCCTGCCAGTTCCGCTCAAGAAAGTCGGGAAAATCCGGTGCCCGACGCTCGGCCCACTCGCGCAGGATGCCTTCATTGGCACGCTTGGAGATGACTGTAAGGCCCGCCGCCACCGCGGCCCTGAACCCGCCCGAGTGATCCGTATGATGATGGGAAATGATGGCCTGGGTTACAGGTTTGCCCTCGATCATCCGGTTCGCGTATTCGATGATTGCATTTGCCCGTACCTGAGGGGTGCGCATCTCGTACAGGGTGAGATGGTCCTCAAATTCAAAGACCATCGCGCCACCGGTCAGCCGCCACACTCGATCTGTAACCTGTCTGGCCTCGATCTCCGGCGGCTCCACCACCGGTTCCGGTGCGGCAGCGACGTTGCTGGGAGCGGCAAGGTCCGGAATCGCGCTGTCAATCTCATAGTCGTCGACATAGATTTTCATATAGTCGATATCCCGCCAGTCGATGACCGTGTTGTAGCCCAGTGGTAGCAGGAAGTCCCCGAACGGAACGTAGCCCGTGAAGTGGGTGGTGTAGGTGAGTTGCCCCATATTGTCCTGGGGGTTAATCCAACGGACAAACCGAGGTAAGTCGTCGCTCGGATCGATCCCGATCGTGAACTCGATCCCCTCTTTAGTCACCAGTGGGATCAACGACAATTCATTCTCTGCCCCTAGCTGACCAACGGTCGTTTCCGGGGAGAGAGCCCCGCGAATCGCACTGACAGGATTCGACAGCATCCACAGCCGGCGCAGCCGGGGGCTGTCGGCTCGTTGCGACCCCTGCCCTCCCGTGTCACCGATCCTCGTCGCTGTCCCGTCCGGCGAAACATTGTAGGCAACCATACCGTCGAGTATCTGGTTCGTTGGCGTAAACGCGTGGCCTCTAATCCCTGCAAACGGGAAGAGATAGTTCCGCCGCTCGTAGAGTTGGAACCGGTCGTTCTCGAAGTCATAGACCCGGCTCAGATCGTTCGCCGCCTGCCATTTCTGTGGCGCATTCGGATCCCCAGTGATATTGCCGCCGCCATACTGGTATACCCATTGGCCGTAGCCTCTCAGCATGATGTTGCGGACCGAGAGAATGCGCTCCGCGCCCCCCAACGCCGCCGCGCTCGCCTGGATCTGCTGCTCTGCTGTCGTTTGCGAGTAACCAAGCTGGGATACTAGGACAAGGAATATACCCAGTACGAGAGTGGGAGTATTCATATCACCGGGCGCTACAGGGTTTCGGGCTCCAATTCGATCCGTCCGGTTCTTTTTTGAAGTGCGAGCTCACAAGGAAACGCACCATGAGATACGTGGGGTCCTCAACGACTGAACTCAAAAGCAACCACGGATCCCCGTTTGGCAGGTCGAACCGATCAAAGTATTCCGTCAGAACCACGTCCGCACTATACGGCACCCCGTTTTTGCGTAAATAGCCGGGCAGCAGGTTTGTGGTTGTGACCATCAACGCGCCGCCAGATGCGGAATCTTGGGCGCCGACCCCGATCACGGAGCGGAACCCGATGGACTGTATCTGTTTCTGCCACTCGGCCACCGAGTGGCCCTGTCGGCTTGGTGGTCCACTTGGAGTGGGCGCATCCGAATACTGGGGCCTCGCACCGATTGCCATGCGCCGAATTTCCCGTGGGTCAAGCGCTTGTTGGATGGATTCGAAAAGAGATTGGTCCAATTCGGTGGGTGGCTGAGCGAAGTGCAACAGTCGGGTCTGCATACCATTGTCAAATTCCACCTGGAGCGTGCTCTCATCTGCCCAGCTGATATGCATGCGTCCCGGTAACCGGGTAATACCCAGCGCACCGTACGCCTTACACTCGTCACCGGCGGCGATATCTGCCTCCGGGTCCCACTGATCCGCGGCCGACCACCCCGACGGGTTCAGCGGGATACTCGTATAATCCCCCTTCGGCGGCGTCATCATGCGCCAGCGCCAGTCTTCGTTCACAACCGACACCCAGTAACCAGTGATATCGATGGGCGCAAGCTGCTGTGCGGGCAGTGCAGGACCACTTGGTGCTGCTCCACCCGGTGGTTGAGCCACAAGTGACCCGCACACCGCGAGCAAAACGGTAACCACCAATGCCTGAATAACTCCCATGAAGCGGGCAGCGTCCCTGTCCACCCTGCTATGCAAATTCACCATACAGTACCTCGATAAAACACATCATCCTTATACTCACTGGGAGGACAGCAGCTCGCTCAGCACATCCATGTACTCGGGATACTGGGTCTCAGCTCCTCCGAGCGCCGCTTCCCGGGGTACTCCGCTATTGCTGGAATAATCCTGGAGCAGCGGATTCTCTCCCGGTAGGAAATGTGGAACGTAGCCCTGAGGACGCTCGATTTCGACACGAGCCGAGCAAGTATACGGCCCCATGGTATAGCCGGGGTTGGCCTCCCAGGCGACGCTGCGAACGGAAGGCTCGCTCAGATAAACGGGGTCCTCAATGACCGTGACAAGCTGAAGGATATCGCCGTGCCGAATCCAATATTGCGCCACCTCGGCCAGGTCGCTCCGCGGGATACCGTTGCGGCGGATCCATCCCTCTTTTAAATGTGTGATGCGCACGACGAGAATATCGCCTTCCCAGTGTCCCGTAGAGAATCCCATCCACGTGTGGGCCTCATATTCGGACGGGTGTTCCCGTCCGTCCATCCAGATAGTCTGTGTGGGGGTCATCCACGAGTAAGTGATGTGCCAGGCAATGACCTCAAAGGTGTTTGGGTCGATCTCTGATCTAATTAGTGCGTGTGCCGGACCCAAGGGTGCGTAATCGATGGGGTGCGGCTCACACTGGTGCTCCGGCACAGTCCACCTCAATGGACTGAATGACTCCGCGCGAAAGCGCGCCGCGTCGTTGATGGGAAGGCCCGTGTAGTCACCCATGTCCGGTCCTTGGCCGCGCTCACCCAAATCTTCGTGCATTCGCTGAGTCCACGTGCCGGCTAAGTCCATCTGCGCGACGGCCATCGGCGCAATCAACCCTAGCGCAAGAAGTAGGATGAATGAAGATTGTCTGTGCACTATGGGACCCCTTATGCCTTCCATGAACCGAACCGTTCACTTCCTTTATGATTTATTCTAAACAAGTACATCCCGGTCGTGAACGTATCGGCCAGATTCCCTGCCCTATTTGCGCCAAGGGCATCCCGAATGTCTTGTCGGGCAATTAATTGAACTCACGATTCCACTCCCAGCCATCGGACGGTCGTTTAATAGACTGCAACAACATCGAAAAGTTCTCTGGATTTCGGCTTGGATGACCAACCACGATCACTCGTTCGCCAACCTTCAGCGTATCACGGCTTAGCTGTCCTCGAAGCCTAGAGGCCGCCCCCCACTCCACCGCCCAACGTTGCATCTCGCCTGTGTCGTCAGGCGCAATGACGTGCACAAAAGAGTGTGGATTGCGCAACATAAATGCGACAAGCTCACCCTCGATTGTGATCTCCCGACTATCCTGATAGGTTGCCGTGAAGGAATGATGCGCATTGATGGGAACAGAAACCAAAGCGACCCCAACGAATGCAAGGAATAACCTCCCAAGATGCATTTTTTGTAACTCCTGAAGGATAAGCCTGTCATTTAGAGGCGGTATCATACGCGAACGCGTTTTCGGCAGCATATAAACAAAAGCATTGGGGGAAAATGAAAAAATGAAAGGTAAGATATCGTTTTGGTTATTATGGGCTGCGCTGCAGTCCATGCTTACCTTCGCCTCCCAAGCGGAAGCGCAACGACTTCAAGGCAACCCTCAACCTCCATTCGAAATCATTTCCGTGCAGGGCAATGTGTATCTAATCCCCGGGGCTGGGGGAAATGTTACGGTACAGATCGGAGATGACGGGATTCTTCTCGTTGATTCCGGGGCGCAGGAGAATGCCCAACAGATGCTGGAGACCGTTTCCCAACTATCGGATCTACCTATCCGAAGGATCGTGAACACTCACATCCACGAAGACCATACGGGTGGTAACGCGATCCTGGCCGAGGCAGGCCAACACATCACCTATCTGGAGAGTGGCATATCGGGCGCAGGAATCTACGCCCACGAAAGTGTACTGCACCGCATGTCGGGCTCACTAGGAGAAACGAGCACATTTGAATCGGAAAACTGGCCACTCGAAACTTACTTCACCGATGTCATGGAACTCTACTTCAATGACGAGTCGATCCAGATCCTACATCAACCCGCAGCGCATACCGACGGTGACAGCATTGTGTACTTCCGCCGCTCGGACGTCATCAGCACGGGCGATATTTTCGTGACGACGAGCTATCCGCTCATTGACGTGGAACGTGGTGGGACGCTTCAGGGCATCATAGATGCGCTCAACCGGATCATTGCCCTCATGATCCCCGCGGCGAACGAGGAGGGAGGTACGCTGGCCATCTCTGGTCATGGAAGGATCGCTGACGAGTACGGTGTGGCGATTTATCGTGACATGCTCACGATCATCCGTGATCGGATCATCGACATGATCAAGAAGGGTATGAACCTTGAGCAGGTCAAGGCCGGAAGGCCGACCATGGACTACGACGGGATCTATGGGCTCAATTCTGAATTCTGGTCAACCGAGAGATTCATTGAAGCGATCTACGAAGAATTCGCACTTGATTAGCATCCCCCTCACCACATTAACATTCAGGCTCATTCAGACGGATTAGCGCACTGGAAGTTTGTAGCATCGTTTGAGTCGAGGTTCGGCTCTCTTAATCTCGCGACCTGGGGGTACGGACACCAGGGGCGCGACAAGTCGCGCTGACTGTGGTTCACCACAATCGAATCCGGCGGCGTACCGTCGGATACCCACGCATCGATCGCCTCCAGTGCCGGCTGGAGATAGTCGCTCGGGCCGTCGCCGCCCTGACAATGGCCCATGCCGGGTGCTAAAAACAACCGCAGATGGTCCCTAAAGTCCGACTCACCTCGCTTACGCGAGACTGTGTCTTCCATCGCCTCGTAGATTTCGATTGTAGTCACCGGCGTCACGCCTGGGTCGCTCAAGCCATGGTAGAGAATCGCCTTGCCGCCACTTTGGACGAAGGGTGTTACGTCGGGGTTATCGGCGCGGGTTACGCCGGAGTAATAGGAGGAATCGGCAGCCGCAACGTCCTCGGGATTGTCGATACTGAACTCCTCCAGAACGTTGCGATCTGGGTCTTGGTACCAGGCACGAGCGACGAGATCGCAGCGGGCACATGTAGACGACGGAAGCAGGTCCATCCAGCCCCCCATACCTCCCATGCCCCCACTTCCTTCACTTCCGCGGACCCGACCGGGATAGATCTGTTCACCTGCCGTAGTTACTGGGCCGTCGTAAATCGAGCGGACGAACTGGACCTGCCGATCAGTAAGGCACTGCGGCGGCGACTCCGACGCGGAGCACTGGATTACAGCTGGGTCAAAAGCACATTGCAGAGGGTTATCGATAATACGATCCGTAACCCCGTCAAGCGCATCGCACATGTCTACGGAGCCGCGCTTTACTAGGTCCAGCTGATCGGGTACGAGAGATTCTCCCGCGGCATCTAGTTCGGCAACCCGTTGAGCAGCCCAGAGCTGCGACATGTTTAACCGCGTCAAAGAAAAGACAGGCGCTCCAGCCACGATTCCATCGAAGTCATTAGGGTAACGCTGCATCGCCTTCAAACCCTGGCGCCCGCCGGTAGAGCATCCCAAGTAGTACGAATACTCCGGCGCACGCGCATAGAATGCATCGACGAATTGTTTACCGACGACGGTCGTTAGATGAATCGACTGATACGCGAAGTTGTCGATCGTCACGTAATTAGGGACGATAATGCCGGACTCGAGCTCCTTCATGATCCAGTCTTCCGGACCATCTCTGGTGTGACCTGTGTCAGTCTGTCCTGTTGCGAACCCTAGCTCCAACGCGGCCTGCACACGATTTTCGCTTTGAAATAAGCCCGCAGTGCCGCCGTTACCACTAACGAGGAAACGACCATTCCAGGCTGCAGCATCCGGAAAGCGGAGTCGAAACCTGATCTGACTCCGGCCATCATCATTGGCAATTACACCTTCGAGGCGGCAGTAACCACCGGTCTCATCCGCGAACTCAACACTCGTAAGCGTCACACCATACCGAGAGTCCACGGCAAGCTGCTCGAACGACGAGATCTCGCAGTCATATGCATGCCCGCTGAGCGGAAAGATTAAGAATAAGGCGATGACTGTCGGCTGGTATTTATTGTACATTCGGGCGCTCCAATTTTACTCTGAGCTAATGGCTACCCCCAACTATAGTCGATGCTACTGTCCCTCTTTACGAAATTCAGGCCTCAGGTTCTGGCTGGGTGAGTCCCCCAGGGAGCTGTCCGCGCGGGAATGGGGTCGAACTCGGGCCGAACTCAGAAACGAGCCAGTTGAGGAGAGTTTCCCTGTCTTCGTCAGAAATGACTGTTCCCTCTGCCACACCACTCGGAGTTATTTTCATTCTCTCGATCAGTGCCAGCCATCCGTCTCTGTCCATAGCGTAATAGGCATACTCATCGATACCATGGCATGCCGTGCAGGCCGTGAGTATGACGGATCTCACCGGTTCCTCGGGTAACGTCACCTCTGGTCGGTCCGGCCTTTTGTTATTGAACTGCGCAGTCACCGGTGTTGCTGCTATAGCCACCAAAGCTATCAGTACCAGACACATTCTGGCTTTTGTAATTCTCCACATCATCGCGAGGTCTATTTCTACAGACATCAAGCTATTGAGAGTAGTCCAGTACTCTCGCCGATGCCACCGCGCTCAATACCATATAAATAGAGAATGCTTAATAGTAGATTAGCGCATCTTTCCGTGTTGTCCGGAAACACAAGGTGGCGATTACCCTCGAAAGTGCCGTCGATCCCTCCAACGAGAATCGTTGGCACTTTCTCGTGCGCGTGCCGATGCGAGTTGCCCATGTTGCTGCTTTTGTAGATGAGTACGTGATCCAAAAGGTTGCCATCGCCATCAGGCATATTGCGCAACTTCTCGCAGAAATACGCTAGGTTTCCGACATGATACCGATTCATCTTGGCATAGTTAGCCTTGTTCGCCGGAATATCACCATGGTGCGATACTCCATGCCACCCTCCGTCAAAACCAGATTCAGGAAAGCTGGTACCGGAAAGGTCGCGGCCCAGCATGAGCGTGGCGGAACGTGTGATGTCAGCCTGAAAAGCCAGTGCGATTAGGTCGTACATGATTTTAAAATGTACATCCTTACTCTCCGGTATACCGAATGGGACCTCTGCAGACACCTCTGCCGCAGAGTTGTTAGTCGCATTGCGGATTCTTCTCTCGATCTCTCGGACGTTATCAAAATAATCATCAAGCCTGGCCTGATCACCTGGAGCGAGATTTCGCTTGAGGTGAGGAATCTCATGCGTTACTGAATCAAGCACACTGGCACTCTGCAATCGACCGATCCGCCGCTCCTCCGGACTCGATCCGTCGCCAAACATACGCTCAAAGGCCACACGTGGATTCACTTCCGTAGGTAATGGTGTCGAGGGGTTGGACCAGGAGACAGAGTTCGTATATGCGCAACTGTAACCCCAGTTACAGTTACCACTGTTGTGGCTGGCATCCTCAACGCCAAGCTGCACAGATGACAACAATGTATCCTGGCTGTGCTTCTGGGCGATCAACTGATCGATTGTCACACCCAGATATGGACTCACGGCGTCTCTCCGTGGACGCGTGCCGGATAAAAAGACCGCTCCACGCGCGTGATTCCCACCAGGTTCTTCCGGAGTGGAAATTGCCGCCGAGCTGTCTAGCCCACTAATCAGTACCGTGCGGTCACGAAATGGCTCGAGCGGCTTTGTAATAAAAGAAAACTCGAAATCTGGCCCCGCGTCAAGAGGACTCCAATAACCAGGCGCCGCACCGTGGGGATGCCAGATGCCAACAAAACGCTTCACGCCTCCGGCTGCCGTTTGAGCGAGTGCTGTCATGGCGGGCAACATCGCATCGAGTAATGGCAAGGCTAGCGTGACTCCCGCTCCACGCAGAAACGTCCGGCGAGGAAGGTGCTTTTTGGTGATAAACATCATCAGCCTCCTGATCGACTATTAACGGGCACAACAACTTCTTTCGCATCCGTCTTTGTTCTCATCTGAAACGGGGCACTCTTCACGATACCCAATAAAATCGACGAGAACCTATTATCGTTTTCTTCTGTTTCCTGCACAATCGAGCGAATCACAGGCATATCAAAATACTCAACCCCTCGGCCCAAGGCGTAGGTCATCAGCTTCTCGGTCAACATCCGGACGAATTGTGGCGAATACTGCAACAACGCCTCCCTCAACTCGTGCGGTCCATTGACCTGGGTACCATCCCATAATTCGACTGCCGCATCGATCGGTGCTCCCCCTTCACCGCCTTCTATGGTTCGCCACTTAGCGTCCGCACTGAAATTCTCGAGTGTAAATCCGATCGGATCCATGATCTTATGGCAACCCGCACAAGGCTCTTCAGTTGTGTGCAGCGCCATCTGCTCACGTAGTGTCAGTATCCCTTCAGGTCCTTCCGCCTCTATGTCCTCTAGCGCCGGAACATCGGGTGGCTGTTCTGGCGGGGGTGTACCGAGGATGTTCTCCAATACCCACACACCTCGTTTGACAGGTGAAGTTCGGTAGTTTTGAACCCAGGTGGTTGAAAGAAAACTTCCATGCCCTAGCACACCACGGCGGTAGTCCAGCTCAGGCCCCAAAGGCACACGGCGGAAATGGGATCCGTAGATGTTGGGAATATCGTAGTGCCTAGCGAGCCGCTCATTGAGAAATGTGTAATCCGCAGTCAGTATATCTAGGACGCTGCGATCCTCACGCATGATACTTTCAAACAGCAGTTCCGTCTCACGGGCAAATCCCTCTCGCAACTCGTCGTCCCAGTCGGGAAAGACTGTTTGAGACGGGGCCGTTGTGTCTAGATTCCTCAGGTATAGCCATTGCTGGGCGAAATTCTCAATCAGACTCTCCGACCGGGAATCGGCGAGCATGCGCTGTACCTGCTGCTCGAGTACGCTCGGGTCGCTGAGTCTTCCCTGGCTGGCCACATCGATCAGTTCACTATCGGGAATGCTGCTCCACAGAAAAAAGGACAAACGAGAGGCCAATTCCAATTCGGTAATCCGGTAGGTTTCACCCGGAGCTAGTTCAGCCGGCTCTCTTTCTGTACGTACCAGGAATTGGGGACTTGCCAAGAGTCGTCGGAGCGCCTGCTCAATGCCATCCTCAAAGGTGCCGCTACGGCGACCTGTCTGGTAAAAGGCCATGAAGGGCTCAAGGTCATCCGCAGTAATAGGACGCCGAAAAGCTTTGCGTGTCAGCACCGAAAGGATCTCCCTTGCGCAGGGTTCCTCTTCTGCGGCACTCGACGGCCGGCACGCAAAGACCTTACGAAGACTTGGTGAGTCTGTCGGACGCTTGGCATTAAAGGGGCCCTGGATATTCAAGGCGCCGATTACTGGGTAATTGCTTAACTCTCGGACCCTGCCGTTTTCAAGCGACTTCCGGTCAAAGTGTTGGGCCACATCAAGACTGGGTCGGTAGTTTGTCGCCACAAAAGTAGCTGCCACTGAACGCGAGCCGGCCTTCACTGGAATAGTGATCTCCAGTTGCCCATCCCCCGCCGAATTCATGCCGGCGGCCGTCCCCATGTCGGTATAGATCCATACGTGCACTCTCTGGCCGTCAATACTGAGTTCGAGCTGCTCGCCGGGAATATAGGTGCCGACACCGAGATTTCGGACCGTAAACTTATACTCACCATCAGATGGGAAGACGTGCCGAACATCCATACCGCCGCGGGTCCCGAAAGGTAAGCCCTCCAATTGGTAGACCTGTGAACTATCTGTCCGTTTAATATAGAGCGCCTCGGTCGGTGTCTTCCAGTAGCCCACGGCCATACGAGCAATCTTTGTTGCCGTAGTGACATAGGTTTCCAGTAGGGTAGGAGATATTGTCAATGAACCCGCGATATTATCGAATCCGTGGCTTGAATCATCCGTGGGCAAAAACATCGTAGCATCGATCTCAAGATCCAGTAGATCGCGGATAGCATTAGCATATTCTGTTCGATTGAGGCGATGCATTACCTTTGTGCCAGGGTTCACGGGAGCTGCACGATCAATTTCATCTTCCAACCAATCCGTGAGCGCGACATAGTCGGCTAAGGACGGGCGTCTTTCACCTGGTGGCGGCATCATTCCGGCACGCAACTTTCGAACAACTTTTTCCATCAACTCAACGTGCTCGGAAACACTGTCTAAATCGATACCTGCGAGTACGAGCCCACCTTCGCGATTCGTTCGGTTATGACAATTGAGACAAGTCTGGACAATCGTCGCCTCATGGCGCGCAATCAGCGCCTCTTCTGGGGTTGGCTGACAGCCGATGCATGCGATCACTACAATTGCGAATAGGGCTCTGGTTGCCCTCATCTAAATTCCCTCGGACTCGAATAGAATTAGCTCAAAATATATCATGATTGCTATGGGCAAACCGAAGACTCCGGTAATGGCAAACATACTTAGGGTATAGTTTATATTCATAAGCTTAATGATAAGGATCACGTATGCGGCTAGATATCCTAGCGATCGTGGTAGGTATGCCTCTGATCGTTTCAATGAATATTGCTCATGGTAGTGACATTGCAAGCGCTGCTCAGAGGGGTGATAACGCTGCCATCCGTACTCTAATTGAAGAGGGAGCCGCTATTAATGAACCACAAATCGATGGCACAACCGCACTGCACTGGGCTGCTCACTTTAATGATATAGAAGTTGCACAACTTCTGATCCATGCTGGGGCGAGCGTGTCCGCCGTAAACCGCGTCGGGGTCACACCTATGCGCCTAGCCACCATCAACGGTAATGCAACCATGATCGAGGTACTCCTAGAAGCGGGAGTGGATCCTAATGCGCCACTGACACAGCATGGAGATACGGCGCTCATGATGACGGCGCGTACCGGGAAGCCAAGCGCAATTCAGGTGTTGTTAGACAACGGCGCCGAGGTCAATGTCCAGGAGACCTGGGGCGGCACAACTGCCCTGATGTGGGCTATTTCAGAGCACCATTCAGCAGCTGTAGAGATGCTCATTGAGTACGGCGCCGAGGTCAATATCGCCTCAAAGATTGTTCCGGTACGTGGTCGCGGCGTAGGTGTCGAGGGAACTACACCAAAGGATTTCAACTCCGATCAAGAACGAACAAGTTATACGAACGGTGGCCTCACGCCACTGCTCTTCGCTGCAAGGGAAGGTGAGCTCGAAGCCGCTAGGCTGCTGATTGCAGCTGGCGCAGATGTGAATGCGATTGCAGCTGACGGTAAGAATCCGTTAGGACTGGCAATCTATAATGGACATTACGAACTGGCATCAACTTTGATCGATAACGAAGCGGACGCTAATCATGCTGATGCCGAAGGATTCCCGCCGCTTTTCTGGGCGGTAGATCGACGTAATATGGAGTGGAACCCCGGATTTCCATGGACCGTGACCGCAGATCCACTCCCCTTGATCCGGAAACTTCTGGACGCTGGCGCAGACCCGAATGCCTTTGTCAACAACACACCAAGATCCCGTCGTAACTTCGGGGGCTCACCACGAGTCCTGTTCGCCTCCTCGCTGATGCGCGCCGCGTATTCCGGGGATGTCGAACTGGTTCAGCTCCTGCTGGAATACGGTGCAGATCCACTTGTCAGAAACAGCGACAACGAGACACCGCTTCTGGCCGCCTCCGGGTATGGGTGGATTGATGGCTACAGCCAAGGAAGATCCAACGGGGAGAGGCTCGAGACCATCCAGCTGCTGGTAGACCGCGGAGCTAATGTGAATTGGGCCTGCAACGACGGTATTACGCCTTTGATGGTTGCAGCCAATTTTGGTGTGACTGATATCATCCAATACCTCGTAGACCAGGGCGCAGACCTGTCAGCCCATGACCTCGGCAAGAAAAATGATGGTGCGTTCGGTGGAAGTATCGAGCCGTTGATGCCTATTGACTATGCCATCGGTGTGGGAACGTTCCGACCAAACAACGCGATACTACATATGGCCGAAGCCACGGAACTGATGACCCAGATGATGGCGGAACGAGGAATCAGGCACACCACTTCCGAATGCACCCTGAGAGCATTCTCTTGTGGTCCCGTCGATCCCGAGGGTTCATCGCCTGCAGAGATCGCAATCACCAGATCGATTCAGGTCGGCAATCAGGTTGAAGGTATCACTGGAGGCCTGACGACTGAACTTGGTGAAGAGGACCCAGATCCAGAGTAACGGGGCAAACTACACAGGATCTCACTAGAAGACGGACAGATACTCGAGTGCAATATCCTGGCAAAAGTTGCTACTTGAAAAGCAGGTGCATCGTGCTTGATTCAATACTGCAGTCTATGTCGGCAAATATGTGATCCGGCACCATCCGGTAGTTTCCGCTCACGGTGGCTGATTCAGTGAGATAAATAGGGTCCGAGATTGTATAGGACACGGCCATTTCGAGACCGTCTTGGCTGAGTTCATAACGCTCAGTCACGATTTTTTTATCGCTTGAATCTAATCCGGCAGCACTACCCCATTTGTCGGGAGAAAATCCTTGGGTTTCCACTATCAGGGCATTACCTTGTACCTTGCCAACCGAAAAACCGAATCGGTCCGGCTGCCAATCACCCGGCTGATCCCGTCCATCCAGCCAGACCGTGCGTACAGTGTTGTCGAGATCTTTGGTGATCCTGATGTGGCTATCAAGGCGCTCCCATTTAGATGAGGACACAGCAAAGATTGTTCTTGGTATTCCACGCATGATGCAACGATTCAGCGGGTCATCATTCTGGTCATAGTTGCTCGCCTGTTGCCGGCCCAATTCTGTTAAGGGCCACTGCAGAGGTGGCTCAAAAAGAGGGAAGTTATTTACCGATGCTCTCCAGGTACCAGAGAAGTCCTTCGAGGGAATGGCATTGCCTGTCGACTCTACTTGCACAATCTCGGCACCTTCGATGTCGGGAAGATTTCTGTTGTTGAATACGCCCAGGAGTTTCTTGTCTGGCGTCAATACCCAAGCCATAAGAGCAAACTTCCTGTCGGGATTGCGATCGACAGTGACACCAACACGCACCTGATCGCCAGCTGTTAGCGTATTTTCAGTCCAGCCGGCCCTCATGGCACCCGGCAAATTGTGGCCTTCGAGCACCCAGATCTCCCCATCGGCGAGCTCCAGATCTACGTACACGTGAGGATTCAACCATTTGTAATTCGTCACCGTACCGGTCATTTCAACCGGGTTGTCCCTATTAAAATTAGCGCGTGAGTGATGTGCCAGCACGCTGCTAGGTAAAAGAAACTGAATAGAGCAAACACAAAGAAGAGCAGGTAATGTTGTCGCAATTCGCATTCAGTCGCTCCGGGATCATTCAGATGCGATTAGGATCCCGACCAAATATATCAGTTCGGCATGCTATTTGCCCCGGTTCCCAAATCCACCTACATCGCCGGCGTGCCGCTTATGGAGACACATTTACTGCAGAAGTCGACCCACGCCGATACTGTTTCACCAGTGGTGTAGACGGACAATCGAATTTAGGATGGGCGCCGCCTCTCCCACTCTCTGTCAACGTAATGGCAGACTCAAATCCGATCCGTCCGGAGCGAGAGTAGTGAGCTCGCCCTCGGCACCAGCGGCGCCCGTATTCACTAAAAATAGTTCTGTGGCATAGCCTTCGCCGTCGGCAAAGTGGGGCAATACACGGCCCGTCGGCTCCGTGATCAGAGGGATTTGCATGGTGATGGGCTCATCACGCAGATTCTGTGTTCGCTGTTCCGCGCTGATGTGCACGGCCGGCTCACTAGCGATGCGCAGCGTGCCGCTGAACTGCGTGCGGCCAAAGAGTTCCGCAATGGTAAAGTCCTGCTGTTGCTCGTTGGGGAGAATCAGCTCGCGGCGATCAGCCTCATAGCCGTCGGGCCCATACAAGATGAACCGCAGGGATGCCGGTACGAGGTTGTTGTTGGTAACGCTGAGCTCGTGCTGCACGCGCCCGTGGCGAATGGTGGTCGGTCGGGTATTGACGGGGACCCAGCTCTGGCGAGCCTCTCGCGCTGTGTCGGTTCTGGACGCCGAGATTATTACATCACCGTCCGCGAGGGTTACCAGAGAAGCGACCAAGACAACACTCCGGGTAGAAGTCACTACTGCGTAACCGGTTCTGGGCAGCGATGACGTGCCTTCGTATAGATAAACGAAGGTGCCGTTGGGGGGGATCGAGAATGGCACAGGCGCCTCCAGTACGGGGGCGCCCGAGGGCGCATAAATCATGATCTCCCCGCTGGAAATGTCATCCCGGATATTAGCTAAGACCAACTGTGTCCGATAGCCACCGCCACGGACCACCTTCGGTACCACGACGGGTTCAGGTGCTAGCGCTCCCGGGCCTTCGTGCCATACCGGCATGGCCACGAGTACCTCTTCATCCCGGCCGCTCTGAATGACGCCAAGGGCCGAAATGGCCACCGGCACCGAGCTTTGTACCGCAACGGTGACAGAGGTTTCGCTGCGATTGCCCAATAGTTCCACAGCAGAGATGGTGATCCGCTCACCCACCCTAACGCTTATTGAGCGTGGAGTGCCACTCAGGGTCACTACATCGCCCTCGGGGTCGCGCACCGTGAAGCTGAGCTCCGCGACAGCGCTGTCGGGATTAGCGATCATGATGGTCGTATCCCGGCGAGCGTCCCGTTGGACAAATACGTGGGCCGTGTTAGAGAGTGGTGGTGCCGCGATGGCAGTCTCGCTCACCAGTACCCGGTTCTCCCGCCACGCCCGTTCATCGAACTGGGTATTCGTCAGGCTGTAAACGGCCATGGCCGATAGAGTGCCCGAGGCCGTGACCTCAGCATACCCTTTCAGTAACGGCTGGGTTTCCAGGGTGCTAGCATCGATGGTGGAATACGAACGCACACCACCCCCAGGAACGTCATAACTCCATGTCGCGCGGGCCAAATCAAACACCATCACCCGCGCCCAGAAAGAATCCGTCGCATATAGCCGTTGATGCTTGCTGTCGAATGCGATCCCACGCACATCCATCATCTCGTCCTGACGGCCACGGCCTGGATCCCGTGATACAAAGTCCTCCTGGCCGACGACGGCGCTCGCCGCAATGCCATTCTCGAGCTCATCAGGCGCCACATCGAAGAACAGTACCCGGTCGTTGCCCTTGTCGGACAAAACCAGCCGGTCGTTCTTTGAGTCGTAAGCAATACCATCCGGCCATCTGAGCCGGCGTCGGCCCTCCTGTTCGCTGACCGACTCCGTATCGAGTCGAACACCCCCGGTGGAGTCGAAGTCGGGTTGACCGATGACCGCGATCGCCGGTGCACCATTCTCAAGCCGATCAGGATGTACGTCGAACGCCAACACCCGGTGACTGCGGCCATCAATGACAAACAGCCGCTGGTGATTGGGGTCGAAGGTGAGATCCCCCGGCATGGAGGAGAAGGCGCTACGCCCGGTAGACGCCACCGGCGGCTGTGGCGCGAACGGATCGCCGCCGGATGCTCGCCGCTGGCTGAGTACGGATCGTCCCGACGTGAAGTCTGGCTTACCGAGCACGGCAATAGCCGGCGCGTTGGTAGCAAGCGCATCCGGTGAGATGCTGAAGACCATTACCCGGTAGTTGGGACCGTCGGACACAAACAGGCGCTCACCCTCGGAGTCCACGGCGAAACCCATCGCCCGGGGATTGCCTGACGTGATGCCGTGGCGACCCACCGCAACATCGAAATTGGTCGAACGTTGGGTCATTTCGGAGTTCGCTGACGTGAAGTCCGGTTGCCCAAGCACAACCACAGCTTCCGGAAAATTTGTCAGCCGCTCCGGATCGGCGTCGAATACCATGACGCGGTTGTACCAGCCGTCGCCCACGAAGAGCAGCTTGTGGCGTGGATCATAGCCGACCGCACTGGGCAGCCGGAATGTGCGCGAAGTAGGCGAAGGGATGACAGCAGAGTAAAAATCCTCCTGGCCAATGACCACTTCGGCTTCTCGACCCAGGATGCGGTTATAAGCGTCGAGCCGCCACACCAGCACGCGATGATTGTACTGATCGATAGTGAATAGCCGATGATCCACCGGATCGAGCGCCACGGAGCGTGGATAATGAGTACGGTCGTCCACACGATCGTTGGCGCTTCGCCGCGTATAGGAGGGGTTGCCGTTGTCATCCACATGACCGATAACATCCACCATCAGGCTCTGTCCCTCAGCCATCGCCCTCGGTGACGCATCGAAAATACCAACCCGGTTGCCCGAATAATAACCCTCCGAAACGTACAGGAGTTGATTGTCCGGATCGAAGCTTCCGGATGAGATTCTGGGTCGATCGGTCTTCGATTGGGCATAGGCTGAGTCGTAGGTGAGGAGTTCCGATTCCACTGTCGTGAGATCCGGCTGTCCGACGACACCTAGCGCGGGTGGGTAGTGGGTCATCCGCTCGGGATGGACATCAAATGACAGAACGCGGTTATTGGAAGAGTCGGACACTAGTAACCGGTCATTGGCTTCGTCATAGACCAGACTGCCCGGCCTGATCTGAGGTGTGTCGGACGCCGGCATGGAATCACGACTTTCGAAGTCCGGCTGGCCGAGTACATAGACCGCCGATGGATTGCTCTGGAAGCGATCGGGGTGAACGTCAAATATCAGAATCCGGTTATTCCCTGAATCGCTGACGAATAATCGCTGATTAGGTTTATCTAGGGTTGCGCTACCGGGGCCGTTAAAGTGATTAGGGCCTGTGCCCGTATCACGCGAATAAAAACCTGGCTGCCCGATTACGGCCACGGCATCGGGATTGCTGGTGAGTTTTCCCGGCGAGATATCGAATACCAAGATCCGCTGGTTGCCGCGATCCGTGACGAAGAGCCGCTGATTCTCACCGTCCGCCAGGGGCGAAGCGCTGGACATCACGTTGGGGCCGATACCCAGTCGGCGTGATTCGAAATCGGGCGCACCGATCACGGCTACGGCTTCACCGCCAGTTCTGATGCGCTCGGGATGAATGTTGTAGACCATGATGCGGCCGCCACCGGACCAGGCGGTCACGGTTCGGTCGGGCACGAACAGGCGCTGATTGACTTCGTCCACCGTAGGCGTGCCCGGGAAAGGCAGGCTTGCAGCTCTCACATCCCCTGAAGACACGCGCCGGCCATAACCGGATGCCTGACCAAGGAAGTAGTCACCGGTGTAGTCCCGGGGTTGGCCGTTCTCGTCGAGCTGATAGCCCACGACACGGCCATTACCTGGACCCGGGATGAAAATACGATTGTGGACACGATCCAGCGCCCCCGCGCCGGGTCACCAAATACTACCGCCGTGGGCACCGCCGTTGGTGACGCCACCGAGAAAGCTAGGATTACCCCACAAGTCTTCGGAGCCGAGCACGTCGGTGGCGGGTTGGCCGGATTGCTGTGCCGACACGCCGGCTGCCAAGAGCGCTGATAAGGCTATTCCATATCTCAGCCTCGTTCTCATGATGACCTCCGAGTGCAAATTCAGTTCGTCTAGTTTCCAGCTTCGCTGGAATCAGTATACATTACGCCGTGGCCTTGATTTAGAAGCGCGCGCCGGATCGTTAACAATATATACTCCACAATTTTTGGGAGCCCGATCCATGAAAAAAATGTTCGTGGCCACCGCCGGCCTAGCCCTTCTCGCTGTCATGCCAATAACCAGCGCCCATCACGGCTTTGCAGCTCACTTTGACCCCAATCAAATGATCAGGATCGAAGGTACCGTTAAACGGTTCGATTTTATTAATCCGCATGCCTTTCTATACATAGATTCGATCAATGAGGCTGGCGAGCCAGTTGTTTATCTCTGTGATTTGCAAGCGCGAACCCAGTTGGTCAGACGAGGGGTCGACCAAACCTTATTCACGGTAGGCGAACCCATCATCGTTGAAGGCTTCCCGGCAAGGCGAGACCCATACGGATGCGAATTTGGTACGGGATACTTTGCTGATGGCAGCAGTTATACGATGCGAAGTACCGATCAGGCGCGGACGCAATTTGCCGAGAACCGTGAAATACCATTGGCTCCGGACACTAACCGATCAATCTTCGGTAACTGGATTCGCCCAGGTATGTTCGGTGATGCCAGTGGCAGGGGCGCGACCACGGGCCAAGACTCGATTACACCGGCCGGTGAAGCGGCGCGTAACCAATTTGATCCCATTGCTGATAATCCTGTTGTACGTTGCGAAGGAGGCAGCCCTGTGCGCAACTGGGGATCACCTGGCCTTGCAACCTCTATCCGCCAAGTGGATGACAAAATTTTCATTTACCACGAAACGATGGATGTGAATCGTACGGTCTACATGAATCTGGTAGAACACCCTGTCAATATGGAACCCACCGATATGGGCTACTCCATCGGCCATTTCGAGGGAAACATGCTGGTCATCAGCACTGCAGGATTCATGCCCGGCGTGCTGACCGGGTCAACACTACATACCGATCAGATGACGATGGAAGAAAGGATTTCGGTCCAGGGGGAATCGGGGCGCCTGCTGATCTCCTGGGTCGTTAACGAACCAGTCTATTACTCGGAACCAATTACCGGCAGTCAGCAGCTGCAGAGTACGAGTCAACCAATCATCCGGTATGAATGTAGCCCCGAGGTGCCGGAGGATTACCAATAGTGCGTAAAACCTGACCGGAGCAGTTTCGATATGCTCTCTTTGCCTTGGTTGCTTCGGGACAATGACAAAAAAATCTAAATGGCAATTCTGGATCGACCGCGGTGGCACCTTTACCGACATAGTGGCGCAAACACCCCAAGGTAATTTAAAAACACTAAAGCTACTTTCTGAAAATCCCGGGCAGTATCAGGATGCTGCTATTCACGGTATTCAAAAGTTTCTGGGCAAGGAAGCACCTGATAACAGGGACATCGAATCCGTAAAAATGGGGACGACCGCTGCTACCAACGCCCTGCTGGAGCATCGCGGTGAACCGACACTTCTTGTGATTACCGAAGGCTTCCGCGACGCTCTTCGTATCGGGTATCAGGATCGCCCAGATATTTTTGCCTTGGATATCCGGCTACCTAGGATGCTCTATACAGAAGTAGTAGAGGTGAAGGAGCGCATTTCGGCCCATGGCGAAATTGTTCGCTCTCTTGAGGAGGAAGAACTTCAAAAGTCTTTAATAAGTGCGCATACCCATGGAATTAACAGCGTTGCTATTACCCTACTCCATGGCTATCGATTTCCAGAGCATGAAAAGCGTGTTGCGACTATCGCTCGTGAACTAGGTTTCCAGCAAATATCAGTTTCCCATGAAACCAGTCCCTTGATGAAATTGATTACACGGGCGGACACAACACTCATGGATGCCTATCTTTCTCCAGTCCTTGACAGGCACGTCAGTCAAGTCCGCTCCGGCTTGAACGACATGCTCGGAACTTCGCCACCCATGTTCTTTATGCAGAGCCACGGGGGGCTTGCGCGAGCGGATCACCTGCGAGGGAAGGATAGTGTTCTCTCAGGACCTGCAGGTGGGGTAGTAGGCATGGCACAAACAGCCACCTCAGCGGGTTTTGAAAAGTTGGTTGGCTTCGACATGGGTGGCACATCAACCGATATATCACTCTTCCAAGGCCACTACGAAAGAACGGACAGCACTTTAATAGCAGGCGTGCGGGTTAGCACTCCGATGATGGAAATTCATAGTATCGCTGCTGGAGGCGGCTCAATTCTGAAGTATCAATCCTCCCGTCTCCAAGTAGGGCCGCACTCGGCAGGTGCATTTCCAGGACCCGCATGCTATCGAAACGGTGGCCCCCTTACGGTGACAGATGCAAACGTTTACCTGGGTCGCATCCAGAAAGAATTTTTTCCGAAAACATTTGGCAAAAACTCAGAACAAACAATCAGTGCTGAGATCGTAAAAAAACGATTCAACGCACTCGCAAAAGAAATCGGCAAAGGAAAAACGAAACAGCTTGCCCCCCATGAGATCGCCAACGGCTTCTTAAAAATCGCCATAGAAAGAATGGCAAACGCCATCAAAAAAATCTCCACGCAGAGAGGGCACGATGTCACCAAATTTACTCTGTGCTGTTTCGGTGGCGCCGGAGGCCAGCATGCATGCCAGGTTGCAGATACTTTACAAATAAGCAAGATCTTTATCCACCCTCTCGCAGGGGTCATGTCTGCCTACGGAATGGGCTTTGCTGATCTGAGAGTCGTAAAGCAAAAAGCGTGCGAAGAAACCCTGACCTCAAATCATATCCCTCAGCTAAATTCAGACTTTACCGAACTAGCCCAGCAGGCTGCGGACGAACTCCGTGAACAAGGAATAGAAAATAAACTGATACGTTTCGAGCAACGCCTGCAACTGAAAATTGCTGGTTCAGACACGATACTCTTCATTCCTTGGATAGAAACGGATCCCTTCGAAAAGATCCGGGCACATTTTCACGAAAAACACGAACAACACTTCGGCTTTCAGGCGCTGAATGCAGAAATTATTCTAGAATCAATCGAATCAGAAGCGATTGGTGCAATGGATTATCCGAAAGAAAAACCATTTCCCGCATCGAGCCCCCCTCTGAAATCCATCGACCATAGAATAATTTGGTTTCAAGGCAATAGAAAGAAAACGCCTATTTACCAGCGGGAGGATCTCCCGATCCAAGTCCCTATTTCGGCTCCAGCTTTAATTGTTGAAAAAAATGCGACAACGATCATCGATCCCGGCTGGCAGGGCGAGGTAAATGAATTTGGGCAACTCGTCCTCTCTCGTATCGTAACTAAAAAAGAAAAAGAAAATGCCCCGACTACAGTTGACCCGGCCATGCTCGAAGTTTTCAACAATCTTTTCATGCACGTTGCAGAACAAATGGGCGTGGTGCTTAAGAACACAGCACATTCTGTGAATATTAAAGAACGTCTAGATTTCTCCTGCGCCTTGTTTGATGCAGAAGGTGAACTAATCGCAAATGCACCTCATATACCGGTACATCTTGGCTCTATGGGGGAAAGTGTAAAGGCAGTCCTGAGCCAGAATCGTAACGACATGGAACCGGGCGACGTCTATGTACTGAACGCCCCCTACAACGGCGGCACCCATCTGCCCGACATCACAGTCGTCACCCCGGCTTTTGATCCAACCGGACGCAAACTTGAATTTTCCGTAGCGTGCCGGGCTCATCACTCAGACATCGGTGGCAAAACGCCCGGATCTATGCCGGCAACAAGTAAGACGATTAAGGAAGAAGGGATCCTGCTTGATAACCAAGTATTGATCAAAAAAGGAGTATTTCTCGAAGACGAAATTAGAACTGCCTTACGTTCTGGCCCTTATCCAGTTCGCAACCTCAACCAGAATATTGCAGATCTTAAGGCACAAGTAGCTGCAAACACGAAAGGTGTAACTGAGCTCAAAAATATGATGGGCCGTTTCGGTCGGGACGTCGTTATCGCATACATGGGTTACATCAAGAAAAACGCAGAAGGGTGTGTTCGAAGGGCAATCTCCAAGCTGACTGACGGAAATTGGACGGTTGAACTCGACAGCGGAGAGCAAATCAAGGTCTCAGTCCAAGTCGAGCCTGACCATGGGTCTGCAATTATTGATTTTACCGGTACATCCCCAGAAAGCCCGAGTAATTTCAATGCACCCTCAGCCGTTGTTCGGGCAGCTGTCCTTTATGTATTTCGCACGCTCGTAGAGGAAAATATCCCGCTCAATGACGGATGCCTTCGCCCGATTACGATCCGACTACCCGAATCCAGCCTAGTTAATCCCAGCTACCCCGCCCCAGTTGCCGCTGGCAATGTCGAAACATCACAATGTATTACAGATGCACTTCTCGCCGCTCTAGGTACCTGTGCAGCTTCCCAGGGAACTATGAATAATTTCACCTTCGGTAATGATCAGCACCAGTACTACGAAACCATTTGCGGGGGAGCAGGTGCGGGTCCGGACTTCCATGGCGCGAGCGCAATACATACACACATGACAAACTGCCGGCTCACAGACCCTGAGGTCCTAGAGTGGCGTTACCCAGTCCGTGTCGAACGATTTGAGATCCGAACTGGTACGGGAGGAGCCGGGGCTAGGCGCGGTGGAGATGGGGTAGCCCGTGAGATTCGTTTTCTGGAACCAGTACAGGCAGCCATTATTTCAAACCGTAGGCGGGTCAGTCCATTTGGGCTCGCAGGTGGTGGGAACGGGCAACCGGGTCGAAATTACATTATCCGGGAGTCAGTTGACACAGCAGAGGAGATCACCGCCACGGCGGAAGTTGAACTCGGCGAGGGCGACAGGTTCGTCATCGAAACACCGGGTGGTGGTGGGTACGGCCAAAAATAAACCCTACATTAAGTTATCATCTTATAGTTACTTTCGGCACAGGCTCACTCTCATATGAAATTATATTCTCACCCAGGCTCATGCTCATCGGCATCGCACATTGCCCTGCTAGAGGCCGGACTTGATTTTGAGTTGATTAAAGTCAACCTCAGCTCCGATCGCAAACTCCCTGACGGTCGCTCCTTGGTTGATGTTAATCAAAAAAACTCTGTACCGGTGCTGGAACTTGATAATGGGGAGATTCTCACGGAGAACACAGCAATCTTGCAGTACATTGCAGACCAGAATCCCGGTTCAGGGCTCGCGCCGGCCAACGGCACATGGGAGCGTTACCGACTACAGGAATGGCTCAGTTATATTAATTTTGAGTTGCATGCAGGAATCGGTCCGATGTTCAGACCGGACCTTCCCGATGAGGTAAAGAACAAAGCGCTGGAAAAATTCCTTGGCAAATTGGCTTATGTAGAAGATGCCCTTGCAGACAACGATTATCTAACGGGCGATCAATTCACGGTCGCAGACTCCTATCTCTTTATTGTTTTGAGCTGGACTGCAATGTTTGATGTGAAATTGCCGCCCAATATCAGCGCATTCCAGGAACGTTGCATGACTCGCCCGCATATTGTTACCGTAAAGGCCGTTGCCGCTTAACACCATGAAGGGGGAAATATCCGTGATTCGTATTAGCCTGCTCTTGATTGGATTACTTCAGGTATGCACTGCGGCTGCGCATCATGCCTCCGCGGGAATCTATGATGGGAATTCTGTCGGAGAAATTGAAGGACGAATCTCCTCTATTTTCTGGCGCAACCCTCATGTCCGCTTGGATATTACTCGCATCGGTGAAAATGGCTCGGAAGAAATCTGGGAAGTGGAGTTTGGTTCCGTAAATACCGTGGAACGTATCGGTATTAGCCGAAATGCGATCACAGTGGGTGATCAGGTAAAGGTATCCGGAAGTATGGGAAGGAACGGGCTTAAAGCTATGTTCGCGCGCTCAGTCACCTTGCTTGACGGTGAGGAAGTGCCTCTTCAGGCTGGTGTTGAGCGCCGTTACGGGCTAACCGCAGACGCGATCCAAAATGCCCGGAATGCTAATGCAGCGCTGCGAAAAGATATCTTTCGGGTCTGGCTTCCCAGTGAGCGCCCTAATACCGGTGCAGGCACAACTGAATTTCCATTAACGGAAAGTGGTCGCGCCAAAAAATCCGAGTGGGACCCCACGAATGATCCCGCATTGCGTTGTATACCGCCCGGACTCCCTACAGCAATGGATAACCCCTATCCAATAGCCTTTCTGGATCAAGGAGACATCATCATCCTTCTCCTGGAGGAATGGGACGGTATTCGCACAATCCATATGAATGACCCGGGCTCCAGAGAACAGGCCCAGCCCTGGATGGGATATTCTACGGGCCGCTGGAATGATAATACTTTGATCGTAGAGACCACTGATATCGGCTGGCGCTACATAGATGATTTGGGTACGCCTCAGAGTGAGGATGTGGTCATTACTGAGCACTTCACTCTCAGCCAGGATGGAACGAGCTTGTCGTGGGAAGCCCGGATCACAGATCCCGTAAACTTTACGGAACCGGTTGTAATGGAGGGTGCATGGATCTGGCTGCCAGGCCACGAAATCAAGCCGTTTAATTGTTTCTTGGCGGATTGACTCGGTAACTAAAAGTTTTTTATGCCTGTAATCAAATTCCAGAGCGGCAGATGGGTCCGCAGACTCAGCGGTGTGGTCCTTGCGGCCGTACTGGCGTCCGTGTCGTCGGCATATGCTCACCACAACACGGCTAAGTTTGACTTCAGGTCATACGGAACAATCGAGGGCACGATCAAGGTAGCCGATTTCAGGAACCCGCACTCTTTGATCATCCTGGAGGTAACCGACGAAAACGGCCAGATAATGGAGCACAGCATTGAAGGTCATAGCCGGAATATTATCAGGCGTTCCGGGTTGACCGCCGGGATGGTACAGCCAGGCGCTAGAGTCATGCTCTACTTCGCGCCAAGTCGCACCGACAACGATATGTTCATGCGCGCCCTGCGTCTTCCTGACGGCCGGGTACTTAATCCCGGAGTAACAGCAATTCCAGAAGAAGATATTCGAGGCGACCAAGAATGAGCGGGAACCGTACTACGCCGGTCATCCGGTTAACATTACTGTTGCTTACGTGCCTTGGTTCAGCTGCGTTTTCCCAGCAGGCGCCTGAATTCACCGGTGTCTGGATGCAAGATCGTGCGAGGTCGGGCCGCTGGCCCGCCGAACTTCCCTATACCAATGCCGGCCGAGCTGCTGTTTCAACCTTTGAAGAGAACTACCGGGAAAACCCCTTCGATCCAGGTCGCTTCTGCGTCTTCCAGGGCATGCCGGTAACGATGTTCATTACAGCTTACTGGACGGAATTTATCCAACGACCCGAACGAATGACAATCATCTTCGAAATCTCGAAACCACCTCGGAGAATCTACACTGATGGTCGTGGGCACCCTGATGACCTCTACCCAACGAAGAATGGTCACTCGATTGGTCAATGGGAGGACAACACGCTCGTAGTCGAGACCGTAGGTCTCGTAGCACGCGAGGGCCCAGTTCCTGGTAGTGAGCAGCAAAGAATTGTTGAGCGCATCCGTCTTGAGGAAGACGGCATCCAGGGTAGTGTACTTGTTGATGAACTCACCATTCACGACCCTATCATTTTTGCAGAGCCAGTCACCATTACCCTCTATTACACACCATGGCCCGATGAAGACTTACTGGAATACGAATGTAATGATGGTCATTGGCAGGATTATCTACGAGAACTTAAAGAGCAGCGGAACCGTACTGACAAGTGACCTTGCCCGGCCCTGGAGACCCCGTTGAGTAAAGATAATCCTTGAAGATATTTAGGTCCGGCTGGGTATCCGAGAAAAATATTGGTCCCTTAGCTCAGTGCCAAGTCACCTCCATGGCAAAAAAATGATCGAATACCTCGCGCGCTGGATGGTTGTCCTCGTTACGCTCTGGACTTCGGATATAGAAATCTAATTGCTGGGCAGCCGGATTCACTGCCCCTGCCTCGCCGGTGCCCGGCTCTAACGCAACCTCCAGGGTAGCCCGATCGCGCATACCCTGAGTTACCATGAAATGCATTTCAAATTCATCATAAAGCAGCTTGCCATTCAGAGTGGCATGCCCATAACCCCAACCTGCAACATAGAGGATACTCTTGGGCCAGTTCATGTCCCCGCATCCTGAATTGCCGTGTTCAAACAAAAACGCAGCGATACCCCCATCCTGACATGCTGAAAACTGGTGAATCCGGTCAAGTTCCACAATATAAGTACCCTCAGGAAGCAGCAGCTCCGCGTAAAACTCACCAGTATTTTCTTTTTCATTAACAGACAGATGAATTTCACCCTGAACCGGCCGAACATTGATTGCATCATTACCCATATGATCCCAGGGGGGCGGATCATTCAGTGTACCTACCTGATAAATGTTCTGGCCTGTTATCACGAACCTCCCATCGTACAGTTCGTGCTGCTCGGGGGTATAAAAACCCATCTCGGTTGCAGGCTGAGACCGCGGGCCGATTTCCAGATCTTCGGTCTGGGACTGGTACTGACAACCACCAATCAAAACCAGCATTGCTACCATCAGAAGACTTACTGGTGGGCTGGCTTCTGCGATCTTTTGAAGTTTAATCTGCATTGAAAGTTGGGTTTTCATCAATGTACTCCCAATAAGGTAGGGCATTTCTCTCGGTTTGTAGTAGTGCCTGAAAACAAGGGTAAATTTGACATACAATGGGGAGCATGCGCAACACATCTAGATCCCGTGGCAAGTTACTTGCATTACTGATCGTACACTGCTGTTACCTTGTAGGGTGCGCATCTTCGGTTGTAGTGCAGTCTGACTTTCCGACACCCCTTATAGAGCCTCTGCCTGTGCGCGTAGGATTGGTTTTTGGCGAGGAATTACGAGATTTCCAGCATCATGAAGAGCTGCCACAACAAGCGAACTGGACGATCGATCTCGGTGATATCAGTATCACGATGCTACAACCCCTTTTTGAGAGTATGTTTGTTGGGACACAAAATGTAGAGACAATTCCGGTCGATGTACCCGAAAATAACACCCTAGATGGAATACTAAAGGCCTCTCTTAATAGATTTGAATTTGATGTACCTGTGACCAGCGACAACAAATTCACTGAAGTTTGGATGCAGTATCAGCTCGATTTGTATGAACCAAGTGGCGAGCTCATTACCGAATGGCAGGTAAGTGGCTATGGCAAGGCCAAAATCGGTCGCACCAAGAAAACTGAGTCGGTCAGTAGGGCCGCTATTAATGCCATGCGCGAAGTCGGGGCCACGATTTCAACAAGGTTTGCTCAACAACCTCAGATAGGATTTTGGCTAAAGGAACGGCAAGATGCAGATTCCATTAATTAATAAGGCTGCAATCTTGAAAGCCGGGGCCCTGGGGATACTGGTAACCTTGCTTTGCTCTTGCGGGGTAACCTCAAGAATTGAGCCATACAAACAAACAAACAGTGTTATCAGCGCGGATGACCAACTCGTTGTGCTGGCAAGAAAACATCACACAAACTACGAAGCAGAATCGGAAATCGTAGAGTGCATTAGTGATGGACTTTCGCGTGGTAGCGAAGCGCTAAATGTTCACTCAAGTATAGAATTTGAAGACAAACTCTACCCATGGTTTGAACCTTCAACTGCTCCACTAGACACGGAAGGTCTTTCCGAACTCCTAGAGAAGCCTGGCGTGGCTGGACGCATTAAGGAAACGGGGGTGCGTTTCGTAGTTTGGCTGGACGGGTCAACTGAACGGGTAGCTAGTGGAGGGGGCATAAGCTGCGCAGCCGGAGTTGGGGGCGCCGGCTGCATGGGGCTAGCCTGGTGGGAAGATGATGCACGCTACGATGCTACAGTCTGGGACATACAGGAACTCGCTTCAGCTGGAACAATCTATGCAGACTACAAGGGGCGATCAGTAATGCCGGCGATCATTATACCGATCCCGCTAATTGCACGACCCCGGGCCGCGGCTTGCAAGGGACTCACCCAGCAACTCAGGGAATTCCTCACCTCACCATTTGGTTACGGATCTAGCCCCTCGTTAATTGGTGCTACCGAATAAATTGAAACTACGGGAAGCTGGGACCACTTTCTTCAAACGTAGACAAAAAAGTTGGCGGTGACATACGAACCGACGATTAAAATACGAAATCAGAATAGCGCTCTTGCTGCTCATTTTTGGCATGGTTCTCCTTCCGCTACCAATATACTGGATAGGCCTGCTGGTAATCGGAGAGTATCCATCTGAGCAAGGCCTTTGGGGTCTGGAGAAGGCAATTTGGATAGATCTAGTGAAGGCAAACCCACTTGGGTGGTTCTTAGTTTTAAGTCCCTATGCCGTAGTTCAAATGGTGCGTATTGGGCGAAGCGTATGGCGGGAAGGGAAAACTCCTTGGAAATGAAAAGTTGCTCTAGGTAAACCAAAGGGAAAACCTATTCTTCGTCAACTCGAGAAGAAAAAGTCTAGCAACAGCATAACCCAAGGCTACCTTATGGACCGATGAATCTGTCTACCAAGCCTGTCCGCAACGAACTATTTCCTGCCAACTTTCGCCAAAACGGTGCTAATTCGCTAGGATAGGGGCGGACACTAGTATTTTTGGCGGCCGAACAGGATTATTCAAATAGGAGAGTACGTGAAACACAGCAAACGAAGCTTTGCTGGAGCATTTTTTTGGATAATCGGCCTAACGATAGCCGGTACTTCAAGCGCAGCAGCAAACCTAGTAATAGGGACAAAGCATCCAGAGATTTCTAAGCGCGTTGTCCAGATCATAGAAGAACTCCATTACGCAAAACCCCGGGTAGATAATTCTTTATCCTCTGCAATTTTAGACCGCTACCTTGATAGCCTTGATAGCAACCGACTTTATTTTTTATCTACCGAGATAGCTACATTTGGCAGATACCGCTATGAATTTGATGAGAGGTTACGTAGCGGGGAGCTTCAGCCTGCCTTCGATATATTTAATGCATTTAGCGCACGGACAGAGGAGCGAGTCGCCTACGCAATAGAAGTTTTAGCTAACGAGCCTAATTTTAATCTAGATGAGACGTTCCGCTTCGACCGCAGCGAACTATCTTGGCCGGTATCTGAGGCCGAACTAAGGGAGATCTGGCGAAAACGGATTAAAAATGACGGGCTGGGCCTGGTGCTCACGGGCAAGACCTGGGCAGAGACGGTCGAAATACTAACTGAGCGCTACACCCGTTTAGCCAAAAGAGTAACGCAAATTACCTCTGATGATGTTTTTGAGACTTTCATGAATGCTGTCGCGCACACCATGGATCCCCATTCAAGCTATTTTTCGCCACGCAATAGCGAAGAATACCAAATTGCAATGAGCCTATCTTATGAAGGAATCGGCGCATCACTCCAACTTCAGGAAGATTACGTAACCATCATTAATATTATCCCTGGGGGGCCAGCCCAAGTTGACGGCCAACTAAAACCCGAAGATCGCATTACCGCCGTAGGTCAAGGTACTGGAGATGAGTTGGTAGACGTTATTGGGTGGCGCCTAGATGATGTAGTGGACATAATTCGTGGGCCCCTTGGCACAACGATTCGACTACAGATTCTGCCGGCTGGCGCAGCCCCAGGTTCTCCAGAACAGCTAATCTCACTGGTACGCGATAAAGTTAAGCTAGAAGAACAGGCAGCTAAAAGTCAGGTACTAGATATATCCAAAGGGGACCACGATTACAAAATCGGGGTAATTAGTGTTCCTAGCTTTTATCAAGACCATGCAGCCCGAAGTCAGGGTGACACAGAATATACAAGCACTACTCGAGATGTCGCCCGCCTAATCGGTGAGCTGAAGAGCACAAAAATTGATGGACTTATAGTCGATCTAAGAGCTAATGGTGGCGGGCATCTATCTGAGGCTACTGAACTGAGTGGGCTCTTCATTGAACGAGGGCCCGTTGTGCAGCTAAGAGAAACTCAGGGGCGGGTACAACCACTCGACGACCCCAGTCCGGGAGAGACCGCCTACTCAGGACCACTGGCCGTGCTGGTAGATCGTTACAGCGCAAGTGCCTCTGAGATTTTTGCGGCAGCTATACAGGATTACGAACGTGGAGTTGTGGTGGGCCAACAAACCTTCGGTAAGGGCTCCGTGCAGAACCTTTTCAACTTAGATCGCATCATGAGGGAACCCGGCTATGGGCAGCTAACCCTCACGATCGGAAAATACTATCGTATTACGGGTGATAGCACACAATACCAGGGCGTAGAGCCAGATATTCAACTTCCCTCACCTATCGATCTGGATCGCGTTGGCGAAAGTGTCCGTGATACCGCACTGCCCTACGATCGTATCAGACCGACCCGATTTCGAGCCACGCAATCACTTGATGATGAAATTCAGAGATTAGAAGCTCAACACACAGCAAGAGCGACAACTGACCCGAACCTCAATTATTTGATTGACGATATCGCTGCATTCAAAACTATCAGGGATACTGAAACTATCTCACTAAATCTGTCGCAGCGAACAACCGAACGCGAGAATCGCGACAAACAACAATTAGAAAGAGTAAACCTGAGGCGGGCAGCCCTTGGCCTCAAGCCCGTAGAAAGTATAGAAGATCTAAGCTCAGAAGATACACCCGATATCCTCTTAGAAGAGACTGGTCGTATTGTAGCGGACATGATAGAGCTAGATGCTGCGGGAAAATTCTTGACTAAGAGCTTTAACTAAAAACTTAAAAGACTCTCTAGATGAAAGCCTGGGCGCTCCATAACAACAAATCACACAAATCCGTGGCCTACAGAAAGTAAATAATCAAGCCATTTGTTTAGCGTAATATTACAGCGCCAACGACGATCCAATTCAAATGAATGTGGCTCGGGTAGCTCGCTCGGTTTGTTATAATGATGGCAATCTACCCCACTCAAAGCAGCCGCCAAACGTGCATCATGATAGACCCGAATAGTTAAATCTGGATCAGGGATTGGCTCTTCTGGTGGTTCCTCAAACCAATATGTCAGTTTCAGAGTGGCAGTGTAAGGCTCTTGAGTAAATAAATCTAAATGGAGATCGCAATCATTCTCAGTGCGCGAAATAGAAATCCCTTCACCCGAATCTAATGTAGGTGCAAGGCATTTAAGTTTGATGTAATTACTTTCATAAATAGTCATCAGGCCAGAAAAACTGCCTGGCCTATAAATAGTTTCTGGAACTATGCAGCTGTCTATCAGCATGATGCAAAACGTACCTCTTAACTCCTTTAGCAGGATGCCATAGCTAAACTACAAACACGAATCCTTAAAAAAATTACAACCAAACCTTAAAGAAGTAGGTGACGTTCCACCCCCATTTCATTCAATATAGTGCTAGCAATCTCTTCAATAGAGCAATGTGTGGTATCTATGTACGGAATATCATACCGGTTAAAAAGCATTTCGGCCGCGCGCAATTCTAAGCTCACCTGCTCGGCCGAAGCGTAGCGCCCCACAGACCATCGTCCGAGACGAATCTGCCGCAATCGCTCTGGTGCGATAGTTAATCCATATAATTTTTTCCGAAACGGCACTAGCATATCCGGCAACCGATCAATTTCTAGGCTTTCTTCCGTTAATGGGTAGTTTGCAGCAAAAATCCCATACTGTAAGGCCATGTAGACGCAAGTTGGCGTCTTGCCAGAACGAGATACGCCCGTCAATATCACATCGGCCCTATCATATTGCTGTGTCGTTCTACCGTCATCAGCATCCATCGCAAAATTCATCGCGTTGATCCGAGAATTGTAGCTTGTGGCGTCCTGCATGCCGTGAGCTTTGCCAGAAACATGCGAAGACTGACTGTCTAGTTCCTCTTCGATTTTGGTAAGGAAGGCCTCAAAAAAATCCAACACCAACCCATTGCAAAGGAGCAACGGTGCCCGAACTTCATCCTGAACGAAACTGGTGAATACGATCGGGCGTAATCCAGATTCAGTCGCTGTACGGTTTATCCTTTCAGTCACTTGCTGTGCCTTGCCAAGTGAATCGACAAATGGCACAGTAACGAGGTTAAACTCAACTTTATCGAACTGCGTCAGTAAGCTGTGCCCTAACGTTTCTACCGTTACCCCGGTTTGGTCGGATACAAAAAAAACTGTTCTTTCGGTCATATCAGGATGGCTCCCTAAAAACCTGAAAGGCAAGTATAGCTCGGAAATTTATATCATTAAGCAGAGTATGATCGCCTTGACTTATGGAAAACGACCAAGAAAGGAAAATCACTCTAGTGCCCAGTAAACACATCTACCTCTTTCACGAAGGCAATGCAGGTCTCCGGGACCTTTTGGGCGGCAAAGGCGCAAACCTCGCTGAAATGACCAACATCGGATTGCCTGTTCCTTCTGGCTTCACAATTACTACCGAGGTGTGCAAGGAATTTTATATCGGTGAGGAGCGACTGCCTGCCGGCCTCTTTGATGAGGTAAGGCAAGCTCTTGCTGATATTGAAAAAAGAGCTGAAAAAAAATTTGGGGATATAACTGACCCTCTTCTGCTCTCGGTACGCTCTGGTGCCAAATTCAGTATGCCTGGAATGATGGACACAGTTCTAAATCTTGGGCTAAACGATGAGACAATTAAGGGGCTTGTCTCGGCTACTGACGATGCAAGATTTGCTTATGACGCGTATCGTCGCTTCATCATGATGTTTGGAAATGTTGTGATGGAGGTTCCAAAAAATGAGTACGAACAAGCTTTTACGGAACTAAAAAAACGTCTGGGTGCAAAAAAAGATACCGATGTTAGCGCGCCTGATCTCAAAGCGTTATGCGAAGAATTTAAGGCATTAACTAAACTACAAACCGGACAAGATTTCCCTCAGAATACACTACAACAACTGGAAGCAGCTATCGAAGCTGTATTTCGGTCGTGGAATGCCGAGCGCGCCATCCTTTATCGGCGTGTGGAAAATATCAGTAATAACATTGGAACTGCTGTAAATGTCCAGGCCATGGTCTTCGGAAATAGAGGTGACTCTTCGGGGACCGGAGTTGCATTCACGCGTGATCCCGCAAATGGCAAGAATGCGCTGTACGGCGAGTATCTCATGAACGCACAAGGTGAAGACGTCGTAGCCGGCGTTCGTACACCTGCCGATATACAGAAACTTTCGGATGACCATCCTAAAATCTATGAACAACTTAATGACATCGCACAGAAATTGGAAGCGCATTACCGGGACATGCAGGATATCGAGTTCACTATCGAAGATGGCCGACTTTTCATTCTTCAGTGCCGTGCGGGTAAGCGAACTAAAACTGCGGCGATCAAAATTGCAGTTGATATGGTAAACGAAGGTTTGATTACAAGGGAGGAAGTGATACTGCACCGTATAACTCCATCCCAACTTGAGCAGGCGATACATCCGCGTTTCACCGAAAAGCCAAAAGAGCGGATCCTGTCCACAGGCATGAACGCTGGTCCAGGTGCCGCAACCGGGAAAATCGTGCTTACTTCCAAAAAAGCAGTCGAAACCTATGACGCAAATCCCGGAGTCGCCATTATTCTTGTGCGCGAAGAAACCAGCCCCGATGACTTGGCAGGAATGCTAGCAAGCAAAGGAGTACTTACAAGTCGGGGTGGGCGAACCTCTCATGCCGCACTCGTAGCTCGGCAGTTTGGCATTCCGACAATCTGTGGGTGTAGCGCGTTGCAGATTGACGAAAAAAAGGGGACTGTGACTATAGGTGAAAAATTGTTATGTGAAGGTGACTGGATTTCCATTGATGGCGGCAATGGTGTCGTGTACTCGGGCAACCTTGAGACTCAACCAGCGACAGAAACGGGAGAAACTGCAGCACTAATGCAATGGGCAGACTCTTTTCGCAAACTAAAAATTAGGGTAAATGCAGATACACCAGATCAAGCTGCTGAAGCAGTGAGGCTTGGCGCGGAAGGCATCGGTCTATGCCGAACAGAGCATATGTTTCTTGGTGACCGGGTTCCCCTGATTCAGAAGTTGATACTTGCCGATAATGAAGCAGACCGCAACACAGCACTAGGTACACTTTTACCGCTCCAACGGGAAGATTTTGAGGGCATTTTCAGGGCTATGGACGGCCGCCCAACTACAATAAGGCTTATTGATCCACCGTTGCACGAATTCTTACCGGATGAGAAAGAATTGCTCGTTGAGGTCACGCGCCTGGAGTGCACCGAACCCGAATCACCTAAATTATCTAAATCTCGTCAAATGCTCGCTGCGGTTCGGGCTATGCATGAGGCAAACCCAATGCTAGGCCTGCGTGGTTGCCGCCTATCCTTTATTCTGCCTGGTATTGTCCAGATGCAGGTCACAGCCATCATTAGCGCCGCATGCCGGGTAAAAAAAGAGGGCATTGATGTAGTTCCAGAAATTATGATCCCTCTCATTAGCCATGTGAATGAACTGAGGTGGGTAAAAGATCGCTTGGAGCCGGCCGCGCAACAGGCCATGCAGGAAGAGGAACTCGAAATCGACTACTCATTCGGCACTATGATAGAAACTCCACGAGCCGCCCTGACAGCTGGAGAGATTGCGTCCGAAGCATCCTTCTTCAGTTTTGGGACCAATGATCTCACGCAGATGACCTTTGGAATCAGCCGAGATGATGCAAGTAGCTTCCTACCACAATACCTTGATGCAACTATCCTGCCGGATGACCCCACCGAATCCATCGATCAGGCTGGCGTTGGACGTCTGATAAAGTTATGCGTTGATGATGCGCGTGAGGCTAAACCGGATCTCAAACTCGGCATATGCGGAGAACATGGTGGAGATCCTCGTTCCATAGCGTTCTGCCACACCATAGGCATGGAATATGTAAGTTGCTCACCAAAACGACTGCCGATCGCCCGTTACGCAGCAGCGCAAGCGGCCCTTATGGATAAAGATGATTGACAATTAGTCGCTCCGCAGCCTCAATATTCTCAGGGCTGAACTTAAGAATAACGCTCCATATTAGGGGGCAGGCAGAAAAACCACTTACCGGGAAAAGCCGAAGAAAATTTCAAAATAACTCTACAAGGTGGAATATTTCACTCAACTGACAATAGATGCTCACGGTAAAATTCAAGCTCACGAATCGAATCGTAGATATCCGCTAAAGCCAAATGAGTCGATTGTTTTTGAAATTTATTTGCAACACTTGGCATCCACAAATGAGCTAATATCTTTAGCGTGGACACATCTAAGTTCCTGTAATGAAAAAAAGAGGCCAGTTCGGGCATATGACGCACCAAAAAACGTCTATCTTGACATATGCTACTGCCGCACATGGGTGATGTTCCGCGATCCAAATACTCTCTCAAAAACTCAAGCGTCTGTTGTTCTGCTTCGGGCTCATCCACGGTGCTCACACGAACCCGGTCGACCAAACCTGAAGTTTTATGCTGACGTTTATTCCAGTCATCCATGGAATCCAAAATGTCATCGGATTGATAGATCGCCTGAACTGGGCCCTCGGCGAGTACCTTCAACTCTTTATCGGTAACAACAGTAGCAATCTCAATAATCAAATCGGTGTCCGGATTAAGACCTGTCATTTCAAGATCGATCCAGATCAGATTATCTTTGTGTTTCAATTCATACCCCCTTTAATTGCTACCCGAATTGTAACAGCAGCATCCTTAACTACCCTCATTGGTTTACTTTTATGAATGAGCAAGGCTTGGTTGTAGCCCGATTCAGACGCCATGTTTCTGTCCAGGACCGAAACGAAAAGCGCTATATGTGTCAGATGCAACGTCGTGGTCTGCAGCCCGTGGTAGGCGATGAGGTTGAATGGCAAAGGACGTCTAACGAAAGCGGTACAGTCACAAAAATACTGCCGCGTGATGCGGAACTGGCCCAACTCAATGCTCGTGGAGGTGCAGAAGTAATTTCGGCCAACCTCTCCCAACTTGTCATTATCCTAGCTCATGAGCCCAAACCTGACTGGTTCGCCATTGATCGTTATCTATGTGCAGCCGAATTAATACACACCAAAAGCCTGATCGTACTGAATAAAAAGGACCTCAACCCGGATCCTCCTGCCGTGCTTAGTGAATACGAAAATATAGGCTGCACGGTACACCAAATAAGTGCCAAAAAAGGTACGGGACTAGAGCCCCTGGCCCACGACATGGAGAACAATCGCAGTATGATCGTAGGTCAATCCGGTGTCGGGAAGTCATCTCTGCTGAATGCTCTCATAGGTGATGCCCGTCAGGCTGTCGCCCATCTTTCCGGAAAAACTACCCAGGGACGGCATACCACAACAACTTCAATGATGTATCAACTCCCAAAAGGTGGGCAGTTAATTGATTCCCCTGGTGTGCGAGACTATACGCCATACATAGAGAAGCCCGAATTAATTCAAATAGGCTTTAGGGAGTTTTCAGCCTACAAAGACAGGTGTCGATTTCGTAATTGTATACATCAAGCTGAGCCAGAATGCGGCATTAAGCAAGCAGTTACTAAAGGAAAAATCTCTGAACGACGTTACGATAGCTACAAAAAATTGTATAAATTAACTAAGGAAATCATTAGAAACACTTAAAAAGGGGATCGATCATCTTACCCAGGAGGCCATGTCAACTGTCGCCCTGCCAACAAGTGTATATGAACATGAAATATGACCTGACCCCCCTCTTTGTTCGTGTTAAGGACCAAGCGATAGCCATCTGCAGAGAACCCCTGATCTCTGGCAACTAACTTTGCGGTTAAAAAAAGATTGCCTGCTAAATTCTTTTGCTCTTCAGGAAAATCATTAACAGTAGAAATATGATTTTTTGGAATGATCAGCGCATGAAAGGGTGCCTGAGGAGAGACATCGTGAAAAACTAGAATCCCTTCATTCTCGTAGATGCGCTTAGAAGGAACCTCGCCAGCGACAATTTTACAAAACAGACAATCCGGATCGCGAACAATATCCATAGACTTCCCTCTACTCAAAAACTAATCCATCTCCCGCCTTCCAGACAAAGCCCGGGCTAGCGTACCACTATCAACAAACTCCAGCTCTCCACCCATAGGGACCCCATAAGCAATACGACTGGCCTGAATGTTTTCTTTTTTTGCCATTGATGCAATTACGTGAGCAGTCGCATCGCCTTCAACGGTGACGCTGGTAGCTAAGATCGCCTCAGTGATAACGCCCTCTGCTAATCTCTCCTCCAGAAGATCCAAGCCCAGCTCTCCTGGACCGATACCATCAATTGGAGAAATATGGCCCATTAAAACGAAGTATTTTCCAAAATAGGCACCGGTCTGCTCAATGGCAAGAACGTCAGCAGGCGTCTCTACTACACAAAGAAGTGAGCTGTCACGTCGCTCATTAGAACAAAGTTGGCATATCCGGTCCTCTGTCAGCATTCGGCAGTCCTTGCAGTAGGTAACCCGAGCAGCAGCGTTCTCAAGGGCTTCAGCTAAGCGCTTTGCCCCCATCCGATCCTCGCCTAGCAAATCAAATGTCATGCGTTGAGCTGATTTCTGCCCAACACCAGGAAGGCACTGCAATGCCAGAATTAACTGCTTCAGTAATGGGGAATAGTTCTCAGCCACTAGATTAAAAGGGTAGCTTCATGCCTTGCGGCAGAGGTAAACCTCCGGCAATCCCAGAATATTTCTCCTGCACCTTGCGTTCTACTTTTTTTGCTGCATCGTTGTAGGCTGCAGCAACAACAGATTCGATTGTTTGTTTCTTTTCCTTTAGAAGCTCGTCATCAATTTCCACCCGCTTCACTTTATATTTACAGGTCATATGAACTCTCGTCATTCCACCGCCAGCCTCACCTAGCACTTCCGTCGAATCAAGCTCTTTCTGGGCTTGTTTCATAGTCTTTTTCATCTGCTGGGCCTGCCTGAGCAGCTCTCCTATGTCCTTCATAAGCTTTTCATCTCTCTAGTCTTCTGTGTGTTCATTTGGATAATATAATATATGTTACGTTTTAGTAGATTGGATACTATCCGCTTCCAGTACAGCATCAAACGCTACCTTTATAGCTTCCACATTAGAGTCACCCTGAATGGCATCACGGGCTATACGTATGCTTTCACTATCGCTGGCCTCCCTTGCCTGCGCGGGAGTAACGCCTTTAGCTTCCCCCATTGTGATGCTCACAGAAATATCCTGACCTAAATGCTCAGTTAGTGCCATCTCCAAACGCTCACGAATTTTTTGGGTATTAAGATGCGCATGCTCATCAGCCGCTACCAGCTCCAATCGCCGATCCCCGATCGTCCTTAAAACACAGTTTTCAGCAAGTTGTCGTGCAGGTCCTGTAACTTTCAGCGCCTTCAGCAACAAACCCCAGTCTTGAATTTCTATGTGAGCAGACTGATCCACCTTCCTTTCCCTTGACTCTATTGGTCTCTGCTTTAACTCTGTTTTTCTAGCCGATCTATCTGGGGGTAACTCGCTATCTGTTGTTGCTGGACGAAATGCCAACATCCGGAGCAAGGTCATCTCAAAAGCAACCCGGTGATCACGGCAAATAGCCAGATCCCGGCAACCGTGAAGTGCAATCTGATAGTAAAGCTGCACATCTTCTGGGGATAGAGATTTCGATATTTTCTCCAAAAAATCTGCCTCGTCTTCCGAGATGCCCGGCCCGACAAGTTGAATTACAGCAATACGCTGGAAAGTAGCCATAATTTCATCAAGACACTTCTCATAATCTGGCGCATGCTCATCAAGAGCAGAAACCTCGTCCAGTAATCGTGATCCATCTCCGTCCGCAATCGCATTTACAAGACCTTGAACACGACTACTGTCAATACTACCCAGCATTGAATTAACTGCATCGGCACTTACGATACCATTATTAAATGCAATCGCCTGATCTAGTAAACTCAGGGCATCCCTGACACTGCCTTCGGCAGCTTTGGATAATTCCGAGAGGCCCTGTGGCTCAGCACTAATTCCCTCTTCCGCTTCACAAATTTTCGTAAGGTGATCTTGAATTCCAGAGGAAGAGATCCTCTTTAGACTAAATTGTAAACAACGCGAAAGAACTGTGGCCGGCAGGGTGCGAGGTTCCGTTGTGGCTAAGAAAAATTTCATGTGAGGCGGAGGCTCTTCAAGTGTCTTGAGCAATGCATTAAACGAATGCTTAGAAAGCATATGCACCTCGTCAATAAGATAAACCTTATAACGCCCTAGAGCAGGTGTGTACTGAACGTTCTCCAGCATTTCCCGCATATTTTCTACACCGGTGTGAGATGCCGAATCCAGCTCAATAAGATCTACAAAACGTCCCTCATCGATGGCAGTGCAGGCATCACAGAGGCCACACGGCTCAGCAACGACTCCGTCTGCGCAATTCAATGCTTTTGCAAGAATACGAGCAATTGTCGTTTTGCCAACACCGCGGGTACCCTCAAAAAGATAAGCTTGGTGAAGGCGTTCCGCTGCCAAAGAGTTCATCAATGCCTTGACCACGTGCTCTTGGCCCACTACCTCCTCAAAACACCGAGGCCTCCATTTCCTAGCAAGAACTGTATAGCTCATGGCCTACTCATCTAAATAATTCAAAAAATATAACCCTAAGGCCAACCATACCCAATCCATCTGCCCTCTACTGGGCTTATCGTGACAACCGGCTAAGGCCACAAGGATCATGGATACTTTACCAGCCCCTTGCAACCTGTAACACAATCAAACTATTCATGCCTTTAAGGAGTCTTAAATAGCTTCCTTACTCCCATGTTTCTCATGGATTTAATCAAAACCAAATCATCCGGTTTGAAACTAGTTGGCCGGTTGGGTACTCTGCATCCGCCGCGCACAATTAACGTGATACCAGAAATCAACATGAGACCGGAGAGGTGGCCGAGTGGACGAAGGCGCT
>Ga0315336_1001050_pt1 | contig 60026 bp, 53 predicted proteins | sample ASW5metaG_FD_204512 | JGI IMG/M metagenome (GOLD analysis project Ga0315336, IMG submission 204512) | Ammonia-oxidizing marine archaeal communities from Monterey Bay, California, United States - ASW #5 | ecosystem: Environmental > Aquatic > Marine > Intertidal zone | place: USA: California...
CAACCGCATGGAGCTGATGGCCGCGATCATGGCCCTGGAAGCGCTGACAGCGCCCTGTCAGGTAGTGCTGACAACGGACTCGCGTTATGTCATGGATGGCATCACCAAGTGGATGGCCAACTGGAAGAAGCGGGGCTGGAAAACCGCATCCAGGCAGCCGGTGAAAAATGCGGATCTGTGGCGACGCCTGGATGCGGCCTGCGAGAAACACACCATTGAATGGCAATGGGTCAAGGGCCACAGCGGACATCCCGAGAATGACAAGGCCGATGCACTCGCCAACCGTGGCATTGATGAACTGCTTCAGAAAAAAGGAATGCCGAGCTAATGCGTCAGGTAGTACTGGATACGGAAACCACCGGCCTTGAGCCCAATGATGGCCACCGGGTGATCGAGATTGGTTGTGTAGAAGTGATTAATCGTCGCCTCACCGGCAACAGCCTGCATTTGTATCTCAATCCGCAGCGCGAGATCGATGAAGGAGCGCTGGCCGTTCACGGCATCAGCACCGAGTTCCTGGCGGACAAACCCACTTTCGACAAGGTGGCGGATGAATTCCTCGCCTTTGTGGATGGTGCGGAGCTGGTGATCCATAACGCCCCGTTCGATGTGGGCTTCCTCAACCACGAGTTGCGCCGCCTTGGCAGCCGCTATGGGACCATGGAGCAGCGCTGCGGCGTGCTCGATACCCTGGTAATGGCGCGGCAGAAGCATCCGGGGCAGAAGAACAATCTGGATGCGCTGTGCCGCCGTTATGGGGTGGAAAACGGCCACCGGGAGCTGCACGGGGCCCTGCTCGACGCGGAGATCCTTGCCGACGTCTACCTGGCGATGACCGGCGGCCAGACCCGACTGTCACTCGACGGCAATAACAGTGCAGAGCAGGGCGGAGAGATGGCGGCTGAGGCTATCCGCCGGCTGGATGGTCAGCGCCCGGGGCTGACCGTGGTGCGTGCCTCGGATCTGGAGTTGCAGCGGCATCGCGACAAGCTGTCCGCCATCGCCGACAGTAACGGTGAGCCCACCCTGTGGGACCGGCAGGAAGAAGACAGCCCGCTGCATTGATGAACGCCTGACGCAAAAGAATCAAAAAAGGCGGAGATGGGTTTAATGCCCATTTCCGCCCTAAGACCACTATTTGTGTCAGGTGTCAGCTAGTGCCCCTTGTCTGGAGATACCTGGAATTCACTGACATCGTGGTGTTCGATCCAGCCCTTCTCGTAGAGATAATCCGTTGCCGGCCCCAGTGCCATCATCGACATGAGCAAGCCGGTAATGGACATGACGATGGTATAGGGCAGGGCCATGACGACCATGCGTCCGTAGGACAGCCGCACCAGCGGCGCCAGCGCCGAGGTCAGCAGGAACAGGAAGGCGGCCTGGCCATTCGGAGTGGCAACCGAGGGAATATTGGTGCCGGTGTTGATGGCCACTGCCAGCAAATCGAATGTGTCCCGATCGATTTCACCCTTCAGTAGTGCCTGACCGACTTCATCCACATAGACCGTCGCCACAAAAACATTATCGGACACCGCCGACAGTACCCCATTGGCTACATAGAAGGCTGGACCCTGGATCTGTTTTTCCAGGCTCAGCACGTATTCAATGATCGGTGCGAAAAGTTGCTGGTCGGCAATTACCGCCACCACGGCAAAAAACACCGTCAGCAGGGCGGTAAACGGCAAAGCTTCTTCGAACGCGGCACCCAGACGGTGTTCCTCGATGATGCCGGTAAAGGAGGTGGCCAGAATGATCACCGTCAGACCCACCAGGCCCACGGAGGCGGCGTGGGTAGCCAGCCCGACCACCAGCCAGACGGCGGTGAGCGCCTGTACCACCAGAGCGGCCCGGTTCTGCATGGTCCGTTTGCGGTCCTGCTCCAGGGCGTATTGGCGCATGATGCCCCGGACCTTTTCTGGGATGTCTTCGCCATAACCAAAGCTGCCGCTAATTTCCAGGAACACGCAGGTCAGTAGGCCCATGACCAGAACCGGCAGGGTGATTGGCGCCATCCGCAGGAAGAATTCGCCGAATTCCCAGCCTGCCTTGTTGGCGATCAGCAGGTTCTGAGGCTCGCCCACCAGAGTGCAAACCCCGCCCAGGGCAGTGCCCACTGCTGCATGCATGAGCAGGCTGCGCAGGAAGGAGCGGAAGCGGCGAAGGTCTTCGCGGTGTAGGTCTTCAACACTGGTGTCGTCGCCGTGATCATGCTTCTGCTGAAAGGTCTTGCCTGAGGCCACCTTGTGGTAGATGCCGAAGAAGCCGGTACAGACTGCAATGACCACAGCGGTAACGGTGAGCGCATCCAGAAAGGCCGAGAGAACTGCAGCCGCCACACAGAACAGCAGGCTCAGGCGTACCTTGGATTTCACCCCCAGCAGGATGCGGGTAAACAGGAACAGCAACAGATCCTTGAGAAAGAAAATCCCCGCCACCATGAAGATCAGCAGCAGCATCACCTCCAGGTTGCTCTCAACCTTGTGCAGTACCGTCTCCGCAGAGGTGAGCCCAATCAGTACCGCTTCAATGGCGAGCAGGCCGCCCGGCTGGAGCGGATAGCACTTCAGTGCCATGGCCAGAGTAAAGATGAACTGCGCCAGCAGCAGCCACCCGGCGACGACCGGACCCAGAGTCAGGTGGATCAGCGGATTCACTGCCAGGAAGGCAATGATGGTGTACTTGTACCAGGCGGGAGCTTGCCCAAGAAAGTTGTGCAAAAAGGCACGGCCAAGCGTGGCTGACATGGCGGAATCCTGCGCGAGGGATGAACGGGGTTTTTGCGGTCGCAATCATACGGACTTGCCTTGCCCCAGTACAGTGCAGATGGCGGGGAGCGGGACCGGACGATGGTAGGGGTTGACACTCAAGCAGCCGGTTTAGGGTTGGCGATGGTTAAAACGCCATTGCCAGAGTGTGGCCAGGTTAACAAATGGCCAATAAATCAGTTGCTTACAAATGAAAGTTGACGCACTGTTTGATGACGTGCAAAAGTTGATGCGCCTTTCTCGGTCGGTGCTGAAAAGGACAGTAAAGTCCTTTTCTTGCCGCCTGGACGGCAGGCTGCCGCCAAGGTAGACACAGTAAACCACGTGCTCTGCGTGTTTGAGATGACAGCAATGCTGTCTCTGTGGTGTCTGCCCGGCTTGCTTTCGATGGCCTGCCGACACTTCTATCATGAGAATTGCGGCGTATCCGGGGGTTTTTGTACGGCTTTACGGATCGGGCCGATGATAATAACAGTTGGGTGCTTGCGGAGAGTCCATGGTCGCCATAACGAATACCACCTCCCTGACTTTTCTCAAGGAAGCGATTGACGCCACCCTGACGGAAGCGGAAAACAGCTTGGAGGCATTTTCCGACGACCCCTCCCGTCAGGAGGAGCTGGCACGCTGTGCCGAAGACTTCCAGCAATTGCGGGGTATCTGCCAGGTGGTAGAGCTGCCTGCGGCTGCGCTGATGAGTGAAGAGATGTCTCTTGCCGCCCGGGAGCTGCGTGAAAAGCAGTCCGATGCCCGGGTACAGGCATTGAGTAATGCCATTGTGTTGCTCACCCGCTATTTCGATTATGTCCAGTTGAAGAACCGCACTCTGCCGGCACTGTTGATCGGCGGTATTAATGAGCTGCGTCGCGCCGGTGGTAAGGCACTGATTCAGGAAAGCCATTTTTTTAGTGCCGAGCTATCCCGGCCCCGTAACCCGGTAGCGCCGGACAGTGACCTGCCTCGCGCCGAATTGCCGGCACTGGCCCGTCGCCTGCGCCACATGTATCAGACTGGCCTGCTGGGTGTATTGCGAGATCTGAACCCTTCGGTAAGCCTCCGTCTGATGGGGCGGGCCATGGTGCGCCTGGATCGCGCCGCCGGTGATTGTGGTCTGAGTCGGTTTCTGTGGATTGGCCAGGCCGTCATCACGGCCATGGTGGCCGATGACATGGCGATCACCCCGGCCCGTAAGGCGCTGTTGTCCCAGTACGACCGACAATTGAAGAAGCTGGTCTATGGTGGGGATCAGGCGCTCAGCGAAGAAGCGCCGTTGTTGATGATCAAGGAAAGTCTCTATCTGGTGTCTCTGTCCTCCCTGGACACAGGTGTGGTTGCGGAAGTGAAGCAGGCGTTTGCTCTGAACAATGATGTATCCGACGCCATCCTGCAGCGCGAACTGGCACTGATGACCGGTGCCAGCGGCTCGGTGATCCGTTCGGTTGCCAGTGCCATGCGCGATGAAATCAGTGAGCTGAAAGAAAGCCTGGATATGGCCTCCCAGGGAGTGGCTGACACCAATTATCAGTCCGTGGCCGCCAGCCTCAACCGTCTGGGTAGCACCCTGGCCATGATCGGTAAGGACGATGAGGCAGGAGTGATCAAACAGCGTGCCGCGCAGGTAAACGAGTGGCGTGCTGACCAGAACGTTGAAAGCGAAGCATTTCATGCGCTGGTGGATGACCTGCTGATGGTTGAGAACGTGGCGGCAAATCTGGAGCGCAGTATTGCGCCGGAAGACGACATCCATCGTGGCAGCAACAACAGCGGTATTTCTCTTTACCAGCTGGATGATGCTCGCATGACCGTGGTCGGGGAGTGCCGTGCCGGGCTGGCTCTGGCCAAGCGCTCCATCAGTTCTTTTATGGATAACAACTGGGATGCCATGCATCTTTCCAATCTGCCCGGCACCTTTGCGTCAATTGCCGGCGGCCTGATGTTCCTGGAGTTGCAGCGGGCCCGTGGTGTGACTGAGTCATGCCACAAATACATCGTTCATCAGCTCATTGAGGCTCCGACCACTCCCACCAAGGAAAATATGGAAACCTTGGCCGACGCCCTCACCGGCGTGGATTACTACCTGGAAAGTATGGAAGAGCAAAAGCCCATCGGCGACGGTGTGCTCGAGGTGGCTGAAGAAAGTATGAAAGCGCTGGGTTACCCGGTGGCCAAAGTGGCTTGATGACCATGATTGATCTCTCCAGCCCCGAACCCAAGGATGCTGAACACGCCCGTTGTTATGTCATCCATGAGCAAAATATCCTGATTGCCGCCGATCAGTGGCAGCTGCCGGTGATGCCGGCTTATATGCTTCGCCAGCATCCTCATTACTTTTATCTGGGTCTGTTGAACGGCGAGCCCTGTTACGTTTGTGAACTGGTAAACCACGAACTGGATGATGGTTCCCTGCAACCGGTGCCGCTACGGCAATTGATTTCCGGAGGCCTGGATGAGCCAGGCTTCTCGATGGTCAGCCGGGCCTTGCAGTTCCTCAGTTGGCAAAAGAACCACCGTTACTGCAGCCGCTGTGGCTCACTCACTGAAGCCCACCATCGGGATCTGGCCATGACCTGTCAGGCCTGTGGCTATTTCCAGTACCCGAGAATCACTCCCTGCATCATTACCCTGGTTACCCGCGGCGAGCATGCACTGCTGGGGCGCTCAACCCGTTTTCCGGAAGGAATGTATTCCTGTCTGGCGGGTTTCATGGAGGCAGGGGAGTCGGCGGAGCAGGCCCTGGCCCGTGAAGTGCGTGAAGAAAGTGGCATCGAAGTGACCAATCTTCAATATCTCACCAGCCAGTCATGGCCGTTTCCCCACTCGTTGATGCTGGGCTTCCACGCAGATTACGCCGGTGGGGATATCTGTATTGATGATGACGAGATAGTAGCGGCGGACTGGTTTCACTACCGGTCGCTGCCCATGATACCGCCACCGGGCAGTATCGCCCGAACCCTGATTGACCATTGGGTAGCGCGTTTCCAATAAAGGACAGAAGCAATGAATTACACACTCGCGCCTCTGGTGATTTTTATTTTCAGCCTGCTTTTTGTCTTGTTGGGCGCCTGGGTGCTGCTGCGCCAGCAATGGTTGATGCAATGGCTGAAAGGCACGGCAGGGCTGCTGATGGTAGGGCTGGCTATCTATCTGAGCCTGTTCGCCCTGAATATCTATGGCTACCGTGAATACGCTCAGGAAGTGTCCGTGGCCACGGTCAGCTTCCGCCAGTCCGGTGACCAATCCTTCATTGCCACCGTCACCCGCACCGATGGCACCACCGAAGACTTCCGTCTGAAAGGGGACCAATGGCAGCTGGATGCCCGTATTATCAAATGGAAAATGCCTTTCAGCCTGCTGGGCCTGCAGCCAGGCTACCAGTTGGACCGCATCTCCGGTCGCTATTACGCGCTTGAAGATGAGCGATCCCGGGACCGCACTGTCTACAGTCTGCACCGTGATCCGGTCGGTATTGATGTCTGGAAGATGGCTCGGGACGGCTGGAGTCTGCTGGTGGATGCCAGCTATGGCAGTGCCGCCTATTTGCCAATGGCAGAAGGTGCCCTGTTTGAGGTGAATGCCGGTGCTACCGGTCTGGTCGCCCGCCCCATGAATGGCAGTGCCCAGCAGGCCATCTCCGGCTGGGATTGAGGTCGTCTTGAGGTGCCATCACCGTGTTACTGTGGTGGCCGCCATACCCCATTGCCGCTCGGTTAGGTAGAATCCCCTCACTCCTTTTCATCTGCCGACCACGGGCAGGTACCAATCCTACGGACAAGCAGGTAAACAGTGATCGCGTTTTTATCCGAATATGGCATGTTTCTGGCCAAGGTCGTTACTCTGGTGGTAGCAATCTTGTTTGTGATCGGCGGCATCGCCGCTACCGCTTCCCGCGGCCGTAACAAGGCGGGCCAGGACGGAGAACTGAGAGTTCGCCACCTCAATGAAGAATTTGATGACCTCAAGGACTCTCTGGAGGCGGAAATCCTGCCCGAGGCACAGCGCAAGAAAGCCCATAAAGCGAAGCGCAAGCAGGAAAAACTGGAAGCCAAGCAAAAGAAAAAGGCTGGGACCGAAGACAAGGTCGAGCCACGCCTGTTCGTGCTGGATTTCGATGGTGATGTGCAGGCCAGCGCAGTGGATCATCTGCGCCGGGAAATCAGTGCCGTGCTGCAGGTGGCTACCCAGAATGATGAAGTGCTGGTGCGTTTGCAGAGCCCTGGTGGTTTGGTGCACAGCTATGGTCTGGCTGCCTCCCAGCTGCGCCGTATCCGCAATAGCGGCATCAAGTTGACGGTGACTGTGGACGAAGTGGCCGCCAGTGGCGGTTACATGATGGCCTGCATTGCTGACCGTATTGTGGCGGCGCCTTTCGCGGTGATTGGCTCCATTGGTGTGGTTGCACAGATTCCCAACTTCCATCGTCTGCTGAAAAAGAACGATATCGACGTGGAGCTGATGACCGCCGGTGAATACAAACGCACCATGACCATGCTGGGCGAGAACACCGAAAAAGGGCGCGCCAAATTCCAGGAAGAACTGGAAGAAACCCACCAACTGTTCAAAACCTTTGTTCGTGACAATCGCCGTGGCCTGGACCTGGACAAAGTCGCCACTGGCGAGCACTGGTTTGGCAGCCAGGCCAAGGAATTGGGTCTGGTTGACGAGATCATGACCAGTGACGAACTGTTGCAACTGCGCCAGGGTACCCATTCACTCTATCAGGTACAGTGGGAAGCCAAACGTAAGCTGGGCGAACGGCTGGGTTTCTCCCTGGAAACGAGCCTGCACCGTGCCGTAGAAAAATTCTGGCACCGTGGTAGCCAGCGACAGATTCATTAAATAAGCTGCGAGCTATGAGCTGCTAGCTTTGAGACGCGGGAAAGCGTGCTGCTATTCGAGAGAGTATTGTCACCGCGCCCAAGGCTGTAACACCATTGTTTCGCGGGCAGGGTTTTTCTGTTTAAGAAGACCTTTATCCGCGTCTCACAGCTAGCAGCTAGCGGCTCGTAGCTTTAGAGGAGTTCGATCATGAGTTTCCAAGCCCTGTTGACCCGTGAAACCGAGAACGGCTACCAAACCGCACTGGAAGAACGTGAGCTGACCGATCTGGGGGAAGAGGGTGTATTGGTGCGCGTGCATTGGTCATCCCTGAACTACAAGGATGCGCTTTCTGCCACCGGCAACAAGGGTGTTACCCGCCAGTTTCCCCATACGCCAGGTATTGATGCGGTGGGAGTGGTAGAGGAAACCTCAGACGGTCCTTTCAGTGTTGGCGATACCGTGATCTGCACCGGTTATGATCTGGGTATGAATACGGATGGTGGCTACGGTCAGTACATCCGGGTGCCTGCAGAATGGCTGGTTCCGTTGCCGGATGGTCTGGCACCCCGAGATGCCATGGTGCTGGGTACCGCCGGGCTAACCGCTGCATTGTGCGTAGAGTCACTGCTCGATACCGGTCTTAATCCGGATCAGGGCCCGGTGTTGGTAACCGGCGCCACTGGTGGAGTCGGTAGCATCACCGTCGCCATTCTCTCCAAGCTGGGCTTTTCTGTCACCGCTGTAAGCGGCAAGTCGCAATCCCATCCGTGGCTCAAGTCGCTGGGCGCCAGTGAAGTGATCAGCCGTGACAGTTTTCTTGAGAACGCGGGCAAACCCATGCTCAAGGAGCAATGGGCCGGGGCGGTGGATTGTGCCGGTGGTGATATGCTGACGACGGCATTGAAGAGCCTTAAATATGGTGGCTGTGCCGCCTGTTGTGGATTGGCGGCATCTCCGAAGCTGGAAATGACGGTATTGCCCTTTATTCTGCGCGGTGTGAACCTGTTGGGTGTGGACAGTGTTGAGTTGCCCTGCGAAATCAAACAGCAGATGTGGCAGTTGCTTGCGGACGAGTGGATGCCTGTGGATCTGTCCCTGCTGGAAGCGGATGAGGTTGAACTGGACGGTGTTAATGCCTGGGTAGATAAAATTCTCCAGGGTGGCGTACAGGGGCGTGTGGTCGTGCGCTTGCCCTGATGCCGGAAGCATTCAATCTCTATAAAAAAGCGCGGCTATGCCGCGCTTTTTTATTTGTCTGAAGAAAGTCACTCACGCATTCTATAGTCATGCGATATTTCGATGAAATCCAGGCGGGACAACAAGGGCATGAGCCACAATGACTGACAGCAATTGGCTGAAAATTGCATTGCAACTGAATGGGCGGGGTGGCGCAACTGAATTGGCTGCCGAGCAGCCTCTGGCGGAAACGACCGCTTACTGGGTGCATCTGGACTATACACGCGAAGAAAGTGAGCAGTGGCTGCGCCGGCAGTCGATACCGCAGGCGGTGATTGATTCGCTGACCGCAGCGGAAACCCGCCCCCGTGCCTCGGAAGTGGCCGGTGGCGTACTGGTGTATTTGCGCGGCGTTAACCTGAATCCCGGTGCACGCCCTGAAGACATGATCGCCCTGCGTATGTGGGTTGGACCAAGGGGGTTGGTGAGCAGCCAGAAGCGGAGCTTGCTCAGTGTTGATGCGGTGAAGGGCTCCCTGGACAGTGAGCAGGGTCCGGCATCCATCAGCGCTCTGGTGGCCGAACTGGTGGATCAGCTGATCTGGCGTATGGAAGAGGTGATCGAGAATCTGGAATCGGAAGTGGAGAGCTGTGCGCTGCAGCTGGAAGAAGCCCCCAGATCCAGTCTGACGCCACAATTGAGCCTGCTACGCCGGCGAGCGATTACACTGCGACGGTATCTTGCCCCCCAGCGTGAGGCATTGATCAAGCTACAGAATGAATCGCTGTTTGCGGCGGCGGATACCATGCTGATCCGAGAAGCCACGGATCGTTTGCAACGCCTGCTGGAAGATCTGGATGCGGCCAGGGAGCATGCGACCTTGTTGCAGGAAGAGGTCTTTTCGGTGCAAAACGAAGCGATCAATGATCGTATGTATCTGCTGGCGATCATTTCCGCATTGTTCCTGCCGCTGGGGTTTCTGACCGGCCTGTTCGGTATCAATGTGGGCGGGCTGCCGGGCGTCGAGGATCCGCATGCTTTCTGGTGGTTCTGTTCCGGCGTGGGGGTGATTGCCGTTGGCGTCGCCATCTGGATGCGAAAACGCCGCTGGTTGTAGCCAGCGGCGTTGTCGTGGATCTGCCGTTGAGGGGGTTGCCGTTCAGGCCCGGCGGTAGATCGGTTTGGGCTCGTTCACATCGCCCTGGTAGGTAATGCTGAAATCCTTGAGGCCCTGCAGTGCGTCTTCAATGCTACGATCTGCACGGACTTCAAAGGCATTGAAGCCGCAGCGGGTCATATAGAACAGCTGGTCACGCAGCACATCGCCGGTGGCACGAACTTCACCTTTGAAACCATAGCGGGTTCGCAGCTCACGGGCATAGGAGTAACCGCGACCGTCCTTGAAGGCCGGAAAGTGGATCGCCACCAGCGGCAGGCTGGCCAGATCGTCTTCCAGGTCCTTGGGCTCTTCGCCCGGTGCAAGCCATACGGCCACATCACCACGGTCGATCAGGGCATCGCGATTTTCCTGCCAGTAGGCCAGCGGCACAATGATTTTGCCTTGTGCCGGCACGCCGCTTTCCAGAGCATCTGCTTCCAGTCGCTGCCACAGGTTGTCCGCGATGGCGCCATCAATGATTACCTTATCCATAGATGCGCTCCTTGAACGGGTCCATGCCAATGCGCTCGTAGGTGTCGATAAACGGCTCGTTTTCGAGGCGCTTTTCTACATAGAGCTTGATGATATTTTCAACCACATCGGTAATCTGATCAGACTCGAAGGACGGGCCCAGTTTCTCGCCCACGCGTGACTCTCTGTCACCACGGCCACCCAGGGTGACCTGGTAGAACTCCTTGCCTTTCTTGTCCACGCCGAGAATACCGATGTGGCCAATATGGTGGTGACCACAGGCGTTCATGCAACCGGAAATGTTCAGGTCGATGAGCCCCAGGTCATGCACATAATCCATGTTATCGAAGCGGCGCTGGATGGATTCCGCCACCGGAATGGATTTGGCGTTGGCCAGGGCGCACAGATCGCCACCGGGGCAGGCCACGATATCGGTGATCAGGCCCAGGTTGGGGGTGGCGAAACCGAGAGCGTCCAGAGCTTTCCACAGGTCGTAGAGATCCGAGGCGGCCACATCAGCCAGCACCATGTTCTGCTGGTGACTGTTGCGCAGCACACCGAAGCTGTACTGGTCCGCCAGATCGGCAACGGCTTCCAGCTGCTCATCGCTGATATCGCCCGGTACCCGACCAGTTTTCTTCAGGGTCAGGGTAACAGCGCGGTAACCGGCCTGTTTGTGGGCGCGGGTATTGGTGTGATACCAACGGCTGAACGCCTTGTCTTCGGCCAGTTTGGCGTCCAGGGCGGCGCTGTCCACGGTTTGGTAGTCCGGGGCGCTGAAGCAGGACTGAATACGTTCTACTTCTTCCCGGGTCAGGGTCATCGGGCCGTCTTTCAGCTCGGCGAATTCCTGTTCCACCAGCTCGCGGTACTTGTCGGCACCCAGAGCCTTGACCAGAATCTTGATACGGGCCTTGTACTTGTTGTCGCGGTTACCGTACTTGTTGTACACCCGCAGGATGGACTCCAGGTAGGGCAACAGGTCTTGCCATGGGACAAACTCGCCAATCACGGAACCTGTCATGGGGGTGCGGCCCAGGCCGCCACCGGCCCATACCTGGAAGCCGGTCTCGCCGTTGGCATCGTGAACCAGCTGTACGCCTATATCGTGGACGCCGATCAGGGCCGGGTCCGCATCGGGGACGGCATTCACGGCAATCTTGAATTTACGCGGCAGGTAGGCGAATTCCGGGTTGAAGGTGGACCACTGGCGAATGATTTCACACCAGGGACGCGGATCTTCAATTTCGTCCGGATTCACACCAGCGAATTCATCGGTGGTGATGTTACGGATACAGTTGCCGCTGGTCTGAATGGCGTGCATCTGCACGTCAGCCAGCTCGGCAAGAATATCCGGCACTTCTTCCACGGAAGGCCAGTTCAGCTGAATATTCTGGCGGGTGCTGACGTGGCAGAAGCCCTTGTCATAGGTGCGCACAATATGAGCCAGACGGCGCAGCTGACGGCTCGCCAGTAAGCCATAAGGAACGGAAATGCGCAGCATCGGCGCATAACGTTGAATATAGAGGCCGTTCTGGAGACGCAGGACGAGAAACTCGTCTTCGCTCAGTTCTCCAGCCAGATAACGGCGGGTCTGGTCGCGATACTGCGCAACCCGCTCTTCCAGCAGTCGCTGGTCATGTTCCTGATAGACGTACATGGGACCGATTCACCGTCCTTTATGCTTGAACCTAAATCCATGTCAAATCATAGATTCGGGTTAGAATTCAACAGGTAAGCGTCGCCCTCGGGGGAGGGAGAGCGGCACTCTAACAAAGCGCCCTTATAGTGAAAAGAAATATCTTGGCATATCGCTATAACGAATGCTCATCTAAGCGGGCTTATTTCGCGGCGGCGTCCAGTACCATATTCACGGTAACGATCATGCCGATGATTAGTGCCAGAACCAACACTACATAGACACCGATATAGTTGCCGGCATCGCCTTTGGTGAAGTCCCGCTCGCGGTTTTTCGAGCTCTGGACCCCGAATAAAGCGGCCAGAATGCTGCTGATGGTCTGGATTAACGTCGGTTTTTTGCCCTGATCGGAGGGGGTGTGATGCTGCTCGGACATGGAAAATCCTGCGTTTTGGCGATTGGCTGAACGATAAATTACGTCTGCTATTGTACGCTTGCCGAGCGCCGGGTAACAGCGGAGAAGGCCGGGGTTGAATTCACTTCACCACGGCACCATTGCAACTGTGGAATACCTGACTAAAATAGTCAGGAAAGCATTACCACCCCCAGCAGGCTGGTGAAAAACCCGTTGCCTGCTCAGGCTTTCAGGCTGGCTCGTAATCTAGGCGCAATTTTGAAGGTGTGTGTCCACCCATCGAGAAATTGCAACAACGAGTACGGGCCAGCCTGAAAGCCCCGAAGGGCGTCGCCTGAAGCGCATATCTGCTGCGCGCTTCAGGCTACGCTGAGCATGCAAGGGGTTTTTCAGCAGCCTGCCAGGTGGCCATTCATCCCGAACAGGAATCATGATGGCAGAGCAGTTGATCGATATTACCGAAACCGCCCAGGATTACTTGCGTGACCTGTTGGGCAAGCAGGATCAGCAGGGCGATATCGGCGTGCGCATTTTTGTAGAGCGTCCCGGTACCCCCCATGCGGAGTGCTGCATGGCCTATTGCCCGGATGGCGAACAGGAAGACAGCGACGTTCGCTACGACTACGAGGGCTTTCACGCCTGGGTAGAAGGCAAGAGCGTGCGCTACCTGGAAGATGCGGTGATCGACTACAAGAAAGACAGCATGGGAGGTCAGCTCACTTTCCGCGCCCCGAAATCCCGGGTGCCCGATATCAGCGAAGACGCCAGCATCGAAGAGAAAATCAATTACGTCTTGTATGCCGAAATCAACCCCAACCTGGCGGCCCATGGCGGCAGCGTTCAATTGCTGGAGCTGACGGAAGATAACGTGGCCGTGCTGGAATTCGGTGGCGGCTGCCAGGGTTGCTCCGTGGTCGATGTGACCCTGCGTGATGGCGTAGAGAAAACCCTCAAAGAACGCGTGCCGGACCTGACCGGTGTGCGCGACAAGACCGACCACACCGTCACGGACAACGCTTACTACAGCTAACAGCTTCGAGCTACTAGCTTCTAGAAAAGAAAACGCAGCCTTAGGCTGCGTTTTCTTGTTTAAGGTCTTCGCGTTTACTAGAAGCTAGTGGCTAGCAGCTCGTAGCTTCCCCCTCACCCGCACTGCGGCTTGCGTCCCGCCGCCTGAGCTTGCTGATACAGCGGCATCACTTCCGGTATGCGCGCGCGCAGTCCGTTAATGCGGGTGGAATTGGAGGGGTGAGTGGACATGAATTCCGGCGGCTCGTTACCGCCATTGGCCGCTGCCATGTTCTGCCACAGATTGACGCTTTCGCGGGGATCGAAACCGGCCTGAGCCATTAGCTGCAGGCCAATGATATCGGCTTCCGCTTCGTGCTTGCGACTGAAGGGCAGGGCAACACCATACTCTGCGCCCACACCCAGTGCGGCCATGATGCCCTGTTTGGCTGCGCTGTCCTGGCCAGCCAGGGCGCCCAGAAGCTGCATGCCGCCCTGGGTGGCATACTGCAGGGACATCCGTTCGTTGGAGTGCTGGGCTTGCACATGCCCGATCTCATGGCCGATCACGGCGGCAAGCTGGCTCTGGTTCTTGGCCACATTTAACAGGCCGGTGTGGACACCGATCTTTCCTCCGGGCAGGGCAAAGGCGTTGGCGCTGTCTTCCTGGAACACGGTGACTTCCCATTGCTGGTTGCCACCCACGGTGTTGGTAATGGCATTGCTCACGCAAAGGACATAGTTCACTTCACGGCTATCTTTGCTCTGTGGTTTCTCTTCTTTCATTTGTGCGTAGGCGGTGGCGCCCATTTGGTCCATCTCACCGGCGGGCATCAGCAGGAACTGATTGCGGCCCAATGGTGAGGTGGCACAGGCCACAAGCCCGGCAGTGAGGGCGGAAACCATAATCAGACGTCGAAATTTCATTATTCTGTTACTCCCATTCCCGCAGAAAACGGCGGGACACAAACATAAGCCAGCTTGCCCAGCCAGCGCTTCCGAGGAAGATGATAAGGCCAAACAGGGAAATTTCCCATGGTGCAGGAGGCACACGGCCGGCCAGCATCAGTGAACCGCCGATAAAACCGGCTGACACCAATAACGCTTGGACCTGTCGATATTGGCCGCGTTCCAGTCTGGCTACCAGCCTTTCCAGGTGGCGTGGATCAATACTGCCCTCCTGTTGCGACGGCAAATTGCCGGCGTGGGGCGGCGCATAAACCTTGTCCACCACGTCCAGTGCACGCAGGCTCAGGCTCTTGGCCAGCCGCACCGGGGAGTAGCGGGTGCGGATCATGCGTTTGAGCAGTGGCTCCGCCTCGGTCATCAGATCAAAATCCGGGTTGAGCAGACGCCCGAACCCTTCCAGCGTAATAATCGCCTTGATGAACAGGGCGATATCACTGGGCAGCACCAGGTTATGGTTGCGCACCAGGGCGGTGATATCCGTGAGCAGGGCAGTAATGTCCAGCTGTGACAGGGAGATGCCATGGTACTGGCTGATCACGTCTTCCACGTCAGACACTAACTGATCGAAACGGACCGGTTGGCCATCGGACCAGTTGGAGAGCACCGCCGCGCATTGCTCGGCCTCGCGCAGCACCACCGAGCGTGTGATCTGCAGTATCTGCTCGCGTCGGCTATGGCTGAGTTTGCCTACCATGCCGAAATCCAGCATGGCGATGCGGTTACCGCTCTGGATGATGAAATTGCCCGGGTGCGGGTCGGCGTGGAAAAAGCCGTCTTCCAGGGCCATCTTCCAGGCGGCCAGCGCACCGCGCCGGGCGATTAGTACCCGGTCGAGGCCTTCTGCATCCAGCTCGTCTGTGGCGCGGGCGGGAATGCCCTGGATATGCTCCTGCACCTGCAGGGTCTGTGATGACAGCTCCCAATACACCCGGGGAACTGTCAGCCACTTCAGAGAGCGCAGGTTCTTGCGAATACGATCGGCGTTGCGCGCTTCGATGGTGAAATCCAGCTCCCGGGTGAGGGAGCGTTTGAACTCGCGCACCAGTTCCACGGGACGGTAGCGGCGCAGCTCCACGGAGTTGTCCGCCGCCAGTTTGGCGAGCTGGTCCAGCAGGCGCAGATCGGATTCGGTTTTGGCGCGGATGCCGGGTTTCTGGATCTTCAGCACCACTTTTTGGCCACGGCGGGTAAGGCCGCTGTGCACCTGACCGATGGAGGCGACACCAATGGGTTTGGGATCGATGCGGGCAAAAGCCGACTCCAGAGATTTGCCCAGGGCCGCTTCGAGATGGGGGACCAGTTCTTCATAGGGGATGGCGGTGGCCTGGTCCTGAAGCTTCTCGAACTCGGCAATCCAGTCCAGCGGGAACAGGTCCACCCGGGTGGCCAGTACCTGCCCGAGTTTGACGAAAGTGGGGCCCATCTCTTCCATGGCATGGCGCAGTCGCTCGGCGGTACCCATGCGCAGCATGTCCGGGCGCATGGAACTGCGCACCAGCTTGCCGGCATGTTCCACCGGAGTGGAAAGCCCCAGTCGACGAATTACGTCGGCAAAGCCGTATTTGAGCAGAATGGTGGCCAGCTCATTCATGCGTAACAGATCTTTGCCGGTGTGGAGAATGCTCACGGGGAGTTTCCTTTTGTCGTACTCTCCTGATCCAGCAACTGCTGTTTCAGTGCTGTGCCCCAGTAGAATCCGCCGTGACCCCCATCGGCACGGGTGACCCGGTGACAGGGCACCAGGACTGCCAGGCGGTTCTTGCCCACTGCCTGACCTACGGCCCGGGCCTGGCTGCCAACTTGCCGGGCAATCTCGCCATAGGCGCGGGTGCTGCCGGGGGGAATGTGTAATAGCGCTTGCCATACCTGTCGCTGGAATGGCGTGCCGCAAAGATGTAGCGGGCTCGGCGCGGAATCGGGGTGGTCCAGGGTGGCCAGCAGTGCCGGGGTGGGTTGCTCGATGAGGTTAGCGGCTGGAAAGCGCTGCTTCAGTCTGCCCAGCGCGTCATCCATGTTGTTGCAGAAATCGAAGTGGATCAGGCCGTGAGCGGACTCGGCGACCAGAGCATGGCCATAGCAGCTTACGCCATAGTACCAGGTCAGTGGCTCTGCATGATCGTCGGATTCATGCAGGCGCGGACTGGCGGGGGTGGCGGCCTCTGCCATGGTTCCTGTCAATGGATGCAGCCAGTGTTCGATCGCATCAGCGATCGCCTCAGGGTTATCTTCCTGCACATAGTGCAGCCCACGACCGCAATCGGAAATATCCAGATTGGGGATCTGATCCAGCAACCAGCGAATGCGCGCCGGGCCGAGCACGGCCCCGGGGCGAAACCTCAGTAGCAGCATGGGCTGGGGCATGCTGCCCAGTCCCTTTTCAATCTCCTCAATGGCCTTCCAGGTTTCATCCTGGCGGTCATTGATCGGTAGTTGGTTGGGCCAGACATATACCGGGTAGCGGGACGCCCGCTGACGAAACGGCTTCTGGTAGATGCGCCTGACGCTGCGGGGAAGATGACGAATAACACCGAAAGGCAGCACCATTCTGACAAACAGATTGCGGTTGATAATCAGAAACCGGCCCAGGCGTTCTTGTCGGAAGGCAAAGAAAAGAGGGCGCAAGGGCAGGGGGAACTCATCCCAGTCACAGGTGAACGGGAAGGTTTCCATAAAACACAGACGGCTGACTGTCCGGGGTTGTTGCTGTGCCAATCGAAAACCCAGGGGGCCGCCCCAGTCGTGGAGCACCAGGGTGATGTCGGAGAGCCCCAGGGTAGCAACGAAATCTTCCAGATAGCGGTAATGGGTCAGGAAGCGGTAATCGATGTCGGGCTGGTCGCTGTTGCCAAAACCGATCAGGTCCAGAGCGATACAACGATAGTGGCCACGAAGCGGCTTGATCACGTTGCGCCACAGGTAACTGGAGGTGGGATTGCCATGGATGAACAGCAGTACCGGTCCTTCACCTTCATCAATATAGTGCAGGCGGTGGCCATTCAGCGTGACGTAACGTGACTCAAACGGAAAATCCGCAAAACCCATGACATGCATCCCTTGCATCGAATTTTTCAACTGTTACCGCTTTTCTGGCAAGATGCCATGGCTGTGTCAGTAACGTAAAGTGCGAAAAAATGTCAAAACCCTATCTCCGTGACGATCTAGTGGAAGTGCGCCATAGCGCCGTCCATGGTCGTGGCCTGTTTGCCACCCAGCGAATCAAGAAAGATACCGAGCTGGGTTTGTGTAAAACCAAGGTTGCCAAAAAAGATGGCCCCTATGTGTTATCGCTGGATGACGAGGGCAAAGAGCGCTACCGGGTGCTCTGTGATCTGCGCTTCATCAACCACGGCAAGAAACCCAACGTGGCTTACTATGACGACCTGACCGTGGTGGCCCTGAAGTCCATCAAGGCCGGGGAAGAGCTGCTGCACGACTACGGCGATGATTGGGAATAACCTGTAGGAGCTATGCTTGCATGGCGAACCTGCTCGCGATGATATTTATCGCGGTTTCCGGGCGGTTCGCCATGCAAGCATAGCTCCTACAGCTGCGCAGGGTGCACCATTTGGGTTGCTTAAAACGGGCAGGGTGAAGAGAATTCCTGCCATAGCCCGGTCACCGGGTGGTTGAAGGCCAGCCACTCCGCGTGCAGCAACAGCCTCGGGCTCAGTGCCTCAATCTCCGGTGGCGCATACATGTCGCAGCCAATGATCGGATGACCCAGCTCCCGACAGTGAATCCGTAGTTGATGGCTGCGGCCGGTGACCGGGCTTAACGCCAGCCGGGTGCGGTTGCGGGCTTCGTCCCGTTCCAGCACCTGGTAATGGGTGAGGGCGGACTTGCCTGTGTCGTAACAGACCTTCTGCAACGGGCGGTTGGGCCAGTCCGCGATCAATGGCAACTCGATGCTGCCGCTATCTTTTGCTACCAGGCCGTGCACCACCGCCTGATAGCGTTTCTTCACGGTACGTTGCTGGAACAGCCGGCTGAGTTGGCTCTGCGCCTGGCGGATGAGAGCGAAGACCATGATGCCTGACGTATCCAGATCCAGTCGGTGCACCAGGCGTATATCCGGATCTTTTCGCGCCAGGCGTCGCACCGCACAGTCCTGATTTTCCGGTGCGCGCCCCGGCACACTGAGCAGATAGGCCGGTTTGTTGACCAGCAGAATATGCTCATCCCTGTACACCGTGCTCACCCGCTCATGGCAGATGGGCACGATATAGTAGGGTTTGTCGGCGGGTGAATTCATCGGGCAGTTCGTCGTTGAGATCGCAGAGATACTGACTCCGGGACCTCAGCCCGTTTTTGCCTTTCGCTATTCATCACTCGTTTCTCGCAACCTATTTACCCCAGAGTATCTGAAAGACATCGTCGTACTGTTTGGCAAAATGCACAGTGAGTCCGTCTTTCAGGTACCCCGGCAGTTCGTCGAAATCCCGCTGGCAGGCGTCCGGCAAAATCACCTCACGAATACCTACACGCCGGGCGGCGATAATTTTTTCACGGATGCCGCCAACCGCCAGTACCTGGCCGGTGAGGGTCAGCTCGCCGGTCATGGCCACCTTGCGCGGCAAACGCTTCTTCAACAGTAGTGACAGCAGGGCGCTGGCCATGGTGATACCGGCACTGGGGCCATCCTTGGGGGTTGCCCCTTCCGGCACATGGAGATGGAGAAAGGCTTCATCCAGGCGCTCTTCGCTCAGGCCGTAATCGCGCAGATGGCTGGCTACATAGCTGTAGGCAATCTCCGCGGACTCTTTCATGACATCACCAAGCTGACCGGTGAGCTTGAAGCCCCGCTGCTTGCTGTGCACTTGGCTGGCTTCCACGGAGAGCGTGGCGCCGCCCATGGAGGTCCAGGCCAGGCCGGTTACCACGCCCACGCCTCGCTGGGTCTTCTCGGTCTGGAAGTAGGGTTGGCCGAGGAAATCCGCCAGATTCTTGCCGGAGACGCTCAGTTTCTTTTCCCCAGCCAGCAGTTTCACCGCCGCCTTGCGGATGATCTTGTTGAGCTGTTTTTCCAGATTACGGACCCCGGCTTCGCGGGCATAGCCTTCCACGATCTGGCGCAGCGCGCTGTCGCTGATGCGCAACTGGCCGGGTTTTACGCCGGCACGTTCCAGGGCACGGGGCCACAGGTGCTGGCGCGCGATCTGCACTTTTTCTTCGGTGATATAACCGGACAGGCGGATCACTTCCATGCGGTCCAGCAAGGGACCGGGAATGCTGTCCATGGTATTGGCGGTACAGATAAACAGGGCGTGGCTCAGGTCCAGCCGTTCATCCAGGTAGTGGTCGAGAAAATCCTGGTTCTGTTCCGGGTCCAGCACTTCCAGCAGGGCCGAGGCAGGGTCACCCTGGAAAGACTGCCCCAATTTGTCCACCTCATCGAGCATGATCACCGGATTAGCGGTGCCGGTTTCCTTGAGTGCCTGCACCAGCTTGCCGGGCATGGCGCCGATGTAGGTGCGCCGATGGCCCTTGATCTCGGCTTCGTCGCGCATGCCGCCCAGGCTGAATCGGTAGAATTTGCGGTCCAGGGCATCGGCGACGGATTTACCGATGCTGGTCTTGCCCACACCCGGTGGGCCCACCAGCAGGATAATGGACCCTTTGACCTCGCCACGCAGGGCGCCCACGGCCAGAAATTCCACAATCCGGTCCTTCACATCATCCAGGCCGCTGTGGTGGGCTTCCAGGATCTCCCGGGCATGTTTCAGATCCAGGTTGTCGTCGCTGTATTGGCCCCAGGGTACGCTGGTGAGCCAGTCCAGATAGTTGCGCGTGACGCCATATTCCGGTGAGCCGGTTTCCAGCACTGACAGCTTCTGCAGCTCGTCTTCAAAACGTTTCTGTACGGATTCCGGCGGCGCCAAGGCGCTCATGCGTTCGCGGAATTCCTCCGCTTCGGCGGTCTTGTCATCCTTGCTCAGGCCCAGCTCCCGCTGGATGATCTTGAGCTGCTCGCGGAGGAAGAAGTCGCGCTGGTGCTGACTGACCTTCTCGTTGACCTCTTCGGAAATCTGGCTCTGCAGTCGGGCCACCTCCAGCTCTTTCTTGACCAGAGTGAGCACTTTTTCCATGCGCGGTTTCAACGGCACGGTTTCCAGAATGGCCTGCAGCTCCGCGCCGTTGGCGCTGGTTAGCGCTGCTGCGAAGTCAGTCAGCGGCGAGGGGTCGCTGGGGGAGAAATTCTGTAGATAGTGGCGCAGCCCTTCATTGTAGAGCGGATTCAGGGGCAGCAGTTCGCGGATGGTGTTGATAATGGCCATGCCGAAGGCGCGGATGGTTTCATCCGCCTCGACACGAGGTTCCGGATAGCTGACCTCAGCCATGAAGGGCCGCTTGCGGGTCAGCCAGTTTTCAATATGAAATCGCGTGGTGCCCTGAGCCACCATCTGGAACTGGTCGTTTTCTTCATTGAGGGCGTGAACCTTGACCAGGCAGCCGTATTCCGGGAAATCTTCCGGCGTCACCGAATCCGGATCGTTATCGCCGACATAGACCAGCCCGAGCGACTGGTGTGGGGTCTGACTGACTCGTTCCAGTGTTGCCTGCCAGCGTTCCTTGTCCAGCATCACCGGCTGTACCAGCCCGGGCATGAAAGGCCGGTGCTGGACGGGAATCAGGTAGATGCGTTGGGGTTTCGGCTGGTCAGGCAGCGCCAGGCTGCTCGAGGGTTGCTCAACAGTATTGCTATCGTCTTGGCTCATAATGTTGTCACTTCCATTCAGCGTGGAAACAACATGGTGGCGAGGTGCGAAAAATCAATAGTGCGGCACTGGGGCGCCGCATGTTTGATACATCGCAGATCGCTGCGTTAGCGATTAATAATCAACAGATCCGCGCTCAGGACTTTTGGGGTTTTGGTCCGGCGCTCCACGACACGGGCATCCATACCGGCATTCTCGCATTTTTCCGCCAGGGCATAGAACGGCGACCGCCCCGGGTCGGCAATAATCACCTGTTTGACCCCGCTGCGCAGGCCCCGGCGTATCAGATTGAAAAGCACCGGAGTCAGTTCATCCCAGAAGCAGATGTCGGCACCGGCAATGATGTCCACATCGGCCAGACGCTTTTGGGTGAGCTTCTCGAAACTATCCTGCTGTTGGTTGATCTGAACCTTGTTGATCTGCGCATGCAGGTCGAGATAGGGAAACACATCCGGATCGGCATCCACAGCCGTGACCCGGCAACCGAAACGCTTGGCCGCAAAGATGGAAAGGGGGCCCCAACCACAGCCAATATCCATCATATGCTCGTCGGCAGACACTTTTCGGCGGGTCAGGTGGTCCATGATCAGGAAGCTGGAGTTCCAGACCTTGTTGCCGTGAATGGAGGGGGTGTGGTTTGCACGTTTCAGGCGGCGGATTTCCCGGTGGCCGGAACGCAGCAGGGTGATGCCGCGAGTGCGAATGGTATGCGGCTCTCCAGCGCGTATAACTGTTCCTGACATAATCGCTCACCAGCGGCAAAGCTAGAAACAGTACGGTCAAGCCCGACGGGTTTCAAGCCGTATCTATGCGGCTTACTCTGGGCAAACCGAATTCCGGTAATAACCATAATGAATAAAGCCTGATGATTAAGAAAAGTATCGCCGGTGTCAGTGGCCTGGCTGGAGGGCGCTCCCGGTATCTGCGGGCACTGACGGCCATGGCTCGTGTGGCGGCGATCTATGCGGGGGGCGTCGGCAAGGATGATCGCCACCAGCGTCACTGCCGGGGAGCGGACATTCTCACTGCCCTGTGTCGACGCAACGGTGCGTTCTGGGTTAAGGCGGCCCAGTTCTTCAGTTGCCGGCCAGATGTGCTGCCGCAGGAATATATTGAAGCGTTTCAGCAATTGCAGAATGACGCAGCCCCGGTGCCTTTTTCACAGATTGAAGCTGCCCTGAAAAAATCCCTTGGTGCTGACTGGCGTGACGCTTTTCGCTGGGTTGACGAGAACCCGGTGGCAGTGGCCTCCATCGCCCAGGTGCACCGGGCGCGCCTGGAAGATGGCACCGATGTGGCGATCAAGGTGCGCTTGCCCGGGGTCAAGAAGCTGTTTGAGCAGGATGCCAAGGTGTTTCAGGTTCTGGCGGCGATTGCTGCCCCCCGGTTTCGGGAATTTGATCTGAAACAGGCCATAGAGCAACTGCTGATCATGACCGCCATGGAGCTGGATTTTCGCAACGAGGCGGCCAACACCCGACGTTTTGCCCGCCAGCCCCATCACCCCCGTATCCGCATTCCCGATTTGATTGATGGCCTGTGCAGTGAACGCATTCTGGTGACCAGCTGGGAACAGGGCCCGCGACTACGCAATCACCTGGATGCTCACCCGGAGCAGGCCAGGGATCTGCTCTCGGTATTGTTAACCAGCTACCTGCAGCAGGTAACCCGTTTCGGGGTCTACCAGGCGGATCCTCACCCGGGTAATTTCCTGGTTAACGACCAGGGTCAGGTGGTGATTCTGGACTTCGGCGCCATCGGCGTGCTGACCCCGGACGAAGTCCGCCGCTATTCACGGTTGCTGTATGGCCTGATGGGTTTTGAAGGGGACGTGGATATCGGCGAACTGTTTGTTCAGGCCGGTTTCAAGGGAGGCAGCCCGGAAACGCTGCGGGAGCTGGCGCTCTATGTATTGACTGACAAGGTCAATCAGCAGGGGCCGGTGGCGGCGATGGGGGAGTTGATGCAGCGGTTCCGAGAAGAGCGAATCAGTATTCCCGATTCCTATATCGGCATCTCGCGGGTACTGATTACGCTGGGGGGGTTTCTGATGAGCTACCAGGTGCCGTTTGACTGGACTCCGCCGGAGCAGCGGCAGGTCCAGTCAACGTAGCAACAGCCTGTACGAATCAGGAATCTGTCTGAGCTTCCCGCCAGAACACCCGGAAGGCATCAGCGCTTTTGGTGGGCGCTTCTGCCATGGGCACGTGGCCGATGCCATCAAGAACCACCGCCCGAGACTGGGGCAGCTCCTCAAGAAACACCTCCACATTGTCCACCCCGAGCAGGCGATCTTCCCGGCCCCACAGGACCAACGCAGGCTGATTAAGATTGGCCAGCTTGCCGGTACCTTCCAGGCTCATGCCCGGGTCGGTGTCCATGTCTTCCCAGATTTTGTCGGCCACTGGGGCATTCTCTGCTTTCTTGGCACCCATGATGTCGATGAAAAATTCCGGAATGTAAGGAGCATCTTCCATGGCCCACTTGAGGGTGGTGTGGAACTGTTCCGGACTGCGGGGAATCAGCGGGTTGCTGTCGCTGGTCGCCAGGATGGCCTTGAAGTCTTCGGTCTGCCGGGTCAGGCCGGCAGCATCCACCAGCCCCATGGAAAGCACCTGCTGTGGGGCTTGTTGCGCCATGGCCAGGGTAATTGCGCCGCCCATGGAATTGCCGGCAACGTGATAGGCGGGAATCTCCAGGGTGTCCATCAGGGTGACCAGGCGCTGGGCCTGGGACGCCATGGTGTAATCCATATCCGTATTACGGGTGGTTTCGCCGTGGCCCGGCAGGTCCGGCACCACAAAATGGAAATCGCCTTCCAGCTCGTTGACGAAGCGCACCCAGTTACTGGAATCGGCCCCGAAACCGTGGATCAACAGCACCACCGGCTTGTCCTGCTGGCCTTCACTGCGCAGCAGATGCCACTGAATGCCGTCGCGGGTTTCCACGGTCTGATCTGTCAGGCCGGCACGACCCTTTTCCAGGCTCAAGCCACTCTCGTAGGCCCATTTTGCCAGTCCGTCGCAGCCGGAAAGGATGATCGTGCTGATCAACAGCAGGCTGAGTTTCAATGAATGCATGAATGAATCCTGTTTGTTGTTTTGCCGACCCACGAGCATAGGGGATTTCGTCGCCTCGTGTCCTTCTCTACGGGCCAATATCCAATAGGCCCTTGAAGATCCTTTTTTGGTATTTACTAGCGGCTTTTCAGGTTCCAGACGCCGGCGGCGACAATTAGCAGGGTGCCGATCAGGGTGGTCAGGACCAGGGTTTCCCCCCAGAACATCCAGCCCAGTAGAGCAGCCCAGACTACGGAGGAATAGTTGTAGACACCCACCTGGCCCGGGCGGGCGATCTGGTAGGCGGTGGTCATGGCGTATTGTCCGCCGGTGGCCACCAGGCCGATGGCGAACAACCACAGGTAATCGGTGCCGGCGGGCAGGGTGCTGGCCCAGGGTAAGGGCAGAGCAGAGAACAGGGTAGCGAACAGGGCAAAGTAGAACACCACCCGCTGGGCCGGTTCCGACACCGCCATGCGCCGAATGCTGACCTTAGCCACACTCATGATCGCAGCACCGGCTAGGGCCACCCACATCACCGGATTCACGCTGCCACTGCTCACGTCCATGATCACGGCAACCCCGGCAAAACCACCGATGATAGCCAGCCAGGTGCGCACGCTGATCACTTCCCGCAGCCACAACCAGGCCACGATCGGCAGAAAGAAGGGCACGGTCATCTTCACCAGTACCGCTTCTGCCAGGGCAATGTGACCGATGGTGTAGAAGAAGCAAAACATGGCAGTGACCCCGGTAAAACCGCGGATCATGTGCAGGTGCAGGAAGCGGGTGCGCAGCTGGCCAAAGCCGCCGCGCGAAGCAATGATGGGCAACAGGATCAACAGCCCGAACAGATTGCGGGCAAACACGATCACCTCGGTGTCGAGGTGATCGGACAGATGCTTGATCATGGCGGCCATCACCGCCAGCAGACCCTCACCGAGGACCAGTAGCAGAGCGCCCTTGAGAGGCTGGTCGTTCACCGGATTAATGGCCGACCGGTACCGGAGTACCCCACAGATCATGCTCGTCGGCGTGCTCGATATTCACCATTAACCGCTGGCCGGGCTTCAGGCCACTTTCCCCGTTGAGATAGACCAGGCCGTCGATCTCCGGCGCATCAGCCTGGGAGCGGGCGATGGCGCCTTCCTCATCCACCTCGTCCACCAGCACTTCCAGGGTTCTGCCGATTTTCTTCTGCAGCTTGGCGGCACTGATGCGGGCCTGCACGTTCATGAAGCGCTCGCGGCGTTCTTCCGCCACGTCCGGATCCACCGGGTCGGGCAGGGCGTTGGCCGGGGCACCGTCCACCGGGGAATAGGTGAAACAGCCCACCCGGTCCAGTTGCGCTTCTTCCAGCCAGTCCAGCAGAAGCTCGAAATCTGCATCGGTCTCACCGGGGAAACCGGTGATAAAGGTGCTGCGCAAGGTGATGTCCGGGCAGATTTGCCGCCAGCGACGAATTCGCTCCAGGGTGTTTTCGGAATGGGCTGGGCGCTTCATGTTTTTCAGTACGCTGGGGCTGGCGTGCTGAAAGGGAATATCCAGATAGGGAAGAATATGGCCTTCGGCCATCATCGGGATGATGTCGTCCACATGGGGGTAGGGGTACACATAGTGCAAGCGTACCCAGGCGCCAAGCTGGCCCAGGGCCTGACACATTTCCAGCATACGGGTCTTCACCGGCATGCCCTGCCAGAAACCGGTCTGGTACTTGCGATCCACCCCATAGGCGCTGGTGTCCTGGCTGATCACCAACAGTTCCTGCACACCGGATTTCACCAGGCGCTCCGCTTCATCCATCACATCGCCAATCGGGCGTGAATCCAGTTTGCCGCGCATGCTGGGGATGATGCAGAAACTGCATTTGTGATTGCAGCCTTCGGAAATCTTCAGGTAGGCGTAATGACGGGGAGTCAGTTTAATGCCCTGAGGTGGAACCAGATCGAGAAAAGGGTCATGGTTCTGGCTCGGTGGCACCACCTGGTGAACGGCGTTAACCACCTGTTCGTATTGCTGCGGGCCAGTGACGGACAGGACCGAGGGATGTACCTTGCGAATGGTGTCTTCTTCCACGCCCATGCAGCCGGTCACAATCACCTTGCCGTTTTCGCTGAGTGCTTCGCCAATGGTATCCAGGGATTCGGCCTTGGCATCGTCGATAAAGCCACAGGTGTTGACGACTACTACGTCCGCATCGTCGTAACTGGATGTGACTTCGTAGCCTTCCGTGCGAAGCTGGGTCAGAATACGCTCAGAGTCCACCAGGGCCTTGGGGCAACCCAGGCTGATGAAACCGACTTTACCGGACATAGTGATACCTCGAGATTGGCTGTCGTTCGCCGATAGCCATAACGGGGCGCAATTCTACCGCCGTGACCGCTTTGAAGCCATGCCGCTCGGCTGGCTTGGTTGATAGAAAGGAGGTTTTTTCATGCGCTGTTTTGTCGGCGTACCGGTCACCGGGTCTCTGGCCCGGGAGTGCAAGGAGCTTTCCCTGGGGTTGCCGCGGGCCACTCCTCGACCCAACCTGCATCTGACGCTGGCCTTTCTGGGGCAATGTACCCCGGCGGGGGTGGCCCGATTATCCGGAGAATTGCAGTCGCTGGCTGGCCGCTTTCCGGCGTTTGAACTGGACTTTGATTGCTGCGAAGCCTTTCCGGCGGAGCAGGGGCCTTTTCTGGCGCTGACCACGACCGTTTCCGGTCCTCTCAATACCTTGCACGAAGCCCTGTGGGAATGCCTCAGTCGCCAGGGCGTAGAGCGTGAACAGCGAGCCTTTCGACCGCACATTACCCTGGCAAAGCCGGGGCTGGCATTGGTACCGCAAACGGGGCACTGGCTGTTGTCGGTAGATCAACTCTGTCTGTACCAGAGTGAAATGATACAGGGCGAGGTCCCCACCTATCGGCCATTATCCCAGCACCCGCTGACCGGCATGGTTTGAACCGAAATGCCGATGGCAGGTTGAATTTATCGCCTGCAACTGCAAGGTTGGGGGATGTGCAAACACTGATTAAAGGAGTCGTACCATGGAGCTACTCAGTAACAGCCTCACCAATCAGGCTCCCATCGCTGAGAAGTTCGCTTTCGCAGTGATTGACCCGGATAACCATGTGGCATTGTCCAGCAACATCAATCCTCATCTGGCCTGGAAAGGCGAGCCGGCCGGGACCCGCTCTTTCGCGGTGGTCTGTCATGATCCGGATGTGCCCAGTGCGGGCGATGATGTGAATCAGGAAGACCGCGAAGTCCCTGCAGACTTGCCGCGGGTGGATTTCTATCACTGGACCCTGTTCGACATTCCCGCTGACCAGAGCGAGCTGATGGAAGGCAGTCATTGCCAGGGGATAACCCCACGGGGCAAATCCGGGCCTTCAGCACCACAGGGTATGCGGCATGGTCTTAACGATTACACCAGCTGGTTTGCCGGCGACGGGGATATGGAAGGGAGTTACTTCGGTTATGACGGCCCCTGTCCGCCCTGGAACGACAGCATTGTGCATCGTTATGTCTTTACCGTTTACGCACTGGACGTGAGCACATTGCCGGTCAAGGATGATTTCAGTGGTGCGGCCATTGTTGCGGCCATGGAAGGGCATGTACTTGCCAAAGCCAGTATCACGGTGAGCTACACGCTGAACCCGCGATTGGCAGACTGAGAAGACACAAAAAAGGCCGCAAAAGCGGCCTTTTTTGTAGGCCCTTGAGACAAGGACCTGAATTGGTCGGAATAGCAGGATTCGAACCTGCGACCCCTACGTCCCGAACGTAGTGCTCTACCAGGCTGAGCTATATTCCGAGTTCGCTGGCGCATTCTAGCAGCGAAATTGCAAAATGCCATACCTAAATAGGTGTCGCCCGGCTGTTTGCGCAGAATCTGGCCAATAGCCAGCAGGGCAGGCAGAATGCGCGCTCTGATCGATCGGCAAGCAGGAATGGTATGACAACAATTGAGCACCCCTGGGGCGAATTGACCCTGCAGCGCTGGCCCCGTCGCCGGAATGAGCCTCTGCAGGCCTGGGACAGTGCCGACCTTTACCTGTTGAAGACTCTCAAGGAACGTCATGCCGGTCCGGTAACGCTGGTGGTCAACGATCAGCAGGGGGCACTGGCTTTGGCAGCAGGCCGCCATGGGCCAGTGGTCAGCAGTGGCGATTCTTACATGGCCAGCCGGGCACTGACCCATAACTGCCTACTCAATGAGCTGCCGGAGCCGGGAGCCACCCTGTGGCCGTTTGATAACCTGTCGCAAGCCCCTGATCAGGTGGTCATGCGGGTGCCCAAATCTCTGGCGCTACTGGAATGGCAGCTGCAGTGGCTCAGTGAGCAGCTGGCGGGCGGCACACCGGTCTGGCTGGCGGGCATGGACAAGCACCTGCCTCGTCAACTGGTGCCCTTGATGGAGCAGTACCTGGGCAAGGGCCGGGCGGAGCTAGGCTGGAAGAAGGCACGCCTGTTCAGTGCGACGGCGCCCGGTGAGCGGCTCGCAATCGCCCCGTACCCCACCCAGGTGGAGGGTCCCATGGGGCCGTTGACGGTCCACGCCGGGGTGTTTGCCCAGCAGCAGCTGGATATCGGGGCGCGGTTTTTCCTGGCCCATCTTCCCGGCAGTCTGACGGCGGGGGCGAAGGTGGCAGACCTTGGCTGCGGCAACGGCGTGATCGGACTGGCACTGCTGCAGGCCCACCCGGACAGTCATCTGGTGTTCTGCGACGAATCCTGGCTGGCCCTGCAAAGTGCCCGTGACAATGTGGCCAGGTATTACCCGCAAAGTACCAGCGAATTTCATCTCGGTGATGGTCTGGCCGGGTGCGATGCGCGTTTTGATCTGATCCTTCTCAACCCGCCGTTTCATGAAGGGCATGTGGTCGGTGATCACGTGGCGCGACGCCTGTTCCGACAAGCGAAGCAGGCGCTGAACGCTGGGGGGGAACTGCGGGTGATCGGTAACCGCCACCTGGGCTACCACAAGCTGTTGGGCAAGCTGTTTACCAAGGTGGAGGTGCTGGGCAGCAACCAGAAATTTGTTGTCTGGGGTTGTTCGTAGGACGCACTGAGCCGAAGGCAAACTGCTCCGACCCAGTGCCTGAATGATGCAGTTCGCCTTCGGCTCAGTGCACCCGGCATTTCCTGTTTTCCCGTTGTGCGGCCGTAGGTGGCGCTACAGGGCGATTTCGTCGAATGACGTCACTACCCGGTGCCGACTTTCCCCCTGGCTGCCTTCCCGGTCCAGGCGAATAGTCTGGAATCCCGCGTCAGCCGCCGCATCCAGTTCCGCTTCCACATCCGACAGAAACAGCAATTGCTCCGCCGGCAAATCGATCGCTTGCTGGATGGTGCGGTAGCTACCAGCGTCCTGTTTATGGCCGGAGGTGGTGTCGAAATAGCCGGAGAGTAGACCGGTCAGATCCCCCGCATCGCTGTAGCCGAAGAACAGTTTCTGGGCAGCGATAGAGCCGGAGGAGTACACGTACAGGTCGAACCCCTTTTCCTTCCAGGCTTGCAGGGCAGCGGCGGTATCCGGGTAGAGGTGAGCGGTGTAATCCCCATTTTGATAGCCGGCCTTCCAGATCATTCCCTGCAGGGATTTCAGCGGGGTGGCTTTACGGTCCTCGCGGATCCACTGCTGGAAGAGGGCATTGGCTGAGGCTGGGCTTTCCAGAGTCCGACCGCTTTCCTGTTCGGCCGCCCGCACTTGTGCCTGTATCTCCGGTTGATCCCAGTGCGTTTCGAGAAACGCCGGAAATTGTCTGGCGGCATAAGGGAACAGGACTTCCTTGACGAAGGAAATGCTGCTGGTGGTGCCTTCAATGTCGGTAACGATGGCCTTGATCATGATTCGGTTCGCGGGTTGGATGGGCTGTTGTAGGAGGTTGCTTGCAGCCGAACCAGGCAGCCAGATTACGCACGGAGGTTCGCTTGCAAGCAAGCTCCTACAGGGGCCAGGTTTCAGTTTTCCAGGCGGTTGAACTGTTGGGCGATATCGCTGCCGGTAAAATTAGCCACCCAGCCTTCCGGGTTATTGAACAGGCGAATGGCGACAAAGCGGGGGTTGGGGCCCATGTCGAACCAGTGCGGGGTGTTGGCGGGCACGCTGATCAGGTCGCCTTTGCTGCAGAGTACTTCGTACACCTTGTCCTCGATGTGCAATGTGAACAGGCCCTGGCCTTCCACGAAGAAGCGCACTTCGTCTTCGCTGTGGCGGTGCTCTTCGAGAAATTTCTGTCGGAACGCCGCTTTTTCAGGGTGATCCGGCACCATGCTGACCACGTCCACGGTCTGATAGCCTTCCTCATCAATCAGGCGGTCGATATCGGCCTTGTAGGCGGCGATGACTTCGTCCTGTTGAGGGGCATCGGACAGGGCCTGTGTGGCTTGCCACTGTTCATAGCGAATACCGGCCTCAGCCAGAGCGCTAGCCATGGATGCCTTGTCAGTCAGGTGCTGCTCAAGGGTATCGGGCTGGTTGTCATGAAAGATTTTCAGTTCACTCATGGTGTTCACACTCCTTGCAGACGGCGGCGATCCAGCTCTACGGCGAGCAGGGTCTCCAGCGCTTCAAGCTGACGATAGCAGGTGGGTAAATCGCTTGCCCAGGTGTACAGGCCATGGCCGCGGATCAGGTAGGCGTGGCTAATACCATCGTCTGCCATAGCGGCATCCACCTGGTCGGCCAGGGCAGCAATATCCTGGGTGTTATCGAATACCGGGATGACCAGTCGGCTGTCATGGGTCGTAAAGCCTTCCAGGGCCTTGAGCAGCTCATAGCCTTCCAGGGTGATGCTGTTGGCGGGCCAGTGCATGGTCAGCACGGTGCTGGCATGGCTGTGGGTATGCAGGACGGCCCCCACGGTGTCATGGCGACGGTACAGCTGGGTATGCAGCAGGGTTTCTGCCGATGGTTTGCCATCGCTGGCGGCCTGGCCGTCCATGTCCACGGCCATGATATCGGTTTCCTGCAGCAGCCCCTTGTCCTTGCCGGAGCGGGTAATCGCTGCATGGCTGGCATTCAGGCGCACGGAGTAGTTGCTGCTGGTGGCCGGCGACCAGCCATGCTGATAGATGCGCTGGCCGATAGTCGCCAGGGCGTGGGCAGCATCACGGTAAACGGCGGTAGAGTAGGGGCGCTCGATCATGTTTTTATCCACGAAGATGTGCCAACAGTGTATCGGTGGAGGGGGCCCGGATCACACCCCGTTCGGTGACGATGGCGGTGATCAGCTCTGCGGGCGTCACATCAAAAGCCGGGTTGTACACCGGGCAGTGGGCCGGTGCCAGCGTCTTGCCCTGAATGCTGCGTACTTCACTGGCATCACGCTCTTCGATAACAATGTGGCTGCCATCAGGCAGTTCTGCATCCAGGGTAGACAGTGGTGCGGCAACGATAAAGGGAATGCCGTGATGGCGTGCCAGCACGGCCAGATTGTAGGTGCCGATCTTGTTGGCAGTATCGCCATTGGCGGTAATGCGGTCGGCACCGACGATCACGGCTTGTACCTTACCTTGCTGCATAAGTTGGCCGGCGGCACTGTCCGCGACAAGCGTGACAGGGATGCCGTCGTTGAGCAGTTCCCAGCTGGTAAGGCGGCTGCCTTGCAGCCAGGGCCGGGTTTCGCCAGCATAAACCTGCTGCAGATTACCCCGTGACCAGGCTGTGCGGATAATGCCGAGCGCCGTGCCATGCCCGCCGGTAGCCAGAGCGCCGGTGTTGCAGTGGGTATAGACGCTGGCGTTGGCCGGCAGCAGGTCAGCACCCAGCTCGCCCATGCGCTGGTTGGCCGCCAGGTCTTCCTGGTGAATGGCCTGTGCATCTGCTTTGAGGGCGCTGATCAGCGCCGCGCCGGAAAGGTCGCTGGCGATTCTCTGCAGACGCTCAAGGGCCCAGAACAGATTGACGGCCGTAGGGCGGCTGGCGGCAAGGGTGGCAATGGCAGGCGCCAGTGCTGCCGCTGAAGCGTCATCGCCCAGACGGGCAGCCTCCAGGGCGAGGCCGTAGGCGGCGGTGATGCCAATGGCAGGTGCTCCGCGAACCACCATGTCATGAATGGCGGTTGCGGCATCGTCGCTGCCGTGGATTGGCAGCCAGATGGTTTCTGCCGGCAGGCGTCGCTGGTCGAGCAGCTCGAGGTGATCGTCATGCCAACGGATGGCAGCGCTGTTAATGGCCATCGGTGATGTCCTTGTCATGTCCGTCAGGGTGTTTCAGAGGTGTTCTGTGGTATTTGCGGCGTATCCAGTTGGCTGTCCGGAAGATGCCGGGGCGGCGCATAATAGCGCGTTCCATACGGTATTTCCCTGGAAAAGTGCTTGTCATCAGTGCTATCAGAATGGTCAGCAGCCCTTGCCCAGGAAGCACCAGCATCAGAATGCCAGCGACCAGTAATACTATCGCCAGTACGTTACGAATCAGCCAGAAACACCAGGCCAAAGGGCCTCGGTGGGCGTGAGGCAGATAGCTCTCGGTGAAATAATCCTCAGGCATTCGCAGCAATAGCCAGGGAATGGCGACACAGGAGGCCAGGGCCATGACAATACCAGTTACCGTGAGTGCCGGCAGCCAGGGTTCCAGTTGCTGGGCCAAGGGCTCCAGCCAGGCGGGTAACTCTGCGTTCAATGGGCCTCCGGTTTGCGGTGCTGTAGCAGAGAGAGTGTGCCGCGTACAATGCGACTATGCCCGCGGATTTTCAATGCCGATGGCATGGCTTTTTATCTTCACAGACTCCAAGGAGAATGCGTTATGGCCCAGGCCGGACAACTTATACTGGCAGCCTTGATCGGGCTGTTGATTGGTGCAGCCCTGGGCCTGGTGCTTTGGCGGTTCTGGCTGGCCCGTCGCGAGACACGGGAAATACGAGCTCAGCAGGTGCACATTATCGAGAGTCTGGATGTGCTATGCCGGGCTGTGGAGCAGAAGCAGGTGGAATTAAGTGAGGCTTCCATCCGTATCAGCGCCTTGCTGGACTGCCTGCCTGACAGCATTGAACCAAAAGTGGATCTGGCCGCCATTCGTCAGTTTGCCGAAACCTGCCAACAATTTGATCGCGGTGAGCAGCGCCAGGAACTGACTCCCCGTGCGCGATTCCAGCAGGATTCCCGTCGCTGGCAGCTGGAAGAGGATCAGGATGAGGTGGTCAACCAGGCGGCACGCCGCCTGGCAAAAGTGCTGCCAACCTGGCGAAGCGGCTTGGGAGTCTAGGTTGGCAAGCCTGTGATGCTACCGGGGCGGCAGAGATTGGTCCCCTGCAGCAGATACAGATAAGGCGGGCTTCAGGGGGTTACAGCGAGATAACGGAACGAGGTCAACTCAATACGCCCCCGCACGAACAGGTTTTCCTGATGGTCCATGCGGACCATGAAGTAATCCAGCTCCCGCGCCGCCCAGAATCGGGAGCGTTTGCCCCGCTCCGGATAATCCCGCTCTATGCTGGCAGCATTCCAATCCCCGGCGGGCGTTTCCAGATTTTCCACACCCAGAGAACGGTATTGGTAGTTTGCCATGCCGTCCGGCTCTGCTACCGGGTAGCTGAATTCTGCGTCTCCCTTTGCCATGTTGCAGCGTGCCACCATGGCGACACTCAAGGCATCCAGGGCTTCGTCGACTAATGGATAGATCGCCTTGCTTCCCTGAGCTTCCCTGTCTTGCCAGTCAAACACAATCTCCCCTTCACGGCGCAGTCCGAAACCGGCACTGGCGTGGCGATAGTGGTGGGGACGGGCGGTGCAGTCATGCCAACGGAAGGTGGCAACTTCTTCATGTTGAAACAGGCGATTTTCAATCCGGAAATGAAGCCGGTAGTCCTGGTCTTCCTGCGTGAGCCGGATGGTGGCGTTGAGACCAAGTGGGATGCCATTGACGACAACGCGGTACTCGGCCTCAGCAGGCTGCAGCGTTACCGGGAACGGGGCAGGCCGATTGCCGGGTTGAGCAAACAATGACTGGGACGCCAAAAGCAGCAGGCCCGACAGCAGCCGTAAGGGCCGCAGGATTACAGTATGATTCGCCACTTTCCCAGTGTCCCCAGTTAAATGAATATGGATGATAGCACGCTCCACATTGCCTTCGAGGCCTCACTACCCCTCCAGCAATCCATTGAGGAATTTATTGATGGCGTGCTGGCTCAGCCCGGACGTTGTCACCTGGAAGAACTGGATGCTTTGGTTGTGTGTTTTGTCGATGAAGTGCTGTCTGTGTTCTTCAAGGGGCCGCTGCAAGCCGCCGAGGCAAAGGGGACATCGGCCAGATTGATTCTGGGTGCCATGAGAGTGATAAACCGGTCGGCTAACAGTCTGATTGGTCGCTTGATGAAAAATACCACTCTGGACGAGCAGCTGGCTCTGGCTCGCTATTTCCAGAATCTTCGCCGTTATCAGGGCAGCAAATTGTATGTGGCTTACCCCCTCAGCCCGGCCATGGCAGAGAAGGCCTCTCTGGTGTTTCAGGCAAGCCTGCTGGGTGAAGAAGACATGGGCGGGTTGCTGGTTGTGATGCAGGCGATCAATGATGGTGCGATCACCCATTTCATGGACAACTCGGTGGCTTGTCTGACACTGGGGCGGGTAAACCGTGCATTAGTATCGGCAGCTCGTGTTACAATTTGTAAAGCAACGGCATCAGCCACTCAAAAGGGGGTGCCGGGCATGGAGGCCAACGCCAGGACGGCGGTGGTGCGTTATTTTGATCAGATGCTGATACGGTTCGATGATGGATAGCAGGGAAAATCGCGGTGCCAACCGCCGAAAGCTGGCACGAATCAATACCCAAATGCGGGTCGATATCTTTCGCCACCGTTTGATTGGCGGATGGCGCTTTGTAACTCGTGCCAAGGCCATGGACTACAATCGCTATGGGGTGGGTCTGACATCACCGGTGAGTCTGTCACAGGGCACCCGACTCAAGCTGGACTTGTATGCGCCGGGCATGATTCTGCGGCAGGTATCCGCAGAAGTGGTCAGTTGCCATCGGGCAGGGCAGGCATATCGGATCGGCTTGCGCACCTATTCCAGCCTGCGGGAGCTGGCTGATGATGCGCGACAGCATCAGATCCGTTATCTGGCAGGAATGGAAGAACAGCTTTTCCCCCAGGGTTGAGGCTGGTAGCGAACACAAAAAAGCCGCCCTGAGGCGGCTTTTTTGATATTGGCTTGGCTCATTCGCCGGAAGAAGGCGCTGCCGCTTTCTTCTTGCCAGGAGCCCGCTTTGCAGGTGCTTTCTTCTTAGCCGCTGCTTTCTTGGCTGGGGCCTTTTTGGCGGCCGCTTTCTTCTTGGCAGGAGCCTTGCGAGTAGCAGCCTTTTTGGCAGCCGCTTTTTTCTTCGCAGGTGCCTTTTTGGCAGCCGCTTTCTTGGGAGCCACCTTGCGCTCAATTTCCTTGGCGCGTTTTTCCAGATCTTTCTCGTACTGACCGATAACCCGCGACAGGCTGTGGGCCTGCTTGGCAGTGGCCTTCAAAACCCGCACCTCGGTTTCCAGGATGCGCTTGCGGCCCTGAGAGGTTTCCACCTGTTTGCGGGCATCTTCTGCCGCCTTACGGGCGCGGTCGATCTGTTTCTTGACGGTGGCGGTGGCACGGTCACGGTATTCCGCCTGCAGCTTTTCAACTTTGGCGAAGTACTCCCGCTGACGCTTCATTTCCTGGTTCAGGCGATCGCGCACCTTCTCCAGTTGTTTCTCAAGTTGACTGATCTGTTTCTCGCGTTCCTTGTCGAAGCGCTCAGCCAGCTTGCGAATCTGAGCCTGAAGTTCCTCGACAGTATCTTTCACCTTGCTAGCAGCCATGGATGACTCCCTTTCCCCTTCGGATTGTTCGTAGTGGCTTTGCGCTGGTGAGCAGCAATGCCCGGATTCAATAGTAACGTGCAACGCCGTTGCTGTAGCAACTTTATGCCACATCCCACTACTGAACAACCATTGATCAATTAAAGAACGCTGGAAGTGGGATTCTCAACGCCAGACACAAGTCATTAGCCGCGATTTGATCGCGGTCCTCAGAGGAGGGCCAGGGAAGTAACAGGGGCGATAGTGAATGATGAAATAGAGGCAAGCCTATGTGGGAAGTGATGCTTGCATCGCGAATCAGGCCGCACTGGAACACAAGCCTTGCCTGCTGCAAAAGCACTGGCATACCTGGTGCTGCGTTGAGCTGTTGCGATTCAATGGGGCGCGCAGGATACTGGGTAAAATTCACCTTCACCCGGGACCTATCATGCCGGTTTCCTTTGATGGCAAGCTGGTTATCGCGATCAGCTCACGTGCCTTGTTCAATCTTGCAGACAGCCACAAGGTCTATCTGGAAGAGGGTCTGGAAGCGTTTCAGGATTACCAGACCCGCCATGAAGACGATGTGCTGGAGCCTGGCGATGCCTTTACGCTGGTGCAGAAGCTGCTGGCCATCAACGAACTGAAAGAGGGGAAAGGGCGGGTCGAAGTCATTCTGCTATCGCGTAATAGCTCGGATACCGGACTGAGGGTCTTCAACTCCATCGAGCATTACGGATTGCCGATCACCCGTGCGGCCTTTGCCGGCGGGCAAAGCCCCCACCGCTATGTATCTGCCTTCGGTGCCCATCTGTTTCTGTCAACAGACCCGGATGATGTACAGGAGGTACTGGAAGCCGGCTATGCGGCCGCCACCATTCTTTCCGGCGGCCAGTGTCAGCGCCCGGATGGCATTTTGCGGATTGCCTTCGATGGCGATGCGGTGCTGTTTTCCGATGAGTCAGAACAGATTTTCCAGAGTGATGGCCTGGAGGCCTTCACTGAGAACGAAAAGCGGTCCGCACGTCAGCCACTGGACGGCGGCCCGTTCAAGCCTTTCCTGGCCGCCTTGCATCAACTGCAGGACAGCTTCCCGGTGGAATCCTGCCCGATCCGCACCGCCCTTGTGACCGCCCGGGGGGCTCCTGCTCACGAACGGGTGGTACGAACCCTGCGCGACTGGAATATTCGGCTGGATGAAAGTCTGTTTCTGGGAGGGCTGGCAAAAGGGGATTTCCTGCGGGCGTTCGGTGCAGATGTGTTCTTCGATGATCAACAGGGCCACTGCGAATCCGCCGCCCGACATGTGGCGGCCGGCCATGTCCCCCATGGTGTGGCCAATCGGCGAAAAAGTGGGGAAGCCTGAGATCGCGCATTAGCCCGAGGCTTTCTCAGATCCTGCCGGAACCGGCGAACCTGGTTGAGACAGTGCGACTGTTCGCCATGCAGGCATAGCTCCTACGTCTTTAGCAGGGACTTCCTTCAAAACACCGCATACTTGATCCCCAGCGCCAACAAAACCGTCACCAATACCGGGTGCATGATGTGGTTGGGTACCCGATGGCCCACATGCGTGCCGATGTAGATCGCCGGCAGGGACCCCATCAGCAGGGCAGCCAGCAGACTCAGGTCCACATGGCCAAGAGCCAGATGGCCCAGGCCGGCTATCAGGGTAAGGGGGACCGCATGGGCCAGATCAGTACCCACTACCCGAATCGGTGCCAGGGCAGGGTAGAGGATCAGCAATACGGCGGTACCGATGGCGCCGGCGCCCACCGAGGACAGAGTCACGAACACGCCCAGCAGAATTCCCATTGCCACAGTCCACACGCCGGCCCGGTGCTGAGCGGATCCCAGTAAGCCAGATGGGCGGTGGTTCACTATTGCCTGCAGACGATGCTTGAACAGTAGCACCAGTGCGGTGACGATCAGGGTTATACCCAGCGCCGTTGTCAGCAAGGGGGCATAGTCGTCGGCATCGGAAGCCAGCAACCAGAGCGCCGCCGCGGTGAGCAGGGCGGCAGGGATGCTACCGGCCGCCATGCGTTTCATAATGGTCCAGTCCACGTTGCGGCGACGGGCATGCATCACCATGCCGGAAGATTTGGTAACGGCGGCATAAAGCAGATCGGTGCCGATGGCAACCTGAGGCGGGAAACCGAACAGGAGCAGGAGCGGAGTCATCAGCGAGCCTCCACCGACCCCGGTGAGGCCAACAGCAAAACCGACCAGCGCACCGGCGCTTATATAGAGAAGCAGCTCCGGTTGCAGTATCGGCATACAGTGGCTCCAGACAGGTTCTGTGGGAGAAGTACTTGACGGAGCTACTATAAAGACGGTTATCTATGCTTTGAACGAATAATTATTCATATTTTTATAACCAGGTTGAGTTGATATCCTGATTTGCCACAATGGATAGTGACTGAGTCTGGCGCCGTGTTCCGATTGCGGAGGCAAGGATGAAACTGCAGCAACTACGCTACATTTGGGAGGTGGCCCGCCATGATCTGAATGTGTCTGCCACCGCCGCGGCGCTTTTCACTTCCCAGCCGGGTATCAGCAAGCAGATCCGCATGCTGGAGGATGAGCTCGGCGTCGAGGTCTTTGCCCGTAGCGGCAAGCACCTGACCCACATCACTCCGGCAGGCCAGGCGATCCTCAAGATTGCCGGCGAAATCCTCCAGCAGACAGAATCGATCCGCCGGGTCTCCCAGGAATACCGGGATGAATCCCGTGGCGAACTCAGCATTGCCACCACCCACACCCAGGCCCGCTATGCCTTGCCGCCGGTGATCCAGCAGTTCACCGGCCGTTTCCCGGATGTGTCCCTGCACATGCATCAGGGCACTCCCATGCAGATCTCCGAGCTGGCTGCCAACGGCAGTGTGGATTTTGCCATCGCCACGGAAGCCCTGGACCTGTTCACGGATCTGGTGATGATGCCCTGTTATCGCTGGAACCGGACAGTGGTGGTGCCGGAGGGACATCCACTGACCAAGGTGACGCCGCTGACTCTGGAAGCCCTGGCGGAGTACCCCATTGTCACCTACGTGTTTGGCTTTACCGGCCGCAGCAAGCTGGATGATGCTTTTGTTGACAAGGGTCTGGAGCCGAAAGTGGTGTTCACCGCCGCTGATGCGGATGTGATCAAAACCTATGTCCGCCTGGGCATGGGGGTGGGAATCATTGCTCACATGGCCGTGGATCCTGTGGAAGACAAGGGGCTGGTAGCGCTGGATGCCGGGCACTTGTTTGAATCCAGCACCACGCGTATCGGTTTCCGCAAGGGGACCTTCCTGCGCGGCTTCATGTATGACTTCCTGGAGGCCTTTGCGCCGCACCTGACGCGGGATCAGGTGGATGCCGCCATCAAGGCCCCCAACCGGGAGGAGCGTGAAGCCCTGTTCGAGGGCATCGAGCTACCCATTCGCTGACAGTCGCAAACCACTATGGGCGTGATGCTCGCATGGCGGTAAGCGGGCAAAGCCTGGCCCCTGGGCGGTGTGCGCATCACCCCACAAGATCCACTTTCATACAATTGCATTACCCCAAATCCAGCCTCCCCGTTGCAAAGCCCCCGGGGCGCCGCTACATTGTGCGCGCCTTATTAACCCAAAGGGGAAAACCGTGGAATTGCTGTGCCTGGACCTGGAAGGGGTGTTGATCCCCGAAATCTGGATCAACTTTGCGGAAAAGACCGGTATCGACGAGCTGCGTGCCACTACCAGGGACATTCCGGACTATGACGAGCTGATGCGGATGCGCCTGCGCATTCTGGATGAGCATGGCTATGGCCTGCCGGACATCCAGGAAGTCATCGATACCCTGGACCCCATGGAGGGCGCCAAAGAGTTCGTCGAGTGGGCTCGTGAGAACTTCCAGCTGATCATCCTTTCCGACACCTTCTACGAGTTTGCCAGGCCGCTGATGAAGAAGCTGGGTTGGCCGACCCTGTTTTGCCATCGCCTGGAAGTGGACGAAAACGGCAGGATCACCGATTACAAGCTGCGCCAGAAAGATCCCAAGCGGGCATCCGTCAAGGCATTCCATTCCCTGAACTACCACTGCATCGCGGCAGGCGATTCCTACAACGACACCACCATGTTGTCAGAAGCTGAGCAGGGCATCCTCTTCCACGCCCCAGACAACGTGATCGCGGAATTCCCCCAGTTCCCTGCCGTGTTTAGCTACGACGACCTGAAAAAGGAAATCGTCAAAGCGAGCCCGCGGGATATCCCGCTTTAAGGCAGGCAACACGCTTCGTGCACTAGCGTGAAGCGTGTATACCATGAGCTGGAAACGAAAAAGCCGCGCCCGGATTCTGGGCGCGGCTTTTTGATATAAGGGCTTGGCTTTAGAGTGTTACGTGAGGCGTACTGCTGTTAGTGCTGATTACAGAAACCGTTCTTCCAGCGCCCCCATCAGCTTGGCAACTTTAAAGCAGCTCTCCTCATATTCCGCCTCCGGCACAGAATCGAACACGATTCCGCCCCCGCCATGGCAATAGAGCTTGTCGCCTTCGGTTTGCAGCGTGCGAATAAGAATGTTGCTGTCCAGATTCCCCTTGTTATCCATCCAGAAGAAGCTGCCGCAATAGGCGCCACGGGGCGACGGTTCCAGCTCGGCAATAATCTCCATGGCCCGTTTCTTCGGCGCGCCGGTGATGGAGCCCCCGGGAAAAGCCCCGAGCAAGGCGTCCAGCGGTGACAGGTCACGGCGCAGGGTGCCGGTGACAGTGCTCACCAGATGCTGCACATTGCTGAACCGCCGTAACTCGAAAAGCGGGTCGGCCTTGATGCTACCGGGTTCACAGCAGGCCCCCAGATCATTGCGCAGCAAATCCACAATCATCAGGTTTTCGGCGCGGTCCTTGGGATTGGAGAGCAGCTCGTCCCCGAAAGCCTGGTCTTCCTGCGTGGTCGCACCACGGGGGCGGGAGCCTTTGATCGGCTCCGTCACCACCTGCCGGTCCCGGATCGACAGGAAACGTTCTGGCGACACCCCGAAAATCTGGCTGTTGCCGGCATCAAAGTAGCAACTGTGCGGGGCAGGGTGGACGGCCTGCAATGCCAGCCACGCGGTCAATGGGTCACCCTTGAAGTGGGCACTGAAACGCTGGGCCAGGTTCACCTGATAGCAGTCACCGGCAGACAGATAATCCTTGATCCGCCCCAGACTCTGCAAATATTGCTCCCGGTGTTGCTCTGCCCGAAACGCCCCACCGAGGATGAACTCCCCGGTAGGAGCGGCGCTCGAGCCGCGAACGGAGCTAGGTGACTCCTTATATAGGTGAATAACCGCAGGCATCACAGAATGGTCATGCATGCCTCTCCCTTTCACGGAAGAGGAACCGTTGACCTCCCTCAACCACGCTCCGGCCTCATAGGGCAGCACTCCGGCCGCAAAGGCATAGCCGCCAGCCAGGGCCTTTTCCGTTTCCACAGCACAGCGCACCAGATCCGCAGCGTTATCTGCGGAAAGGGTCAGGTCGGAGCGGTGGAGTGCAACCAGCCCGTCTGTGCTATAGAAGAGGCAGCTCGGTGACATCATGGGTAGCCCGGTTCAGGAGCGAGCTAGTCTACCTGTCACAGCAAGGCTTGCCCATTCCTGTTACCGTGCGTAACAGATAGACTTTTGTGGCGACAATGTTTACAGCTGTGTCCAGCTGCTACCTTCGTTCCAAAACTAGATTTATTCAATAAAAACAATAAGATATTAATTTGCAAAGCCCCGCCGAACTTTTGTAACGGATGCATTTGTTTTTGTAACCATTGTGTTAGCTTAGATGCGTGCCGATCAAACGTGGCACCCGAACGATTACAACAAAACGTTGTGCACACGAGGAGATAACAATGACATTTAAGAAGCTTGCTCTGGCGGCCGCCGTTGCAGCCCTTCCGGCTACCGGTTTTTCCATGGAAGCCATGGAAGATACCGCTCTGTCCGGTGTGACTGGTCAGGACGGTATCAGTATTGGTCTGGCAACAGATATTACTGCTGGTCTTCGTATTCATGACAAAGACGGGCTGGGTAGCATCAGCGGTGACGCAGGTGCTCTGGTAATCGATGGCTTCAGCATTACTCGTGCTAATGCAGCTGATGAAATTACTCTGGCCATCGACGCTGACGGCAATGGTGGTGCGCCTGTTCTGAATATCGAAGTAGGTATTCCTAGCGATCTGACCATCGCTCTGGGTTCATTGGAAGTCGCATCCTCCAATGGTGCTAGTGGTACAGGCGATTGGGGTGTAGCTGATAACATTCAAGTGGCCAATTTGGGCACCGTAACTCTAGGCGCTACCGACCTGAATATTCAGCTGGGTACCGAGGTTCAGGGCAATATGATTGCTCTCGACACCACGATCACTAATGGTGTTTCCATTGCTGGTTTTGAGCTGCTGGATGCTGATAGCGGCGGTAGTATCCTGACTGACCTTACCGTTGTTGATACAGGCGCAGGTAATGATGACCTGACCGTAGACATCGGTATCGATGTTGATAACACCAGCGGTTCCGCTGGCACTGGTGCGCTTGTGGTTGGTCTCGACGGTATTGGTGGCGTAGGTAGTGGTATCGATGTTCGCATGGCAAACCTCACCTTGGGTGGTGCAAGCGCTTCAGCTATCGGTGATGTCGAGCTTGTCGACCTGCAGCTTTCCGGTAACCTGACGATTACCGGCAAGTAATATGTCCATTCGAAAAGGCTAGCTTTTGCAATATTAATTACTTTGCAGTTCTGGCTACCAACGCCCCTGAAATGGGGCGTTGTTCGTTTTAACAGTGCATGAGAGTCTGTCTGAGATTTGTTCAAATGCAGTCTGGCTTTGATCGCCTGATTGGCTGAATCGTCAGTGCCACCTGTCAGAATAGGTGGTTGCCTGCCTACTGGGACATGGTTAACATGGCTGCCTATGTTTGAAACAAACAATAACAATAACAGCGGATAACTTGCCATGCTGACGTCCATGCTGGGTGTAGCGCTGATCTACTTTGCCGCCAATGAGTCGGTTGTAGTCGAGCCCCCCGAGAAAGGCGTGATTTATTACGAGCACCCCACTGGTGACGGGCCCCTGCGCGAGATAGGGGTGGCCGTTAAACCGGTTTCTGAATTCCGTTATCACAATGTCACGCGCCAGGCGTACGACTATTCCTGCGGCTCTGCTGCCTTGACCACCGTATTGAATCAATATCTTGGACGCCAGTTCCAGGAGCGCCAGATCATGGAGGGGCTTCTGCGGTTTGGTGAAACCGAGAAAATTGTTAAGCGGCGAGGTTTCTCCCTTCTTGATATGAAACGTTTGGCAACTGCCTTGGGTCACCCCAGTGGTGGGTTCAAGGCAGAAATGAAAGACATCAAGAGCCTTGATCACCCGGCAATCGTTCCTATCGCATATGGCGGCTTCAAGCATTTTGTGGTGCTGAAAAAATATCAGGATGGCCATATATATGTGGCTGACCCGGCGTTGGGAAATATCAGCTTCACAGAATCAAAGTTTTTAGAGGTTTGGGACCAGAATGTTCTGTTCATTGTCTTTCCCAACGGTTTTGAGCCACAGGATGGTTTGGAGTTAACTGATTATGATCTCCGTTTGTTGGACGAGCGCACGATTAATCGGCTGGCCTTCCAGGAGTTTCCAGTGTTTACCAATACCATCGAAAACTGGGCAGATAAAGCCAGTACGCTTCGCCGGGTATTGATTGAGGAAGAGGATGGCACAGAGCGTGTGATCAATGTGCCAACCCGCACCTATTTCAGAAAATAAGAGCCTGCAGTGGCAAATAAAAAAACAGAATAAAGGACGGCTTTGCATGAATATGAAGTCTGGAAAAGTGGCAGCGATTGCTGCACTCCTGCTTGCCCAGCCCGTTGCCTGGGCGGCTGAAAGCGTTGAAGAAGCACGCGATGCCCTGCAGACCAAAGAAGATGATGTGACCGAAGAAAAGAACCTGGAAGAAGTTTTTCAGGCGGCTGAAAAACAGTACTCCCTGTTGCCCAGTGGCCAGATGTCACTGAATTTCTCGGCAAACTATAACTACTACCGGGATGATCGGATTGACATCGCTCTGGATGAGGATAGCGGTAATATCAGCCGATTCCGGATTGAGCAGGATGCCCAGCACTCCTTCGGCTCCTCGCTGTCTTTTGATTATGGTATCTGGAACAACCTGACATTCAATACTCGGCTGCCGGTTTCCTACAAGTACGATACTGAAAAGGATGTCTCCCAGGCAGCCCTGGGTGATGTGTCTTTTGGGTTACGTTATCAGCCGTTCCCGGTGCGTCCCGGCGCGGTGAACACCACACTTTATACCACACTGACGACGCCGACCGGGGACAGCCCTTACGACATCAACGTTAACACTGAGGTGTCCAGCGGCTCCGGTTTCTATTCACTGGGCGGCGGCGTCAGTATGAGCAAGGTTGTTGATCCGGTGGTGCTGTATGGCTCATTGGGTTATTCAATGGCGTTTGACATTACTGGTATCAATCAGCGGCGTGGCTCGGATACCCTCGAAGAGGTGAACCCGGGGGACAGCATCAACTTTTCCATGGGGTTAGCTTATGCGCTGTCCTACGAGGTGTCTCTGAGCGCCAGCTATCAGCAATCCTATAATTTCGATACCGAGTTTTTCTTTGATGGTGGGCGTATTGCCCGCTCCGAAGACTCTACATCCAGTGTTGTGAATACCTCTATTGGTTTGCGCTCTTCCAAGAACCGAATCATTAACCTGAGTTTCGGCTTCGGTCTGACCGAAGACTCTCCCGACGTGCTGCTTGGGTTGTCCATGCCGATTGATTTCAGCGGCCTTAAACCCGGTGCCTAAGCCGATATTTGCAGTTGTGAGAGGCATGCCATGAAGAACAATAATAAGGCTTTGGTCTGCGGCCTGGCGGCTTTGCTGGCGGGCTTGTTTGCGACAAGCAGCAGAGCCCAGCTAGCTAACAACTTGGCGATTGATGTGCGTGCCATGAGCATGGGCCATGCGGTAACCGCTGATCCCCCAGGCATTATGGCCATTCATTTCAATCCAGCAGGGTTGGCCAAGCTGGACGGACGCAGGGTCGACTTGCAGTTTCTGGCTGCGGACTTCAGTTTGAACTCCGAGTTTTCCGCACCCCCTGACTACAATGTTTTCGGTTTTTCCGATGATCCGGTTGTCTGTAACGACGCACCCAACGATGGTGTGGATTTCTGTCGGGATTTCAAAACCGCCAATAGTACTATTGAGGGTATTTCTCTCTATGTGCCGTTTATTAACGATACGGTGGATTTGCCCCCTGGTCCTTTGATTGCTGGTCCTCTGCCGGCCTTTTCCATTCGTCCAGCAGGTTCCAAGTTCACTTTTGGCACCGCCACGTACCTCCCTATGGCGGCTGGTTTTTACCGTGATGAAGATGATGTCGGCAACTTTATGGGGGAGCGGGTAGCGCTGGAGCGTATTACTTATCTTTCTCCTTCGGTTGGGTATCGTGTCAATGATGAGCTCTCAATTGGTGCTTCCATCGGTATGAGCTTTCAGGCTGTGGCCCTGGAGCAGGATTTTCGTGCCCCCAATGAGCTGTTGGGTTTTGCCAGGGTGCTGGATGAAAGCATCTGTGCGCCTTTTAAAGGCGAGTCCAATATCGCTCTGGATCTGATTCTCTTCGGGATTTGTCGTCCGGAAGAGGGCTTGGGACCGTTCAAGAATCTGGCTTCTCTTGATGTGAAAATGGACCAGCGTTTCAGCCCTTCCTATAACCTGGGGGTACTGTGGGAGCCCCATGAACGTTTTGCCTGGGGTGCTGTGTACCGCTCTGCAGCCAAAACGCATATGCGCGGTGACTACAAGATCAGCTACTCCAATGCTGCCCAGGAGACAATTAATGGTATTGGCGGCTCCGCAACGGGGGCTATTGCCCTGGCGGTGCTTGGCATTCCTTCCCGTGTCGCAGCAGAAGAAGTGGGGCGTGTAAGCATGGATTTGACGATGCCCGCCTCTTTCCAGACTGGCATCAAGATCAGGCCCACAGAAAGACTACAATTCAACATCGATGCTGTCTGGGCCGATTACAAAGAGTGGGATTCTTTTGATTTCACCTTTGATCGTAGCTCTGCGGTACTAAGCTTGGCTCGTTTGTTTTCGCCTGGATCCACTTCGTCCCGTTTAAGTTACCCGCTGAACTATCAGTCCACCTGGAATCTGGCATTTGGTGCTTCCTATGATCTTACAGGTCGTATCCAGCTTCGTGCCGGTTACGAGCCACGTGCTTCAGCGATTCCGGAGGATCGGCGTAGTCCGCTGGTTCCAATCAATGAGGCGAAGTATTACAGCCTTGGTCTTGGGTATAAATGGGACAAAGACACCGATATCGATCTGGGTATTGCACAGCTGCGAAGCAAGGATGAAATTCCCGCAAATACAAGCTGTGCAGCCAACTGCACTGGTATCGACAATGTGGTCTATAACCCCTACGCCGGACTTGATATCAAAACTGAAGCTACGGTAACTATCATGGGCCTGGCGTTCCGAACTCGGTTCTAATGCAAAAATACTCTTTTCTCTATCCGCTGATACTGTTGCTGGCTGCCTGCCAAGGTCAGCCCGGGCAGGGTGAGCTCTACGTCTATACGGATGCTCAGGGGAACTTGGTCACCATCGAGAAACCCGAAGACAAAAAACCGATTGATGCTGATGGCAGTGCTGGTGGGCTTTCTCTTGCTGAGCCGCTGGAAGACTACCGGCCCAGCGAAGAGATAGACCAGGAGCTTGAGGATAAAGAGCGAGATCGGTTTATTACCTACGTGGACGAAAGTGGCCAGCTAACCAGTCGCCCAGTGGATATGGTGGCTGAACGGGAGGCGCTGGACAGGGTCGAACCGGAGTATGCTGAGGTCGCTGAGAGCGGTTTTCTGGAAACCTACCGCACTATACGGCAGGATTGCTGCCAGCATCTGCTGGAGGAAGCCGTCGAACTTGCTCCAGGGGCCGAAATTCTTGTTACTTTTGACCAAGATAGCCCGGTAATGCTGGGCGATGAGCCACTCAAGGCGATGGCCCTGACACTAAACAAGAATGTGACTACTCTTGATTTGAAGGCCTTCATTCGAAAACAGGACTACGTGGCCGCACAATTGCTGTGGCTTGATGAAGCTGGCCGACCGCTGCTTCTGATTGATCAACCGTTCAGCCGAAAATACCCGGAGACCTGGTACCGATACGGCTATCTGCAAGGAACCTTGCCGCGCGAACCCGGTCAACGTCACTTGGTAGTTTTCCTGCCTTACTTACAAGAGCAGTCGAGTACTGATGGGCTGCAAGCGGTGCTGAAAGGCGAGTTGCTGCTTTCAGCCCAGTGAATTCAGCCGGGTAGAACCCGGCTTGCTATTACAGGTAACGATTTATGCGACACCTTACATTAATGGCTTTTGCCGCCCTGGCGTTTGCTGGCTGTAATGGCGGCGAGGATTTTTCCGATGCCACGGTCCCTGGTTGCCCGCTAGGCGCTAACTGTGACATCAACCCTCGTGGTGATTCCCTGATTGAACTACAGGGCCCGCGTGTGGCGAACCTGGGTTATCAATGTGGGAACTCCAACGGTTATACCCGTGACGAGGCTTATACCCCTGCTGGCCTGAATATCGAAGTTCCTGCTTTCCATGCACTCTGTCCGGCTAACTCGCGTAGCGTTGAATTCTATATTGGCAGCGCTATTTTTGAAGGTAATCGGGTGACGCTGGGAAGCTACAAACTGCCGCAGCAATTGCGTAAGGGAACTTACCAGCTAACCCTGGCTGATCTGATTGAGTCACCCCGCAGGACAACCGTTCAAGACGGCGCGGTAGGCACTGCCAGCCCGGCATTGAACCGGTCCGCGTTACTGCATGCCCTTAATCAGCAGGGTAATGATCCTGATGCGAAGATTATCATCCCGGGTGACCCGAATCTCCCCGCAGACTCGGGGGATCCGAATACTATACTCGATGCCCAGCCTGAGCTTGGGGCAGAAAATGGTTTTAATTACAGCGATTTCGACGAATTCAAGGCGGCTTGGCAGGGATTTATCGACCGGGTTAACACGGAAACGCCTGTTGATGGATTTGCCAACGATACCGCTGCGTATGAGGGTCGTCTTGTAGAAGGAAATGATCGGACCCGCGCTGGTCTCTATGCCTTTGAAATTGCGGGGGAATGCATCATTTTGGAGGGCTGTGACTTCGGCGGGGAAGATGGTTCTACGGTGTCTTTCACACTCAACGCGTTAGTTCTGCCAGATGGAGATATCCTTGGTGGCGGCTTGGGTGTTCGGGCGTCAGAAGGTGGTAATGAGGTTCTGGATTACTTGGGCTTTAGTTCCAGTGCAGGGCTGTCGGACATCCTTGAACTTCAGAATCAGGATGATGATTCGCTTTCCGTCAATCTGCTAAGTGCAGGCATTGGTGATGCTCCAGCCAACAATACTGATGCCCAGGTTGCCGGACGTTTCCTCGGATCCAGCCTTTATGCGGGGGTGGATATCGACGGCAATAGCGATTTTAAGCTTGATTTCCCGAGTGCCGGCACAAGTCTGCAGGAGGAAGAGAAAGGGAAAATCACCGGTAAGTTGCTGGATGAACAGCTGACAGGTGACCCCCTTCCATTCCGAGCCACCAAAACCGGCTTTGTGCAGGCTAAACCTGCTATCGCTGCAGAGTTGGTCGGTGATTACACTATTCGTTTAATGCGGGCCTGTGTTGATGATGATCTTGGCGACGATGATGACACTGGAGTGTGTATGGATATCGCCGACCCTGACGAAGATACAGATGAAAACGAAGAAATCAGCAATTCCGGGGGCAATTATCCAGAGACCTTGGGTGGCGAAACCGTAACCCGTGAGCGTGTTCGCATGGACGAGAATGATATCGGGGAATTCTGTTTGAGAATTAATGCGGATGGACTGGTAACCACTGGTGCAGGCGGCGCTTGCGGGAATGCTTATGGCGTTGGTTTGGTGACACGCAGTTTTGACGACCCCAAGAGCGCCAACCTGTCTATCCGGTTGGCGCCGGGCTTTGATCTCAGGGCTGACACTCCTCATTTTAATGCCACCATTGAAGGGCGGGTTGATTTGACGGTTGATGCCGATGATTGTGCTCCGCTTTATCGCTTGTCTGATGAGAATTTTGATACAGGCCTGCGTGCCCGTTGGGTAGAAGAGACTTTCTTGCCGCGAATCGTTCTGGCTGATTTCGGGGACGAGCCAAGCGATCCTGAAGTTCGCAGGTTCAATGCTCTGCGCAGCGGCGCGGTACAATTCTTCAGGGCTGGCGTTGCAGGCTGTGACCCCATGGCGCCATAAAGCTGAGACAAGTTGTCAACAATGGCCCTTGAAACATCCTGTTTAGGGGCGTAAAGTCCAGCCCGGTTGTTCAGATTGTCAACAATCGGGCTGTTTTATGTCTGTTGCTTCCCCGGGCTCCTTGCCTGAAAACACACGCACACTGGCAGATCGGGTCTTCGCCCGGCTCCAGGACGATATTGTGCGCGGGGAGATCCTGCCCGGTTCCAAGGTCAGCGAAACCGAACTGGCCAGCCGCTACGGTGTCAGCCGTGGCCCCCTTCGTGAAGCTATCCGCCGTCTGGAATCCCGCAAACTGCTCGAGAGAGTGGTGCACGTGGGCACCCGGGTCGCTTCTCTCAGCGTCAACGACTTGATCGAAATCTATCATGTTCGCGAAGCTCTGGAGGGCATGGCCGCCCGGCTCGCAGCGGAACATATGACCGCTGACGAAGTGCGCGGCCTTTATGATGTGCTGGCCCAGCATGAGCAACAGCAAGATCTCCGTGAAGATGTCGCCTATTTCCAGCGCGAAGGGGATCTGGATTTCCATTACCGCATTATTCAGGGCAGCCACAATGCCACTCTCAGCCAGTTGCTGATCGGTGAGCTGTATCACCTGGTACGAATGTACCGCTACCAGTTCAGCACCGTGGCCAATCGGCCCCAGAAAGCCCTCAATGAGCATCGTCGAATTGTTGAGGCTATTGAGTCTCGTGATGGCGAAATGGCCGAGCTATTGATGCGTCGTCATATCAGTAGTGCGCGCAAGAACATCGAAAACCAATATACCGTGCAGGGTAATACCCTGTAGGGGCCTGCTCGCATGGCGAACGCTGTTCGCTTGCAGGCAAGCTCCTACGGCACATAACGAGGAGATCTACCATGAGCAAACTCACCGCCGGCGGTCGTTTCCGCAAGGCACTAGCCGAAGAAAAACCGTTGCAAGTGATGGGTACCATCAACGCCTATGCGGCTATGATGGCAGAGCAGACCGGCTACCGGGCTATCTACCTGTCTGGCGGTGGTGTGGCGAATGCCAGCTACGGCATGCCGGATCTGGGGATGACCAGCATGAATGATGTGCTGGAAGACGTGCGCCGAATCTCCAGTGCCGTGGAAACCCCGCTCCTGGTGGATATCGATACCGGCTGGGGTGGGGCGTTCAATATCTCCCGTACCGTGAAAGAAATGATCAAGGCCGGTGCCGGCGCCGTCCACCTGGAAGACCAGGTGGCCCAGAAGCGTTGTGGTCACCGCCCGAACAAGGAAATCGTGTCCCAGGAAGAGATGGTGGACCGGGTCAAGGCGGCTGTTGACGGCAAGACCGATGATGACTTCTTCATTATTGCCCGCACTGATGCCTTTCAGAAGGATGGCCTTGAATCGGCGATCGAGCGTTCCCGAGCCTGCATTGAGGCCGGTGCGGATGGCATCTTTGCCGAAGCGGTACACACCCTGGAAGATTACAAGGCCTTCAAGGAAGGGCTGGGCGACGTACCATTGCTGGCCAACATCACTGAATTTGGCGCCACACCGCTGTTTACCCGCGAAGAGTTGGCTGAAGCCGGTGCGGACATGATCCTGTATCCGCTGAGTGCCTTCCGTGCCATGAACCAGGCCGCGCTGAAGGTATATCAAAGTATCCGCGAGCAGGGCCACCAGAAAGAGGTGGTGGACATCATGCAGACACGTATGGAACTGTACGATTTCCTGAATTACCACGATTACGAGCAGAAGCTGGATGCGCTCTTTGCCAAGGGCAAGGGCTAGGAGATTTTATGTAGGATCACCTCTTGAGGTGTGAATCATGCCTTTGAATATATCGGCAAGCCGGTTCGCGCCTCGAGAGGCGCTCCTACAGAACTGAATTCGTATTGGCGAAATATTAGTTTCACAAGGAGATAAACAATGGCAGAAGGCAAAAAACTCGGCGGCGCTGGCCTGCGTGGCCAGGTAGCAGGCAAAACCGCACTGTCCACCGTCGGCAAGAGTGGCTCTGGCCTGACTTATCGTGGCTACGACGTGAAAGATCTGGCCGAGAACTGCGAATTTGAGGAAGTGGCACACCTGATACTGAAAGGGGAGTTACCCACTCAGGACCAGTTGGCCACCTACAAAGCCAAGCTGAAAAGCCTACGTGGTCTGCCTGATGCGTTGAAAACCGTGCTTGAGCAGATCCCCAAAGACGCTCACCCCATGGATGTGATGCGCACCGGCTGTTCCATGCTGGGTAACCTGGAAACGGAAACCGATTTCAGCCAACAGGAAGATGCCACCGATCGTCTGCTGGCCGCATTCCCGAGCATCATCTGCTACTGGTATCGCTTTAGCCACGACGGCGTGAAGATTGATCCGGAAACCGATGACGACTCCATTGGCGCCCATTTCCTGCACCTGCTGCGTGGTGAAAAGCCCAACGAACTGCACGAGCGGGTGATGAACGTGTCCCTGATTCTCTATGCAGAGCACGAGTTCAACGCCTCCACCTTCACCGCTCGCGTTTGTGCGTCCACCCTGAGTGATTTGCACAGCTGTGTTACCGGTGCCATCGGCTCCCTGCGTGGCCCGTTGCATGGCGGCGCCAACGAAGCGGCCATGGACATGATCGAGAAGTTCTCCGATGCGGATCATGCCGAGAAAGAAATGATGGGCATGCTGGAGCGCAAGGAAAAGATCATGGGCTTCGGCCACGCGATCTACACCGAATCTGATCCGCGTAACGCCATCATCAAGCAGTGGTCTGAAAAGCTGGCCAATGATGTGGGCGATACCGTGCTGTACCCGGTATCCGTTCGTTGTGAAGAGGTCATGTGGCGCGAGAAGAAGCTGTTCTGTAACGCCGATTTCTTCCATGCGTCTGCCTACCACTTCATGGGCATTCCCACCAAGCTGTTCACCCCGATCTTCGTGATCAGCCGTCTGACCGGTTGGGCCGGCCACGTGTTCGAGCAGCGCGCCGATAACCGCATTATTCGCCCGAGTGCTGAGTACACCGGTGCGGAACTGCGCAAGGTAACGCCGATCGCCGAGCGATAAAAAACCACCCTCTCCCTGTCCCTCTCCCATAAATGGGAGAGGGGACCCTCCAGAACGGTTGGGTTTAAGCTCCCCCCTCCCGCTTGCGGGACAAGCGCAGCGTAGAACAGCCGAAGGCTGGCCCCAAAGGGGTGAGCGCAGCGAATAAAGGGGGCGGGGGAGAGGGCGCCTTTCCCAGGACGCATATCTGAGAGACCCCCAGGCTATGAACACTGAATACCGCAAATCCCTTCCCGGCACCGAGCTGGAGTACTTCGACACCCGTGCGGCTGTCGATGCGATCCAGCCTGGGGCCTATGACAAACTGCCGTACACCTCCCGCATCCTTGCCGAACAGCTGGTTCGCCGCTGTGCGCCGGACGCGCTGACCGATTCGCTCAAGCAGCTGATCGAGCGCAAACGCGATCTGGATTTCCCCTGGTACCCGGCCCGGGTGGTCTGCCACGACATCCTTGGCCAGACCGCACTGGTGGATCTGGCCGGCCTGCGCGACACCATCGCCGAGCAGGGCGGAGATCCGTCCAAAGTCAACCCGGTGGTGCCCACCCAGCTGATCGTGGATCACTCCCTGGCCGTAGAGCACCCGGGTTTTGAAGAGAACGCCTTCGAGAAAAACCGGGCAGTGGAAGAGCGCCGCAATGAAGACCGTTTCCACTTCATCAACTGGACCAAGACCGCCTTTGATAACGTGGATGTGATCCCACCTGGCAACGGCATCATGCACCAGATCAATCTGGAGAAGATGTCGCCGGTGGTGCAGGTCCGCGATGGTGTCGCCTACCCGGATACCTGTGTCGGCACAGACAGCCATACTCCCATGGTGGATGCACTCGGTGTGATTTCCGTTGGGGTAGGGGGGCTTGAAGCCGAGAACGTGATGCTGGGCAATCCGTCCATGATGCGTCTACCCGACATTGTCGGCGTGGAGCTCACCGGCAAACTGCGCCCGGGCATTAACGGTACGGACCTGGTACTGGCAATCACGGAATTCCTGCGCCGCGAGCGTGTTGTTGGCGCTTACCTGGAGTTCTTCGGCGAAGGCGCAGACAGCCTGTCAGTGGGTGACCGTGCCACCATTGCCAACATGACGCCCGAGTATGGCGCCACTGCTGGCATGTTCTTTATCGACGACAACACCCTGGAATACCTGAAGCTGACCGGCCGTGAAGACAAGCAGGTAGCGCTGGTAGAAAACTACGCCAAAGCCACCGGCCTGTGGGCGGACAGCCTGAAGACCGCCGAATACGAGCGCGTCCTCAAGTTCGACATGACCAGCGTGGGCCGTAACCTGGCTGGCCCGTCCAACCCGCACGCCTTGCTGCCGGCCTCCGAACTGGCTAACCGTGGCATCTCCGGCAAGTGGGAAGAGAAAGAGGGCGAAATGCCCGATGGTGCGGTGATCATTGCGGCCATCACCAGCTGCACCAACACCAGCAACCCACGCAACATGATTGCTGCCGGCCTGATTGCCCGCAATGCCAACAAGCTGGGCCTGATCCGCAAGCCCTGGGTGAAATCCTCCCTGGCGCCGGGTTCCAAGACGGTGAAGATGTACCTGGAAGAAGCCAACTTGTTGCCGGAATTGCAAAATCTGGGCTTCGATGTGGTGGCGTTCGCCTGTACCACCTGTAACGGCATGAGTGGCGCGCTGGATCCGAAGATCCAGAAAGAAGTGATCGACCGCGACCTGTACGCCACGGCGGTACTGTCCGGCAACCGTAACTTCGATGGCCGTATTCACCCCTACGCCAAGCAGGCCTTCCTGGCCTCGCCGCCGCTGGTAGTGGCTTACGCCATTGCCGGCACTATCCGTTTCGATATCGAGAAGGATGTGCTGGGGCACGACCAGGACGGTAACCCGATCATGCTCAAGGACATCTGGCCTGCGGATGAAGAGATCGATGCCATCGTCAAGGCATCGGTGAAGCCGGACCAGTTCCGCAAGACCTATATCCCCATGTTCGAGAAGAAGGGCGACGGTGCACGCGCTGCCAGCCCGCTGTATGACTGGCGCCCGCAGAGTACCTATATCCGTCGCCCGCCGTACTGGGAAGGCACCATGGCCGAGGCCCGTGCCCTGAAAGGCATGCGCCCGCTGGCGATCCTGCCGGACAACATCACCACCGATCACCTGTCGCCGTCCAATGCGATCCTGCTGGATAGCGCCGCCGGTGCCTACCTGGACAAGATGGGCCTGCCGGAGGAGGACTTTAACTCCTACGCGACTCACCGTGGTGATCACCTCACCGCCCAGCGCGCCACCCTGGCTAACCCGAAGCTGTTCAACGAAATGGTCAAGGACGAGCAGGGCAACGTGATTCAGGGGTCTCACGCCCGGGTCGAGCCGGAAGGCGAAGTGAAGCGCATGTGGGAAGCCATTGAAACCTACATGGAGCGCAAGCAGCCGCTGATCATCATCGCTGGCGCCGACTACGGCCAGGGCTCGTCCCGTGACTGGGCGGCCAAAGGCGTGGCACTGGCGGGTGTGGAAGCCATCGTCGCCGAAGGCTTCGAGCGCATCCACCGCACGAACCTGATCGGTATGGGCGTCATGCCCCTGCAGTTCGAGGAAGGCACCACCCGCAAGACTCTGGGTCTGGATGGCACCGAGATCTTCGACGTGGAAGGTGAGCGCGCGCCCGGATCCACCATGACCCTGGTGATCCACCGCCAGAATGGCGATGTGGAACGGGTTCAGGTCAAGTGTCGCCTGGATACTGCCGAGGAAGTTTCCGTGTACTCCGCCGGCGGTATCCTGCAGAAATTCGCCAAGGATTTCATGGCAGAAGCGAGCTAAGTCGTTCGCCTGGTAACGCGAGTAAGCCTTCAACAACAAACCGTTGGAGCCTTGCTCGCAAGGCGAAGAATCTGAAACCCCGATGGCTTCGCACGTCGGGGTTTTTTTGAAGGAGAACATCGCATGGCTCATGCACCCCAAATCAAAGTCCCCGCCACCTATATGCGTGGCGGCACCAGCAAAGGCGTTTTCTTCAGCCTCAATGATCTGCCTGAATCGGCCCAGGTGGCCGGAGAAGCCCGTGATAAGCTGCTGCTGCGCGTCATCGGCAGCCCGGACCCCTACGGCAAACACACTGATGGCATGGGCGGCGCCACATCCAGCACCAGCAAGACGGTGATTCTGGCCAAGAGCGAAAGCGCTGATCACGACGTGGATTACCTGTTCGGTCAGGTATCCATCGACAAGCCCTTTATCGACTGGAGCGGCAACTGCGGCAACCTGACCGCGGCGGTAGGCGCGTTTGCCATCAACAACGAGTTGATCGCCGCAGACCGGATTCCCGAAAACGGCATTGCCGTGGTGCGTATCTGGCAGGTGAATATCCAGAAAACCATCATTGCCCACGTGCCGATCACCAACGGTGACGTCCAGGAAACCGGTGACTTCGAGCTGGACGGGGTGACCTTTCCGGCCGCGGAAGTGCAGGTGGACTTCATGGACCCGGCAGACGGCGACGGCGCCATGTTTCCCACCGGCAATGTGGTCGACGAGCTGGAAGTCCCCGGTGTTGGCTCCTTCCCGGCGACCATGATCAATGCCGGCATTCCTACGGTTTTCGTGAACGCAGAAGATATCGGCTACACCGGTACCGAGCTGCAGGGCGACATCAACGAAAACAAGGACGCGCTGCAGAGGTTCGAGACCATTCGTGCCTATGGCGCCGTGCGTATGGGACTCATCGACAATATCGAAGAAGCGGAAGCTCGCCAGCATACTCCCAAGATCGCCTTTGTCTCCAAGCCGAAGGCCTATGCAGCCTCCAGCGGCAAGCAAATTGGAGAGGGTGATGTTGATCTGCTGGTCCGGGCTCTGTCCATGGGCAAACTGCACCACGCCATGATGGGCACCGCCGCCGTGGCCATCGCAAGCGCCTCGGCAGTGCCGGGCACTCTGGTTAACCTTGCCGCTGGTGGTGGCGAGCGGGACAGCGTCACCTTCGGCCACCCCTCCGGCACCCTGCGCGTCGGCGCGGGCGCCCAGCAAGTGAACGGCCAGTGGACCGCGACAAAAGCCAGCATGAGCCGCAGCGCACGTGTGTTAATGGAAGGCTGGGTGCGCGTCCCTGGCGACTGCTTCTGATTTGTCTGTCCGACCTCGCTTTGCTAGCAAGGCTGCAACAATATTTACCCCTGTTGGGGGATTGCTAGCAAGGCGAATACCCACCGATTTAGTCTTCTCCAGCCCTTGACCCTCCGCCATCCCGGGGCGACCCTGAAAGCCAACCCAGCCAGGGGAGGCTCCTGCCATGTCCACCAACGTCGACCACAATGAACGCCCGGATTACGATCTGGAAATCCAGGCCATCGCCGACTATGTCCTCGATTACAGAATTGACTCGGAAGAGGCGTGGGACACGGCTCGCTACTGTCTGATGGATACCCTGGGTTGTGGTCTGCTGGCCCTGCGTTTCCCGGAATGCACCAAGCATCTGGGGCCTTTAGTGGCAGGAACGCTGGTTCCCCATGGCGCACGGGTGCCTGGAACCCCGCATCGACTGGACCCGGTCAAAGCGGCGTGGGATATCGGTTGTGCTATCCGCTGGCTGGACTATAACGACACCTGGCTGGCAGCGGAGTGGGGGCATCCGTCGGATAATCTGGGGGCGATCCTGGCCGTAGCAGACCACCTGTCTCAACAAAGGGCGGCGCAGGGTGGGGAGCCGCTGACCATGAAAGATGTCCTCGATGCCATGATCCGTGCTCATGAAGTTCAGGGTGTGTTGGCACTTGAGAATTCCTTCAATCGGGTCGGGCTTGACCATGTGGTGCTGGTAAAAGTGGCCTCCACTGCGGTTGCAGCAAAAATGATGGGCGCCGACCGCGAACAGCTCTTGTCTGCGATTTCCCATGCCTGGGTGGATGGCCAATCACTGCGTACCTATCGCCACGCGCCCAACGCGGGCTCGCGGAAATCCTGGGCTGCCGGGGATGCCACCAGTCGAGCAGTGCGGCTGGCTGATATTGCCCTGAGAGGGGAAATGGGGATACCCGGTGCCCTTACCGCCGAGCAGTGGGGGTTCTACGATGTGTCATTTTCCAAAACCAACAAGGACCAGAAGGTCAAAGCAGACAAGGAGCGTAAATTCCGCTTTCAGCGGGACTATGGCTCTTACGTCATGGAGAATATCCTCTTCAAGCTGAGCTTCCCGGCAGAGTTTCATGCCCAGACGGCCTGTGAAGCTGCTGTTACGCTGCACGCCCAGGTAAAGGATCGTCTCGACCAGATCGACAGGATTGAGCTCACCACCCACGACTCGGCCATTCGCATCATTTCCAAACAGGGTGCGCTGGCCAATCCGGCCGACCGGGACCACTGCCTGCAATACATGGTTGCCGTACCGCTGATATTTGGCGAGCTGACTGCCGAGCACTATGAGGACGATTTCCACAAGAGCCATCCCTTCATCGACACCCTGCGCGACAAGATGGAAGTGCGCGAAGACAAGCAGTACTCAGCGGATTACCACGACCCGGGCAAACGCTCAATCGCCAATGCCATCCGGATAGTCTTCAAAGACGGTACCCACACGGACAAGGTGGTCGTTGAGTATCCCATTGGTCACCGTCGTCGCAGGGAGGAGGGCACTCCTGTTCTGGAAAGCAAATTCCGACGACACCTGCTGACAAGTTTTCCGCGAGGGCGAGCAGAACGTATCCTCGAGCTCTGCCGGGATCGTGATGAACTGGAAGCCATACGCGTTAACGAATTCATGGACATGCTTGCGCTGTAGGCCTGTAAATCCAAATGGGTCAGGTCCTTCCCCACTAGGAACTATGCTCGCATGGCGAACCCAACTCGGACCTTCAATATTCGTTCACAACTCCTGCAGAGCCCAAGTATCCACAATTATCGTCAAAGTGTGCATATTTGTAACAGGTTCGCTATTTTTCCGGCGCACGTATATTCATAGAAAGTGTAAACTTAATGCTTACCTTTCATAACTCCTTGAAATTACTGAAAATAAAAACCCGCCGTCGTGTAGTGTTTGTGTTAACACATGTTGTCGCACGTTATCATGCTGTGTAGTCTTGTGGCATAAGTAACCAGTCCTGCCCAAAAACCGTTCACGGTCAGACTGATAACAACAAAACAGAGGTCACAGTGCGGCGCAACAACTCCCTTTCCCACATGCTGCTGGGAGCGGCCCTCACCCTCGGCGCTTCCCAGGCAATGGCTCTGCAAGAGCTGGATGATTCTTCGCTTTCTGAAGTTCAGGGGGCGGGGTTGGCGTTTCCGTTTGATGAGTTTCGCTTTGAAATGGCGCCGACCAGCTATATCGAGCTTGTTGGTAATGACACCATCCCTACGGAAACCACCTTCGTTCGCGGTGACCTTCGTTATTACGGTATGAGCATGACGCGTGCTACCGAAGACGGCGTACTTCAAACTGGCGGGGTGGATTGGCAGGGCAATCCCTGCTCTGGTGGCTTCCGAGGCTTGGGGTGCCCCATGAATGAAGGTTTTATAGAGAACTTCTCTACCTACGACAATCCATATATGTGGCGGGCCTTCAATTATACGGGCCATGAGCCCGACAGCGATGGCACTCAAACTAATGACCGCGCGGTATTTGAGATTCTTGGCCCTTCTAACATGGATACATTCCGCTGGGCTTTCTGGGGGGAAGTGGAATCCGGCCGAACTTACAATCCAGCAACTAACGGGCTCGCTACGATAAACGGGGCAAATTGCGACGCTGGTACAGGGTCAAACTGTCTGACACAGCTGCAAAACATCATCATTGGTAAACCGACAGCTCTGGAGAAACCACGCTCGGTTTTTGGTGGTGAATCCACCAGCAATCGAAATTTGGGACCGGCACTGCGCTTTTTTCAGTATGCCGGTACGACAGGGCCAGAGGGGGAGAACCCAGCTACCTATGGTCTGCAATACCTCAGCCGTTTGTCTGGTGACTACCGTTTAAGCATTAATACCACCAGCGACACCGCGCCGCAGCGGGGTGTGATTCCCGATTTTACTAATGAAGAAGGCCTCTACTTTACCGATGTGCAGGCCTACCTGCCCTTGGGGCAGCTGCATTATCAGGCGCTGGTATTCGATAACGCTCAGCCGGGTAGTACTAATATCGGCAACCAGGATGGCAATATCGTTATTGAATTGACTCGTATTCCGGATGTAGGGGCGGTGTTTAACGATTTTTATAGTTTGGCGCCGGGTGATACGGAAGGGTATCAACGCACCAATCGTCCTGACAGGTACTACGAAACTCATGGTTACGTGGAGTGGGGTGACGCCTTTCCGACTAATCCCAATCCTAATGGGTTAGGTGGCAGCGGAGTAAGCCAGGTACGCTTTGCGGGGGCGGGCGCTCCGGATCTTTTCCTTTCAGGGCGTGCGGTAAACGCTGGGAATTTTCCAGGTGATATTTGTGGTGGTGGCGGCAGAACCGATTCTTGTGACAGATATAATGGCACTGCGCCAAGTATAACGGTTCCTGGCACTGCGATAACCTCATCAAGCTCTAGAGAAGATATTGTAGAAGAGGGCGGGATAGTCTTTCTTTCGCGCTCTGGGGGAGGGTGGACAGTGTTGAACAATCAGAACCAAGACGAAGGCTTTGACGTTACCACTAGAGAAGTCATGCTGGCCAGAACGAATGCTACCCAGGGAGGATTATTTAGTTGTGGTTTTCGGCGGTGCAGAGACTTGGGCGCAAGGACGGCTGGGAATGTGGATTTTTCTGCAATTGCTCAACAAG